>ENA-OFCE01001573-OFCE01001573.1-metagenomes-genome-assembly--contig:-NODE-1573-length-11352-cov-2.610251_pt1 | contig 11352 bp, 14 predicted proteins | sample MGYA00153388_OFCE01 | MGnify analysis MGYA00153388
AGTTTGAAAAAAGTATGTTGCCTGAAAATATTACTTTAATAATTAAAATAACAAACACAATAAAACCAACAATGGCATTACCACCGACAACAAAATTACCAAACGCCATAATTACTTCACCAGCATAGCCATCCAGCAAAATAAGCCGCGTAGAAGATACATTCAGTGCTAAGCGAAATAAGGTGGTAATCAATAATAAAGAAGGAAAAATCGAAAATTGCAATGGTTCTACATTGTAAACAGCAATCATTACAATCACAAGAGCCAGGGAAATATTTAACGCTAATAATAAATCTAATAAGAATGTTGGCAAAGGAATGATCATCATAATAACAATGGTAATAATTCCAAGGGCTACTATAATATCACTATATTTAGTTAGTTTACTTAAACCTGGAAAAGGCGATGTTTGCGTAGCCATTTTTTACTCCTTCTACAACTTAGGACAAGCGTTTTTTTAATTTATAAACATATGCTAAAACTTCTGCAACAGCTTGATATAATTCTGGCGGTACAGGGTAACCAATATCTACTGCCGCATATAAAGCCCGTGCTAAAACTCTATTCTCAACAATTACTACTTTATTTTCTTTGGCAATCTCTTTAATTCTTTGAGCAATTAGATCTTGACCTTTTGCTACGATAATGGGAGCCGCCATAGATTTTTCATATTTTAAGGCAACAGCAAAGTGAGTAGGATTGGTTACGATGACATCTGCTTTTGGAACTTCTTGCATCATGCGCTGCATCGACATTGCTCGCTGTCGCTGTTTTATTTTCCCTTTAATCAGCGGGTCACCTTCTGACTGCTTAAATTCTTGTTTAATATCATCTTTACTCATCTTTAAGCTTTCCTTGTGTTCCCACCATTGATAAAAATAATCAAATGCAGCCAAAACAATCATTACTGCACTAATTTGAAATACTAAATTTAAAATTAAGGATGCCGCTAAATGTAACGAATCAATGAGCTCAGCACTGATTAAGCTAGGAATCTGTTCAATTTGTTTTCTCATAAATCGATAAATAAAGTAGCCGATAATGACTATTTTTAATAAAGATTTTACGAGTTCCACTAATGAGCGTTTTGAGAATAAACGTCCAAATCCCGAAATAGGGTCAAGTTTACTAAATTTAGGCATAAGAGGCTCAAAAGAAAAAAGAAAGCCAACTTGAATAAAATTAATCGTTAATGACACAATCAAGATCACACACATAACTGGCAAAGCTGTCTTTAAAAAGACGATGGCAAAACCAAGGAATATTTCCCGGATGGAATTAATCGTCATATCGGCCATTGCAACATTAGAAAAACTAAGTTGCATGTATCTCGTGAGTTCATCATAAATATAAGAACCAATTAGCTTTAGTGTAAAAAATGCTGCTAAAATAATAAATACCGAGTTAACTTCCGTACTTTTAGCAACTTGTCCTTTTTGCCTAGCTTCTCCCTTTCGCTTAGACGTAGCCTCTTCGGTTTTTTCTCCGGCAAACAGCTGTAAATCGAAGGATACATCCTCAGAAAATGGTTGTAATTGTACCTTGCTAGAACATGGAAAGAAGTCGGAAAATATCTTTATACATCCCATTAAACGCCATCTCCAAAAAAAATATATAAAAAGGTAATGCTAAAGATAGAACAAATAAACCAACAAGAATTTTTCCTGGCACACCGACCACAAATATGTTCATTTGTGGCATCGTACGGGCCAAAATACCAAGAGCTACATCCGTTATTACCAGCGAAATAAGTATAGGCAAACTAATTTTCATAGCAATAATAAAAGTACCTCCCACCATATCAACTACAAAATTTGTTAGAGCCGCTTTAACTACCACACCAGTGACTGGCATTAACTTAAAACTGACAAACAAAGCAGATAGTAGCACATGATGTCCATTTGTTGCTAGGAAAATAATCAACGCCAGCATATGCTTGAAGTTACCAACTAAAGGTACTTGACCGCCAGATTGGGGATCAATAATATTAATAACCCCAAATCCAATCTGCATGTCCAGTAATTGTCCTGCCATTTGTATAGCAGAAAAAACCAATGAACTTAAAAAGCCTATGGTTAATCCAATAAGAAGCTCTCCTATTACAATAAAAATGTAAGGAAGGAAATCATTAGGTATTGCAGCACTATCATTAAATACGATCGGAAATAATATATACGTAAGGATTAATGACAAACCAGCTTTAATACTGACTGGAATGTTTCGGCTGCCAAAAATAGGAGTCATCATGAAGATGCCAGTTATACGAACAAAAATTAACAAGAAAAAAGCTACTTGATTTTGCAGAAGTGCAAAAAGATCCACAAATAATTACCCCTTACGTTAACGTACCATATTTGGTAGGTTGATAAAAATCTCGCGAGTATAATCAACCATCAAACTTAACATCCACGGGCCAAAGACCAATATCGCGACAAAAATTGCTATAATTTTAGGAATAAATACTAAGGTTTGCTCTTGAATCTGAGTAGTTGCTTGAAAAATACTTACTAAAATCCCCACTAACAAACCTAATCCTAACATGGGAGCAGCAATCAGCATTACCATGGTTAATGCCTGACATATTTCCTCCTTTAGTGGAAACTATTAATTAATGAGAGAATAATCAAGTGCCAACCATCCACTAAGATAAATAATAATAACTTAAATGGCAAAGAGATCATGACTGGAGGCAGCATCATCATCCCCATGGACATCAATGTGCTTGCAACTACCATATCAATAACAATGAAAGGAATATAAATCAAAAATCCTATTTGAAATGCCGTCTTTAGCTCACTAATTATGAAAGATGGTATTAACGTAGTTGTCGGAACATCTTCAGGTGAATTAGGTCGAACACCTTCTGATAAATTTACAAACAACGCCAAATCATTTTCCCGTGTTTGCTTAAACATAAACTCACGCATTGGTTTTAAAACTTCCGTCATTGCAGCTTCCTGAGTAATGCTGCCAGCTAAATATGGCTGCAGCCCATTTTGATTTGACTGTTCAAGATAGGGAGACATTGTAAAAAAAGTTAAAAACAATGCCATACCAACCAGAACTTGATTTGGCGGCATTTGCTGTGTCGCAAGAGCACTGCGCAGAAACGATAAGACAACAATAATGCGTGTAAATGAAGTCATCATAATCAAAATCGACGGAGCTAACGTTAATACCGTCATCGTGAGTAATATCTGCAAACTAAGCGCAACATCCTTAGGCTCAGTAGCAGCCCCTACTTCAACATTAATATTAGGAAGAGGAACTAAAGGTGCGGCATTTGCCAATGCTGGTATAACAAATAAACTAATGAAAACAGTAACAACAATCATAGTATTTCGAATTTTAGCCACTTACCTCTTCCCACTTTCATGTTTTTGTTTACTCTGCAGATCACCAAAAGCAGTAGGAAAAGTTTGTGAAAATCGTTGCAGAGAAGCAAGCTGCTTTTGAAAGATAGTATCGAATTGATTTATGGGTACTGTTAATTGTTCTGCTTTCATTTTTTCAATTTCCTCAGGGTTTGTTATTTCCTGCAATACAGTAATCGCATGATCAGTAACGCCTAGTACCAAAAATTTGCCTGCAATTTCCACTGTATAAACAGCACGATTAGCACCAAATGATAATGTATTAATGACTCTACTGCTGCCACTAGCAGATAAGCTTCCCAATTTTTTTCCTAAAAAACGGGAAGCGAAATATGCAAGACCAATAACAGCAGCAAAGGTTATTAATAAAGAAAGAACATAGGAAACCGTAGAAAGCCACGACGTTGATGTCACAGGCTTAGGCTCTTGGTATTGTAAATAATCGCCATTGGACTCTGCCGCATAAACTTGTCCATAAAAAAAGATTCCAATGCAAAATAGCAGTAAGAAAAGCCTCCAGAAAACTCGGTATTTGTTCTTATTCATTATTAACCAACCGCTTTGCGAACAGCTTCCAATACTCGATCTGGCTGAAAAGGCTTAACAATAAAATCGCGAGCACCTGCCTGAATCGCTTCAACAACCATTGCTTGTTGCCCCATCGCACTACACATAATGACTTTTGCGTTAGGATCAAGTTTTTTTATTTCTTTCACTGCAGTGATACCATCCATTTCTGGCATAGTAATATCCATAGTCGTAAGATCTGGCTTTAGTTCTTGGTACTTTTCTAATGCCTTTACTCCATTTTCCGCCTCACCTACGATCTCATATCCATTTTTACTCAAAATATCTTTAACCATCATACGCATAAATGCAGCATCATCAACAATTAACACTCTAGTCGCCATTATTTTATCTCCTCCTGATTACTCTATTATCCATTATCAACAATCATAACTATTGTAAACTATAGGTCCGCTCTAGTGGACTTATAATATCAGTAATTCTTACACCAAAATTTTCATCTATTACTACAACTTCACCCTTGGCAATAAGCTTCCCATTCACTAGTATATCTACAGGCTCACCCGCTAGTTTATCCAGCTCCACTACTGAACCAGGTGCTAATTCTAGAATATCACGAATTAATTTACGAGTTCTGCCAAGTTCTACCGTCACTTGTAATGGCACATCCATAATAAGATCAATATTGGTATCAGTGACCGGCATGGTACCTTGTACTAGAGGAGCAAATTGTACAGGTTGTACATTAACAGGCTGTATATGCTGTTTTGCGACTGAAGCAGCTGCCACTTGCTGCTGGGCTTTTGCAGCCTGGGCTTGAGATGCCGATGTATCTGCAGCCTTGGGAGCTTCTGCAACTGGTGCAGCTGCTGGTGGCTGTACGGCATTCATAAGGCTGTCCACCATTTCTTTTGCTACATCAATCGGTAAAATTTGCATAATTTCACTATCAATTAAATCTTCCACTTCCATACGAAAAGCGACACGAACAATGTTGTCATCGGTGCCAACAGCATTCGTAATGCTAGAAGCAACTGCAAAATCAATCAAATTTACATTCGGCGGAGCAATATCTATTTTCTTCCGGAACATAGTTGACATGGATGTCGCTACTCCACCCATCATCTGATTCATAGCCTCACTCACGGCACTCATGTATAATTCATTTAATTCGGTAGGTGGATTGAGTCCGTCCCCCCCCATCATTAAATCTGCAATAATTAATGCGTCTTGTTCTCGAATCGCTAAAACATTAGTCCCTACAATGCCATGTGTATATCCAACTTCAATAACCAAATACGGCAAAGGATATTGCCCCTTGATCTCCTCTAAATTAGAAACAGACACACGCGGTGTTGTAATAGATACCCGGCGTCCAAGCAATACAGATAATGTAGTTGCCGCACTTCCCATAGAAATATTACCAATTTCACCAAGGGCATCTTGTTCTATTGCGGATAACTCAGGTGTTGAAGAGGATGAAGTAGCTTCTCCCCTTAGTAAGGCATCAATCTCGTCTTGGGATAGAAAGCCTTCAGTCATAATTTTCATCTCCTTCTGAAATTACTTGTGTTATTTGTAATGCAACCTTATGTCCTGAGAGTCCTGGTTTCCCTCTAAACTTTTCGCGTTGACCTACAATTACATTCAGATCATTTTCTATTTTACTCTCTAACTGCAATACATCATTCACTACTAAACCTAATAATTCCTGCACAGTAACTGTCGTTCTTCCTAATTCTACATATAGAGGAATAAAAGCTTTTTCTAACTTACGCTGTATTGCATTAATATGCTCAGGCAATGCTTGTTTAGCAACGGAAGAAGCAACCCAATAGGTAGTAGTCAATTTCGACATGATGGGCTCAAGCACTAGATACGGAATACAAATATTAACTAGTCCTTCTACTTGGCCAATCTTCACATGTAATGTAATAATAACGACCATATCATTAGGCGGAACAATTTGAGTAAATTGAGGATTTGATTCGATAATTTCTAACTTAGGCTCAATCGCAACCACTTGCTTCCAAGCGTCTGAAAAACATTCTAGCGTTTTGTTTATCACTCTTTTAACAATCGCTTCTTCAATGTCAGTTAATGATCGTGTTTTAGCAGGAGGTAAGCCGGGACCGCCAAACAAGCGATCAATAATCGAAAAAATCACATTCGGGTTTAGCTCCAAAATCGCATTCCCTTTAAGAGGGCGCATTTGAAAAACACCAATAACACTTGGATTGGGCAATGAACGAATAAATTCTTCATACGTTAATTGATCAACAGAAGCTACATCAATATGTACAAGCGTCCGAAGATGTGCGGAAAGGTAAGTGTTCATAAGACGAGCAAAATTTTCATGCAGCATATATAAGGTACGAATTTGATCCTTAGAAAATTTATCTGGGCGCTTAAAATCATAGACTTTTATTTTTCTTTGTTTCTGCTCATCTTTTATTTCTTCGGCTGATACTACGCCTGTAGATAATGCAGATAACAGATCATCAATTTCAGATTGGGATAACACATCTGAACCTGCCAATACGTTCTCTCCTTTCCACCACTCTATTACATATTATAATACGGCATACATTCTAAATCTACTGCAAAACAAAATTGGTTATATATACGTCATACACTCGATCATCACCAAAAGATTTATTAATTTCATTTTTCAAAAGTTCTTTTAACTGTTCTTGCTTGAGAGGATCAAAATCTTCGATTTTTAGAGATCGTAATACATAAACAGCTGTATCTGCAAGTTTTATTTCTTCTGGTGAAGGCATTTTTCCAGTGGCAGCTGCAGTAGTAGCCTTTTTGTCTGGTCTTAACTCTACAATAAGTCCAATTTTCAAGTAACGTCCACTACTTGCACCGCCAATATTAATCAGCAGCCCATCTTTTGCATCACCCAATTTTACAAAAACACCTGATTCACGTTGAGAACTTTTCTTGTCCACCGCTTTATCAGCAACAATTTTAGTCGCAATAAAGTAGGAAATTCCCCCAGCCAATAATAAACCAAATACAATCATCCCTACCATAAGCATCATTGGAAACTTCTTTTGACCATCAGCCACTGTTACACCCCCATTTTAGACTATATAAGTTGACTTAACACTAATACATTTAACTACAAGTTCTTACTACTTATCCTTTAACTTATTAAAAATGACAATAAAACTCTTATTTATCATATAATTTTCATTCTTGATAAACGGACAGTATTTTAGTAATAAATCTATCTAAACTTACCAAAAATAGCTCGACGATAATCCATTACTTTACGCACGACTTCATCCATGGTTTCTTCGACAATCAGCTTTCTACCACTCGTAAGGGTGATCACTGTATCAGGAGTTTCTTCAATCGTTTCAATCAATTCCGCATTTAATACAAATTCCTCTTGGGATTTAAGACGCGCTACTTTTATCATAAAAAAGCCTCCATACATTCACATTTTATAGTAGGGGGGGATTTTCGCCCCCCTTACCTATTATTAACGTTTAAGGTTTACAAGTTCTTCTAGCATACTATCATCAGTCGTAATAATTTTAGAATTGGCCTGGAATGCGCGCTGCGCAACGATCATGTTTGTAAATTGCTGTGCTAAATCCACGTTGGACATTTCCAAGCTGCCAGGAGTAAATTTACCACGTCCTCCAGTACCTGCCTTACCAATTTGAGCCTCTCCTGAATTGGTAGTTTTCGTATATAAATTACCCCCCGCAGAAAGCAAACCATCAGGATTATTAAAGATAGCCAAAGCGACCTGTCCAATGGCCTGTGTTTTTCCATTGGTAAAACTACCCACAATCACACCATCAGTACCAATAGTTTTTCCATTGAGGGTACCAGCGGCATAACCATCGGTATCGCTAATTTTCGCAGTAGAATCACTACCATTTTGAGTCATTGCCGAACCGCTAGGCTGCACTGTAAAAGCACCTGCACCTGCATATGGACCGCCAGTTGGATCAATGGTTAGAGCACTAAATACCGTACTGGTATCAAAGGTACCATCTGCATGAAATTTGATGGTAGATGCCCCCCCTGTAACAGTAGCAACTGTAGTTTTTCCATCCGTACCACCAATGATTGTCTTTGATGGCATGAAGGTCCAACTATTAACTCCCGTTTTGGTAATGGAGCCTGTTAATGTATATTTATTTCCTTGGGTATCATATAAATCATAAGAAACTGGCTGGGCTGAATCATTAGTTGCAGCAGTTGCACTTGTGGCCTCAGTTACTGCAGCAGCTGCAGTAACTGCAGTAACTTTTAGTGCTGGTGTCATCGCAGTATCTGCCGCAACTGCGGCGGCCGCTACTTTCGCAGCCGCAACCGCAGCATTAGCGGCTTCTAAAGCAACAATTGCAGCGGCTGCTTTATCGTCTGCAGTAGCAGCACTAGCAAAAGCAGCGGCTGCTGTTTGTGCAGCAGTGGCTGCTGTTTGTGCAGCAGTGGCTGCTGCTTGTGTTGCAGGACTACCAGTCGCAACTGCAGTTACCAAACTATCTGCTGCAGTTTTCGCCGCAGCAGCATTACTGCTTACTGTCGCTGCATCTAATGCAGTAGCACCCCCATTTAAATTACCAGCAAGGGTAATTGTAGTGGATACTTTAGCAGGCATTGTTGAACCTACTGGAATTTGTAACGCTGATATTGGCTGGGTAGTATCAACAACACCAGAAGCATTAGCCTGCCAACCTAGTACACTGTATCCCGCACTATTAACTAAATTTCCTTGCGTATCCGTCGTAAAATCACCACTCCGGGTATACATTTGATTCGTAGGGGTACCTACAACGAAGAATCCATCACCTGAAATCGCTAGATTTGTTGATATACCTGTTGACTGTGTGCTGCCATCAGTAAAGTTTGTACTAATACTGCCCACCCCAACACCCAGACCTATCTGCATGGGATTTGTCCCTCCCTGAGTGCCTGAAGGACTGGAGGCCCCCTGCAGTGTTTGACTCAGCATATCTTGAAATGTAACGTTAGACGATTTATAACCAACTGTATTTACATTCGCAATATTATTACCAATGACATCCATATAGGTTTGATTGCCTTTTAAGCCAGAAACAGCAGCGTACAAAGAACGCATCATAATAAATCAACCTCACTTTTTTATATTTGTGACTGTATCAATCAATCAACAGTCAAAGGCTCTCCATCAGAGGTCCAGCCTTACACAATTACCGCACTATCAATATTCGTAAATACATTATCTTTGCTATTTGCACCATCCATAATCGTAATCACTGTTTTATTTTTCACACTCACCACTAAGGCTAGATTACTATTACTCATGAATACCAAAGATTCATTCGCACCTTTTTGCGAAGCTTTTTCCACAGCTTCATTCAATTTAAGTAACTCTGTCTGCCCCAGTTTAATATTCCTACTTTGCAGCCGTTGCAGAGCATGCTGAGAAAATTTTACACCTGTTAACTCTTGGGATAAAATTTGATCAAAAGGTGCAACATTTTGTTTCCCTTGATTATTTTTTGCATTATTGATTAACTTTCCAGCAATCGGGCTTACAGGAGTCATAGACTGTTGCAGGCGATATATACTATTGTCAGTCATATCTCTAACCTCCTGTTGACTTAACTATTTTGTAGTCTCAGTTACCTTACTCAAATCAACTGTTGTTGGAACAATCAGTCTAGTAATTTGCTTTGATGCAAACGTACTTGTTACTATTTTTCCATTTGAATCCTTTAGCACTGCTCCACTCGAATCCGTTTCTACTGCTGTAACCTGCACTGTTCCATTACTATCAACCGTTGCGCTCTGAATTACTCCTGAATGTGAAACCTTGCTGCTATCAGTCCAACTAACTGCGCAATTAACTAATTCGCCTGTTGAGGCAGGAAGATAGGCTGGATATTGTACAGCATCTACTCCAACAACCAAACTAGTCGCTCCAGAAGCGGTGCTTGTTCCTCCCACTACCCCTGTAATCGAATTGCCGCTGTCATTTGAAAAATTGATTGTACTGCCGATCAGATTGCTGGCTTGCATCTTAGCCATTGTAGCATTTAAATTTTGCATTTGCTCTAAACTGGAGAATTGTGCCATTTGCGCAACAAATGCTGTATTATCCATAGGATCCAACGGATTTTGATATTGAAGTTGCGTAACAAGTAATTTCAAAAAATCATCTTTTCCTAAAGAGCTATTTGAACTCTTCGCTGTTGCGCTGGTAGATGTATTAGTAGATGTACTTGTATTGGTTGTATTATTAACTACATTGGACATAACATCATCTCCTTTTTTATATCCGGTAATCTACACCAGATCCTTCTGAGCTAGCTTCCACTACACTAGTAGAATCATCTAAGGCATCAAGAAAATCTTCTTCAATCTTTTTATTTTGCACTTTTACTTCCGGTTTTTGTCGGCTTTCATGCTGTCCATTAGAAAAGAAGTCTCCTAAACCCGCATATACATCTACATTATCAATTTTTAAGCCTTGATTCGATAACTCTTGCTTTAATTGTGGAAGGGATGCTTCAATAATATTACGAACTTCATTATTATTCGAATGGAAGCTGGCACTAACCACGCCACTTTCAACGGTTACTTTAAGAGTCAGTTCTCCCAAATGTTCTGGCTTTAGCTGAATAATCATTTCTGTATTCTTTTGACCAGAAATTAAGCGAGCCTGATCAACAATCTGCGAGGCAACATGGTATGAATCTTTTACTGGTTGCTGCATTACTTGTTTTCCGTCGGAAACAGCAACTTGATTTTCATTTTTCATTACCTGCTGATTTAAAGCACCCACAAAAGTATTTGTGGTATTCGTGGTTTGATTGGGAAGTATACTCTCTACACTTAATTGTTCTTTACCACCTAATAACAGGGTACCACTTTCACTCACATTCTCCACCGCACTAACAACATTAGTTAATAAGGGAGATGTTGTGATCAGATGACTAGGCACTAGGGCGATCGGCTTTGCTCCTTAATCAATCTTAAACTGAGTAATATCTAGCGTCGCTACTCCTGCCTGAGCTGGTGTTGTTTTTTTGTTATCAACTTGTGACATATTATTAGTTTTTCCTACTCCGTTACTGTTAACAAGGGCAAAGGAAGGTACTGTTTCTAATAAAGCATTATTAATTGTCACACTTGCTTTGCTTAAAGAAGGATCACTAACTTGTGCTTGTTCTGTCAGCTGCTTATTTTGCAATAATTCTTGTAACTGCATTGTAAATTGATTAGCATTAGTATTGCCCGCTGCCACATTTACATCTGTCCCTTTTGTCAATAAGGCTGCCAATTGTGTTTGAGAAGTATTCATACCAGTAGCTACATCTAATCGAATAGCATTCTTTCCTATTAATTCAGTTATTTGATTGGCATTAACCAATTGCCTTCCAACATCATCTACGAGCAGCTCTGCGACAAGTTTCTCATTACTTTGAATTGGCGC
>ENA-OFCE01001580-OFCE01001580.1-metagenomes-genome-assembly--contig:-NODE-1580-length-11316-cov-2.130450_pt1 | contig 11316 bp, 8 predicted proteins | sample MGYA00153388_OFCE01 | MGnify analysis MGYA00153388
GGTCCTAGCTTGCGAGTGCGGAATGTGGTCGTGGGTGGTGAGGCGATCGAGTAAAAGGTTTAGACAACAGTGCTGGGTGTTGAATTATTAGAGGTGAGTGATCAAGTGAGGGTGGAAATGCAGAAAATCCTTTTGTGTATTTTCACAATTTGGTGAGAAATCTTTCTTTTGGCTACCGTGAAAACTCTCTCTAACAGGTGGGGTTATTGCGATCGCACTGTTACAATGCGTTACATATGGGTTGGCATCTTGGTCAAACTACCACAAAGTTCCAACCTGCGCCGCTGATTGCCCCTTCACCTAAGCAAAACGACCCGTGACTTATTCTCCTTCGCTTACATCTGAAAATTTGGCTGAACCGTCGTTTTTCACTGAAAAACCATTGCCAGAAGGGATGCTGCTCAAACCGGCTGAGCCGCCGCTGCCCGATGCTGACGCGCTCCGGTATGATGCAGACGCGATCGCGGCAGTTTACTCTCAGCGTCCGTTGCAGGTTTGGAACCGGATCATTAAGATCTTTCTGCCATTTCTCAGCTATGGGTTCATCTGGTGGTGGAACCGGAAAGCCCCATCGGAAGCTCAGCAGCGCAAACAGGCAACTTGGTTAAGGGAAATTTTAACTCGGCTGGGTCCCGCTTTTATTAAAGTTGGGCAGGCGCTTTCCACTCGTCCTGATTTGGTGCCACCTACTTATTTGGATGAGTTAACCCTACTGCAAGACCAGCTTCCAGCCTTTGATAATGCTCTTGCCTACCAGTTCATTCAAGAGGAACTAGGCTTTCCACCCCATGAAATTTATGCGGAACTAACCGAAAGCCCGATCGCTGCCGCTTCTTTGGGTCAAGTTTATAAAGGCAAGTTGAAAACGGGGGAAGACGTTGCTGTCAAAGTGCAGCGCCCTGGTTTGTCGCAAAGCATTGCGCTGGACATGTACATTCTGCGTCGGATTGCCGCGTTTTTGATGAAAAACGTCAAGCAAATTCGGAGTGATTTGGTTGCCATCATTGATGAATTTGCTGCGCGGATTTTTGAGGAATTGGACTATAGCCAAGAAGGACGCAACGCCGAGCGGTTTGCGGAACTTTACGGCAAGATTCCTGAAATCTACGTTCCTCGAATCTACTGGCAATACACCGGACGGCGTGTTTTGACGATGGAATGGATCACGGGCACCAAGCTAACTCAGCTAGATGCCATCCGCGAACAAGGAATTGATGCCAGCTATCTAATTTCTGTAGGAGTTCAATGCTCTCTGCGTCAGCTTTTGGAAAATGGCTTTTTCCATGCCGATCCTCACCCTGGCAATTTGTTGGCAACTCCAGACGGCAAACTAGCTTACCTCGACTTTGGCATGATGAGCGAGGTCACTCCCACTCAGCGCTACGGGTTAATTGAGGCGGTAGTTCACTTAGTGAATCGCGACTTTGAAGGGTTGGCAAATGATTATGTCAACCTCGGTTTTTTAGATGCGGACACCGATCTCACGCCGATTATTCCAGCGTTAGCGGTTGTATTTAACGATGCGCTGGGCGCAACTGTGGCAGAGATCAACATCAAGACTATTACCGATAAATTGTCGGGCTTGATGTATGACTACCCGTTTCAAGTGCCTGCGTTTTTTGCGTTGATTATTCGATCTCTGGTGACGCTGGAAGGGATTGCAATCAATGTCGATCCAGAGTTTAAGGTGTTAAGCAAAGCCTACCCGTATGTGGCTAAGCGATTGCTAACCGATCCTGCGCCTGAACTGCGGGCTTCCCTGCGCGATTTACTATTTAAGGATGAAAGCTTTCGCTGGAATCGTTTAGAAAATCTGCTGAGAAATGCGCGTGACAGCAATGATTATGATTTTGGCAAAGTGCTGGATCAGAGTGTCGAATATCTTTTTTCTCCACGGGGCGACTTGATTCGATCGCAGCTAGTGGATGTGATTGTTCGGGGGCTGGATACAGTGGGCAACAACGCCTTTCGCAGCTTTACTTATACGGTCAGTCAACGGTTGGGTTTTGCCGTCACGCCTCCTCCAGTTTCTTCAACGGATCAAAAAACTTTTGAACACATTCAGCGGATTTGGGGCATCTTGCAAGAAACGTCTGGGTTCGATCCATCAATGCTTCTGCCCGTAATTCCTCGCCTTTTGGTGAAATCTGAAACTCGTCAAATGGGGCAGAAGATCGCTGAAGGCTTGACCCAACGGGCGATCGTTCGCCTGATTCGAGAATTTTTGCTGACGAGTGAGCCTGATTTAATTGGGTCGCGATACCCTTCAGCAGAGTCTACGCCAACGCCTAACCCACCTCAGCTAGCTCCTGCGAGTCGATGAGATAAACCCTAATCCTGAAACTGCTGGGCATAGAATCGGGCATACCGTCCTTCTTGATTCAGCAATTCCGTATGAGTCCCAGATTCTACAACGTGCCCCTGTTCTAATACCAAAATGCGATCGGCACGGCGAACAGTCGCCAATCGATGGGCAATAATAAACACAGTGCGATTCTCCATTAATCGTTCTAAGGCTTGTTGGACTAGCGCTTCGGATTCTGAGTCAAGGGATGATGTTGCTTCATCCAAAATCAAAATGCGTGGATTGAGCAATACGGCACGGGCGATCGCCAACCGCTGGCGCTGTCCACCGGATAGTTTTTGCCCCCGTTCTCCCACAATTGTGTCGTAACCATCCGGCAATTGAGTGATAAACTCCTGCGCTTCGGCAGTTTCTGCCGCTGCCATAATCTTATCCATCGAAGCATCAAAGCTACCGTAGGCAATGTTTTCAGCCACCGTACCGTGAAACAGGAAGACATCTTGATTCACCCAGCCGATCGCCCGTCGCAACTCCCGCAGCTTCAAATCTTGAATATTCACCCCGTCCAAAGTGATCACGCCTGACTGAATCTCGTACAGTCTGAGCAGCAGCTTGACTAGCGTACTTTTTCCCGATCCGGTTGAACCGACGATCGCGGTGGTCTTGCCAGCCGGAATCTTCAACGATAGCTGTTCAATCACGGGCGGACGGTTGTGATAAGCAAAGGTAACATTGTGAAGCTGAATATCGCCTCGGACATTTTCCCTGTTCCCCACCACTTCCAAATGTCCTGAAGGGATCGCGATCGGGGTTTCCAGCAGGTTCATCACCCGATTCGTCGATGCCATTGCCCGTTGATAGAGGTCGAAGGTTTCCCCTAAACGTGTCAATGGCCACAGCAGCGATTGAGTTAGATAAACCATGACGCTATAGCTGCCCACGGAGAGTTGACCCGCGATCGCCGCCTTTCCGCCAAACAACATGGTTGAAATGAAACCCACCAGCACCACCAGGCGAATCAGGGGAATAAAAGCGGCACTGAGGGCGATCGCGCGTTGATTACTACGGCGATAGGCGGCACTTTCTAGGCGAACCCGTTCTTTCTCATAGTCTTCGGTGGCAAAACTTTTAATCGTCGTGATGCCGCTCAAGTTGTTGGACAATCGACCATTCAACAGGCTGACCTGCTCGCGCACTTCAGCATAGCGGGGAGCCAATTTTCGTTGAAATATCACGGAACCCCAAATGATAAATGGCATCGGCAACACCGCCATCCACGCTACCGTAGGAGCCAAAATGAAAAACACCGTGCTAATGATGATCACGGTGGTGCTAACTTGCAGCAGGTTATTTGCGCCGCCATCCAAAAAGCGCTCTAGCTGGTTAATGTCATCATTTAAAATGGACAGCAACCCGCCTGTGCTGCGCTCCTCAAAATACGCCAGTTCTAACTCTTGCAAATGAGAGTAGGCATCCAATCGCAGGTCATGCTGAATGTTTTGTGCCAAGTTGCGCCAGAGGCGATCGTAGGCATATTGAAACGCCGATTCCAATCCCCAAATTACCAAAGTCAATCCTGATAAAATTACCAGTTGGCTAAACAGATCCGTCACGCCAAACCGAGACAGCACTGAGTTTTGCTTCTGCACGACTACATCTACGGCGGCACCAATTAGCAACGAAGGAGCCAAATCGAAGATTTTGTTGAGAATGGAGCAGGCGATCGCCCAGCCAATTTGAATGTGATAATTGCGCCCATAGCGCAACAATCGCCTGAGCGGATGCTTTGCTTGAGTGCGGTCTGGCGAGTAGCCATTCGGCGATAGCTTGGGATCAGAGTGCGATCGTTGATGAGTAGATGCACGTTGAGACGATAAACGAGCCACAGAGAAACCTTTTGGAAGCAACTACATCCGCTAGCAATCTTCACTCTAACCAAGTTTTGAAATTAGATTTATCTACCAAATTGTTGGATAAAGATTGTTAGATAAAAATAAATGGGATGTGTCCTACGAAGGCTGCACTAATCTCCACTGAGATGATATGCTGCATTTCATATTATTTGAAATGAGGGAAAACCAATGAGTTTGTACACTCCTGAAGAAACCGCATCTGTGATCAAAGCGGTAACGTTGGCTGGTATGGCAGTCTCGATCGCGGATATGGGAATCGTTTCGACCGCCATTGAAGCTGGAGCTTTAGCTCAAGAAGTTGTGGGTGCAGCGAAAAAATATCCCACCAACAGCATCGTGCAATCGGTGTTTTCAGCAGAGGCAGTTAAGAATAACTCGCCGAAAGCGCCCGAAGGCATGACTCCTGACAATTTGATTGATATGGCAATGAGCGCTATCAATGATGCGGTGTCGATCGTGACCGCCAAAGCAACCCCAGCCGAAGTGGAAGAGTATAAGCAATTTATTTACACCGCTGCTGAGCATGTGGCAAATGCAGCAGGCGAAGGACTGTTTGGCACAGGTTCAAACAAAGTGAGCGACAAGGAAGCCGCTGCCCTGACAAAACTAAAAGCGGCTCTGGGTGTTTAAAGTAATTCAGCAAAAAGTGAGGCGGAGTTTAAGTTTTGCCGATGAATTGGTAGGGGCGGGTCTTGTGCCTGCCCGTTAGAGTCAAAGACACCCACAAAAGGTGCCCCTGCCTGCCATGAGCATTGAATTCTAGCTTGATGCAGGAAAAGTGATTTTTTTGCTGGCAAGATGACTTTTCCATCAAAGCTCAAACAAAACTTCATCCCTAGATAAGTTGGGATTGTAATATGGATCGTTGTGTTTCAATTGCTCAAAGTAAGCCTGCCACTTATTGTTCAGGGTTTGCCATTCTTGAGGTTGCAATCCTGGCTGCCGGCTCGCCGACTCATAATGTAGCAGTTGCGCGTAAGGAGTCGCCACCTGCCGATAGCCAGCTTGATGCGCTTTAAGGCATAAATCTACGTCGTTGTAGTTGAGTGGGAACGCTTCATCCATACCGCCCAACTCTTCATATAAACTGCGACGCATCATTAAACAGGCTGCGGTCACCGCTAGATAATTGCGATTGACTAAGTTAGATAGAAAATAACCAGGATGATCGCCTGCAACCTGATGAAATGCGTGTCCTGGGTTGCCGCCCAACACCATTACGCCGATGTGCTGCAACGTACCGTTTGGATAAAGTAACTTGGCTCCAACGGCTCCAATGTCTGGCTGCTGGGCAAATTCCAGCATCGACTCGATCCAGTCTGGCGTGAGAACTTCTACATCGTCGTTGAGCAGCAGCACAAATTCGCCTTGAGCTTGGGCAACTCCTAAATTGATCCGTTGAGCAAAGTTAAACGGATCGGCACAACGCACGAGCCGGAGGTCATCACCCGCGATCGCCTCAACGACTTTATCCGACACGTCATATCCATCAACCACAATCATTTCAAGGTTGCGATAAGAACTGCGATCGCGAATACTCTGAATACAATCTTCCAGCAAGCAGCGACTCGCCCCTGGTTCCAATGCTTTACCCGCACTCGGAATTACAATGCTGACCAAAGGATTTCCCTGAATCTCGCGCCGAATCCGATAAAACCCTTCACGAGAACCTGACTCCACTCGCCCTGGATAATCACTCCGAATCAGCATATCTTCCAAGGCGCGACGGGCTGCTTCATATGCCCAGGGTTTTGCATCTGAGCTAGAGGTAACCGATGCCGGAATCACTCGCCAATGATACAGAATTTTGGGAATGTGATAAATCTGCTGGGTATGTTCCACCAGGCGCAGCACCAGGTCATAATCCTGAGAGCCGTCATAGCCCGCCCGAAATCCACCGATCGCCCACACTAAGCTCGTGCGATACACGCCCAAATGACAGGTATACATGCAGGAATGAAAATAATCAGGCGACCAGTCTGGTTTAAAGAAGGGATCATGGCGATCGCCGTCAGCGCTCAACTTGTCCTCATCACTGTAAATAAAATCGGCATCGGGATGCTGGTTGATCAACTTGGCGTTTTCAAATAAGGCATCGATCGCCAACTCATCATCGTGATCCAACAGTGCCAGATAGTCTCCTGTCGCCAGTTCTAAAGCCGAGTTGCTGGTTGCGACAATGTTGCCGTTTTCGGCTCGAAAAATAACTTTGATGCGCGAATCAAGTTTACTGTAGCGAGTTAGCAATGGCTGAATATGTGTCGCACTCGACGCATCATCGGCAATGCACAACTCCCAATCAGGATAAATCTGATTTCGCACCGATTCGATCGCTTTAGTCAGCCAAACTTCCTCAACGTTATACACGGGTAAAATCACCGAAAAAGTGGGGCGATGCTGCCACTGCGCCATTTCGCGATCGGCATTTGCCAGATCCGCTGAGGTCAGTGTTTGACGCGCCATCCACTGTTGATAAGTGAGCCGTTTACGAAAGCGGGCGATCGTGCGGTCAAACAAAAAGCGCAGAAACCCACGAGTTCCACGCTCTTGCCAAGCCTGATAAAGCTTACCGAACTTTCTCACAATTGAGGAGGGCACAGTTCTAAATCCCACGCATAAACCAAAAAGTTTTCAACAAATCCAACGTGGCTAAGAGAGCAGTGAGTCACCCACATCCACCGTCATGCCTAGCCGTTGCTTTAGGTTAAGCCAACGCTTTCTAGCTCTCCAAGCTTTACTGCTTTGCACCGTTGACACAATGGTGTGCAACTGGCTATGAACCTGACGCAATTGATTTTGAGCCTGGTGCAAGTGGCTGTGGGTCTGATGCACATCTTCTCTTAATTCAACTAGTTGTTTAAAGAGAATATCAATATGGTCAGAATAAAGTTGAGGATGGTTTGCAAAAATTTGAGTATAACTTTTAACCCAATGCTCTTGCGTCATCTGCTCACTCCGAGAATTTGCCACTTCTCGATGATAGTAAAGCACTTCAGGAATCCGAAACACGTCTTTACCCAGTTCTAGAATGGATAGCCAAAAGTCGTAATCTTCCCAGCCACACACCATATTTTCGTTGTATCCACCCACTTTTTCCCAATCTGCCTTGCGGTAAAGGCTGGAATTGAAGATCATGTTGCCTAACAAAATGTCAGGAAATTGGTAAGGGGGCAGATCAAAACTGCCCGTTTTTGCACCAAATAGTTCGGCTTGGGTATACACAATCCCTATCTCTGGCTGCGATGCCAAAATGGGAACGGCTTTTTCGAGATAGGTAGGCGCAATGCGATCGTCTGCATCAACTGGCAAAATGTATTGTCCTTTTGCCTGGTGAATGCCGACATTGCGCGCCGCAGATGGACCTCGATTTTCAGTGTGAATCACAGAAACGTTCGGCTTCTGATAGTGATTGAGAAGCCGAACCGTCTCTATATCAGTTGAACCATCATTGATGATGATAATTTCAACGGGAGTAAAAGTCTGGGCAATAATGCTCTCTACTGCTTCCTCTATAAATTGACCCTGGTTAAAACAGGGCATGATTACAGAAACAATAGGGGGCGAATCGCTCATAGAGTGCTGACAAGAACTTGCTTTTTCGTCATTTGGTCATAAATCCAGCGGAAGGTTTTCTCCATCCCCGCTTCCAGTCGGATGTTAGGCTGCCAACCCAGCAGTTCTTGGATCAAAGTGTTGTCGCTATTGCGACCATTTACGCCTTTCGGTGCAGCAAGGTTATAGCGTCGCTTCAGCTTGATTTGAGCGATGTCTTCCACAATATCAACCAGTTGATTGATTGTGACTAATTGGCTACTGCCTAAATTGAGCGGCTCGGCGATCGCGCTTGCCATTATATCTAGCGTTCCTTTGATGCAGTCGTCAATGTACATGAAACTGCGAGTTTGGTTACCGTCACCCCAAATTTCAATTTCGCGCGTTCCAGCCAATTTTGCTTGAATCACCTTGCGGCAAATCGCAGCAGGAGCCTTTTCACGACCGCCATCGTAAGTGCCGTGAGGTCCATAAACATTGTGATAGCGAACAATGCGACTGATGAGTCCAAAGTCTTCAGTATAGTGACGGCACATGCGCTCACTAAACAGCTTTTCCCACCCGTAACCATCTTCGGGCATAGCAGGATAGGCATCTGACTCTTTTAATGCCACTACGTCTGGCGTAGTTTGCCGATAGGCAGGATAAATACAAGCGGAAGATGAGAAGAAAAACCGTTTAACCCCAAATTTTTGGGCTGCCATCAGCAGATGAGTGTTGATTAAAACGGTCAACATACAGAGGGCTTTATTGTTTTCAATGAAACCCATGCCACCCATGTCAGCCGCCAAGTTGTAAACTTCGCTTGCCCCATAAAGCGCCCGCTCACAGGCACCCTTTTCGGATAGGTCAAGCTGGAGGTTATCGGCTTCGGCAGAAACTTGATACCACTCGTCTAAGGGTTTTAGATCAACGGCTCGAACCGGGCGATCGCCCTGCTTTAGTAAATCTTGAACTAAATGACCACCAATAAAACCACCCGCACCACAGACTACAATCATGTTGGGCACTCCTCACTACACATATGCACGATCTCAATTAAACAATTGTTGAACCGACTCCAAGCGCCAGGTATTCGCACACCTGAGAAAACTGACTGCGGTCTAAAACACGCCAACAGTCCAACAGTAGCTTAAGCTTAGTTGAACCATTAGTGGACATAAAATCAGTTGGCACAAGCGTTTGAAACTCTTTGGAAGACGTGGTGATGACGACTGCATCCACTCGTTGAACGCATTCCTTAGCAGAATCAGCATACTCTGGCTGAGTTCCTAAGATTTGCCGGACGTTGTCTAATGCTAATGGATCATAGAGAACTACTGAAAACCCTTGGGACAGTAATTCTTTTGCTAAAGCCAATCCTTGAGATTGCTCAATGACGTTCGTATCAGGTTTATAAGAAAGCCCTAAGATCCCGACTTTAGAGTTTGGTGTAAGCCTGGGGAGCAAATGACTTGCTAACCGAGACGATTGTTTTCGATTAATCTCGTCGGTTGCTTCGGCGATCGCGGGGTTGGCACCTACAGAATGGGCGATCAAGGCGAAAGCGACGTTGTCACGAGGGAAGCAAGGACCGCCGTATCCGGTTGCGCCCTTTAAATATTTTGTGCCAATGCGCGAATCTTGACCGATCGCATTCGTCACCACATCTACATCTGCGCCGGGAATCCGTTCGCAAATTTCGCCTAGCATATTGGCATAAGAAATTTTGGTAGTGACAAACGTATTAACTGAGATTTTGGCAAGTTCTGCATTCACCAAGTTCATGTGAGAAACGGGTGGATTGCCGTTGACAAGCTGCAAATAAATTTCTTCTAGCATCGCGCCAGATTTTGGATCGGATTCACCAATCAAAATGAAATCTGGGTTCAGCATATCGTAGATGACATTGCCTAGTGCAATAAACTCAGGGCTATAGCAAAGCCCAAACCCTTCCCCACAAGTTTTACCAGAAGCCGCCTCTAACGCCGCTTTAATTTCACTATCCGTTGCACCTGGCATGACTGTGCTGGTAATCACAACCAGGTGAAAAGTCTTCTTATCACGGATACTTTTGCCAATCGGGTCAAGCACTGCGTGGATATATTTCAGCGAGAACCCACCATCCGCTTCGCTAGGAGTTGGAACAATGATAAAAGTTACGTCTGACTGTGCGATCGCGTCACAATATTCGGAAGTCGCTCGAATGCGCTGCCGATTTCGATGTAGCATTTCGTCCAAACCTGGCTCCTGCACCGGAGCTTTTCCTGCATTAATCTGGTCAATTGCTGCTTGGTTTACATCTACACCAATAACGGTAAAACCCTTTTCAGCAAGGCAAGCAACCATCGGCACACCCAATTTACCCAGACCCACCACGGAAACGATACGTTTCTCCGCCACTTACCCACACTCCTCACTGCAACTTACTCAAAAGGCGAAGGTTTGCTTCGCTTTAATCCTCTCAATCTGGAGACGATTCTAGCAGGAATTCCCAATAGTTTTGGGGGAACAGCACTCAATTGCTTCCCGTAGCGTACAAGACCTAGCAGCGCTCCGTACAGCAACCTAGATTTTGGGCGTGCTAAAGATAGCATATCTAGCCGTCGATCAAGACGTTTCCAACTGAATGAAGGTTTCCGCAATCCTTGAGGGGTGATTTGCCAATCTGCCAAATCTAACATGAAATAGGTATAGTGCTTGCCGCCTAATAGCTGCAAATTATATTGGGCTTCCTCTCCCAAAAATACCCCTTTTTTTCCGTCAGGATGATGATTGTAATCATGGTTTTGATGCACTGCCACAATGGCTTCGGTTGCGTCTATTAAAGGAACGTTGAGATTCAGAGCGCTGTAAAGCATCCAATTATCCCAACATAAGCGCCCAATTGCAAAAGGTGGAATATGGGTGTAAGTGTTGCGCGTAAAGACAAAGTAGTCCATCGCTTGGGGACCTTCTAAGGCTCCTAATGTCATTGCGCGATGGCATAGCTGTTCTGACCAGCCGAGGGTGGGAGCGATCGCTTCATCAAAATCCAGATTCCAGCGTTGCCCCGTCAACATAAATCGCTGAAATGGGATCTGCTGAATGGTTCTCATGAAGTCATTTAGCAGAATAATATCTGCGTTTACATAAGCAAAAAGCGATCCAGAACCCACCTGTTGAGCAATCTCAAACAAGGAACTCAGTAGGGGTGTTCCATGGTCGTTTCGCTCCACTCCTGAAACATGTCTAACCCCAAATTCTTTGGCAACCTCGGCAGTCCCTTCATCATCGCCTAGCAGAATAATTTCAGGCTTTGGCTCTAGCAACGTCCAGCTAGTAATAGCATTCCGCTGAATTTGATTAAATTCTCCACGAAAAGCCTTTGGAATCGCAAATAACGTCAGCATTCAATTTGCCGTTCACTACACAACATCACTCACACACAGACCCATTAAATCAGAACGGAACCAGCAGATGTTCAGATTATGCCCTAACTGCTACGGAAAAGCTCCCGACGTTAGTTAAGTCAATCTACCTCACCATTCGCCTGCCATCAACTTAAATCCGTAAGAAAGTAAAAAA
>ENA-OFCE01001581-OFCE01001581.1-metagenomes-genome-assembly--contig:-NODE-1581-length-11315-cov-2.629485_pt1 | contig 11315 bp, 10 predicted proteins | sample MGYA00153388_OFCE01 | MGnify analysis MGYA00153388
GGGTTTTGGCTTCGTGGATATTGACGATGATGGTCATGCTCGAACTCGACTTAGTCTGGTGGCTTAGTCAATTTTTACGCCGTACTCCGCCACTGTGGCGCGGAGCCTTGCCCGCACGGTCGAGTCGTTCTGCGCATCGTCCGCAGCGGGCGACTCAGCCAGCCACGCCAACAATTCATTCATCCGCTCCACGCTGTACGCAGTGGCCGCCAACCTTGCCACCCGCAACCGCGGCACCGTCGTCGGCAGCGTGTCGTCACCATCGGCCAGCAGTTCTTCGAACAGCTTCTCCCCCGGACGCAGCCCGCTGAACACGATGGGAATCTCTTCCAGCGTGTGTCCCGCCAGCCGAATCAGGTCGCGCGCCAGATCGACGATCTTCACCGGCTCGCCCATGTCCAGCACCAGCACCTGGCCGCTTTCGCCGATGGCCGCGGCCTGCAGCACCAGGCGGGCGGCTTCGGGGATGGTCATGAAGTAGCGAATGATGTCGGGGTGCGTGACGGTGACCGGGCCGCCGTGGGCGATCTGTTCCTTGAACTTCGGGATCACGCTGCCGCTGCTGCCCAGCACGTTGCCGAAGCGCACGGCCATGAAGCGGGTGCCGGTGTGTTCGGTGGCCAGGCTGCTGATGACCATCTCGGCGGCGCGCTTGGTGGCACCCATCACGTTGGTGGGGTTGACGGCCTTGTCGGTGGAGATCAATACAAACTTTTGCGCGCCGCACTCGCCCGCAACACGCGCCGCGTGCAACGTGCCCAAAATGTTCGTGCGAACAGCTTCAATCTCGTTGTGTGACTCCATCAACGGCACATGCTTGTAGGCAGCGGCGTGAAAGAAAACCGACGGTTTGTATTGCATGGCAATAGCACGCAGCCGGTCAAGCTCGCGCACATTGGCGGTGTAGTACAGACCCTGCATTTGCGGGTGGGCCTCTTGCAGCTCTTGCTCCAATTTGTAAACAGCGATTTCTGACGAGTCAACGCACACCAAACGCGCTACGCCCAGCCGCGCAATCTGGCGACACAGCTCAGAGCCAATAGAGCCACCCGCGCCTGACACAAACACGGTTTGACCAGAGAACAGCGAGGCCAAGCCTTGCACGTTCAAGTCGACAGCTTGCCTGCCCAATAAATCTTCCAATTCAATTTTGCGCGGGCTGCTGCCGTCATTGCGTAGCCATTCGTCGGGGCGCGGCATGGTAAGGAGCGTTAGCCCGGCTTGGGTGGATTGCAGCAGCACATCGCGGCGGTCGCCGGAGCCAGGCGGGCTGGCGATCAAAGCTGTTGTCGCACCCGTAGATTTTGAAATATTAACCACCGCGCTGGGCAGGCCAAGCACTGGAACCTGGTTTAAGTAAGTGCCCTGCTCTGCTGCCAGCGGCGACGCAATGCCCACGCAATGCCATTGGGTTGAGCCTTTGAGCGCCCGCAGCGCATCGGCAGCGTCTTTGAGCGAGCCCACAATCAATAAAGGTTTGGAACTTGCCGAGGGTGCATTTTGCTCAGTCAGCGTGCGCCAACCTGCACGCACCGCACCCAGCATGACCAATACCAGCAGCGGATGCAGCAGCAACACCGAGCGCGGGAAAAAAGGCACGCGCAGCATCAAAATAACGGTGGCAGACACTGCTCCAGCAATCAAAACACCCCAGCCAAGCTGGCGCAGCTCGGGCAAGCCGATATAACGCCACACCTGCCGGTAAACCCGGGCAACCGCCATGCCAACAATAAAACAAGGCAACATCCAGCGGGCACTGCTAAAAGCCATGGCTTCAAAATTTTCAGGAATCTCAAAGTTAAACCGTAACCAGAAAGCAGCCCACCAAGCCACGCACACCAGCACAATGTCGATGGCCCAAAATAACAAGACCTCTTTACGCAAACGCATGGCGCTCCTCACCCATTGTTAATGCATGACGCAGATGATCCATCACGCGGTCTTGCTCTGTCTCGCTTAGGTTGGAGCCAGATGGCAAACAGATACCCGCCTGAAAAAGATGGGCAGACACGTCCACGCCAGATGCATGTGCAAAGTAAGGTGCGCCTTTGAACAAGGGCTGTAAGTGCATAGGTTTCCATACGGGCCTTGCTTCAATCAGATGACGCTCCAGAGCTTTCATGACTTGACGGCATTTTTGGCTGGCATCTGGCCCTGTCAAAGTGAAGCAGGTCAACCAGCGTGTTGAGTGGTAGCCGTCAGGCTCGGGCATCCATTGTATTTGCGGCAAATCAGCCAAAGCTTCTGTGTAACGTTCAAACACGCGCCGACGTTGCACAACCCGCTGCTTCAAAACGCGAAGTTGTCCTCTGCCAATACCGGCAAGCACATTGCTCATGCGGTAGTTAAAACCCATTTCAACGTGCTCGTAGTGGGCTGCAGGCTCGCGCGCTTGTGTGGCCAGCTTGCGCGCCCGAACGACCAAATCGGGGTCATCGGCTATCAGCATGCCGCCACCCGAAGTGGTGATGATTTTATTTCCGTTAAAGGAGTACACCGCAACCCGGCCAAATGCACCGCTGGCTTTGCCTTTGTAGCTGGCACCCAAGGACTCAGCGGCGTCTTCCAGCACGGGGACGCCATAGCGCTCACAAATGGGGAGCAGCGCGTCCATATCGGCGCTTTGCCCGTAAAGATTCACGAGAATGACGCATGCTGGCAAACGGTTTTCGCGTTTTGCCCATTCAAACGCCTGCTCAAGAGCGGCGGGCGACATGTTCCAGGTTTCTGGCTCGGAATCAATAAAAACAGGCCTGGCACCGCAATACAAAATCGGGTTACAGCTACCAACAAAAGTCAGCGACGAGCAAAAAACCGTATCGCCTGGTTTAACGCCCAAAAGTAAAAGGCCCAAATGAATGGCCGCAGTGCCCGAGCTAAAAGCCGCAGCGTAGCCCACACCGACATGGCTTGCCAGCTCGGTTTCAAAAGCGTTGACGTGCGGCCCGAGCGGTGCAATCCAATTGGTTTTAAAGGCCTCTTCAACGAAAGCCGTTTCTTCATCGCCCAAGTGCGGCGATGACAGCCAGATACGCTGCGACAACTCACGGCGAAAGATCACATCTACCGGTTTGGCAGCAGCATCAATAACGGGCAAGTGGTCAATTTGATGCGCGTCCATGATTCGCAGAACGTCGGCAGCATCGGCAGCTTCGTTGACCGTGACTGGGCGGGTTACTGGCAACGCACCGAGCAAAGAGGTGTCACCCAAGCCTTTCAAAATTGCACGACGCAAATCACCATCTGTCAAAGTGCGGGCCAATTTGCCCTCATCGTCCAGCACTAGCAAAATACCGCGTGTGGCCTTTTCCATGCGCAACAGTGCATCGCGTAAGGTCATGGTCGGCTTAACACTCAGCAATTCAAGCTCGCTTGGACTCATAAAATTTTCCTTGCTGGGATACCAGCGTACGTACCAGACGCCAAGAGATTGACGTTCACCACAGAACCGGCACCAATGGTCACATCATCACCAATCAGGATAGACGGCAGCACAACTGCACCACTGCCGATCAAAACCCGCTGGCCCAGCTTGACGTGTCCGCCGAGACTTGCATTGGGTGCGATGTGTGAAAACGCACCGACTACAACATCGTGATCGACCACTGCACAATGGTTGACGATGACACCCATTCCAATCTGTGCCGAAGGGCCAACAACTGCACCCGCAGCCACAAAGCTGCCAGAAGCGATGCTGCTGAAAACAGAAACGACAGCCGAAGGATGAATCACTGATACCAAACGTTCATACCCCCATGCGCCTGCCTCTTTTTGCCTGAACTGGTTGTTGCCGATGGCAATATGAACCGAGGGGTCCAGCGCCAGCGCAGCATCGGCAGTCAACAAGTCGATGCTCGGCAATATCTTGCTTTGATGTTCAGGAAGTTTGCGGTCTGACACAACAATGCGCTTCCACTGATGCGCAAGAAGTGCGGCATCAACCAATACTCGCCCGTGACCACCCGCCCCAAATATTAATAAAGTGGGGTTGGCATCAAATGGTTTGGAAGAACTCATGTCGAGGCTGCAAAAAAGGGTTATCTCTCAATAGCTGTTGGACTTGTCCAGCACAGAGCGATTCAGGATAAGTGTTGTTAAAAGACTGGCAATGCGCGGCCCAGCCAACCCATCACCATATCTATTGTCACATGGTACTTTCCCGATCTTTAACGTGCCTGCAACAGCGGTATAAATGGCATCAGCGTCGGGGCTGACATCCACGACATTGGCGCTTCTTTCACGCAGCCGCTGCCTGTCACCCACATTGACGACTGGCGTTGAAAATAAAGCTGCTTCGATGATGCCGGCAGATGAATTGCCAACCATGACGGCGCAATGCTTCATGGCAGCACTGAACAAATCCCTTTGCATGTGTTTGAGTTGAATCGACCCGGCAGGTAAGCCAATATCGGATAACGCCTTGAGTATGTCGTTTGACCCGGCATCAGAGTTAGGCTCCAGCCAGATAACGGGCAATCCTGTCCTTTTTAAAGCCGTCAAAAGACTACATGTTTGCTTGTAGGCGTCCACTGCTTGTTGAACAATAGGGTGAAAAACCGTCAAAATAAATGGCTGATTGAACGGCAAATTCAAAGCTGTCATGACGTCCTTGACTGGCATATCGGCCATTTCCAACAGACCATCAAGTCCAGGCGCGCCAGTAACGTGTACAGCATCAAAACGTTCACCCATGCGAATGAGGCGATCTTTTGACTCGTTTGTCGCCACTAGGTGGTAGTGACTTAACTTGCTGATGGCATGCCTGACGGGCTCGTCTACCGTACCCGAACGCTCACCACCGTGAATATGTACGCAGACAATACCCAAATGCAAAGCAGCAATCGCACCCGCCAACATTTCCCCACGATCGCCCAGCAGCACCAACATATCTGGCTGCTCACTTCGCAAAAGGGATGTTAGGCCAATCAGACATTCACCGATGCTTACCGACATGCTGAAGGCTGTACGGGTTGTAACGTCTATAGGTACTTCGCCACAAATCCGCAAACCAGTCGCTCGAATGTCATCAATCGTCTGGCCAAAACTGGGCGCCAAGTGCATACCCGTCACTGCAATGCTGAGGTCAGCTGCCTTAGCAAGCAGAACGAGCGACGATTTCATCAAACCAAAGTCAGCACGCGTGCCACTGAGGTAAATTATTTTCCGCAAAGGCTGGACCGTGGCATTCATGGGTGCGTTTGGTGCAATTGATCCCATTGCAATACAGATCCGGCAGCAATGCGTGTTAGTGCATACTGACCGATGACTCGTTGCAAATCGCGTGGCGCAATGCCTGTTGCGGGTCGGCGGCAGATCAACATCCCAGCAGTGATAACCTCGCCCGCTGCAATATTCACCGCCGCAACAACACTGCGCCTGGCAACACGCGCTGTGTCCAGCTCCTCCGGCAAAGGCGCTTTGACGCCATCACCCAGCATGGCGCTGACACGCCGAATGCCCTGCACCATGCGCAAAAATTCATCAGGCTCCAGTGATGCACTGTGATCGGGGCCAGGCAAGTGCCGGTCCAGCGTCAAATGCTTTTCAATCACACAGGCCCCCAACGCCACCGCAGCCAGTGGCGCTTCAATGCCCAGGCTGTGGTCAGAGTAGCCAATAGCAACATTCAAGTCCCGTGCCATGCTCTGCATCGCCAACAGATTCAGCGTTTTATCAGGAGCCGGGTAGGCCGACGTGCAATGCAACACCACAACATCACGCAGATGCCCTCGCGCCGCAATGACCCAAGCCACAGCATCAATAATCTCTTGCATCGTCCCCATGCCAGTAGAGATAAGCGAAGGCAATTGGGTCGCTGCAGCATGCTCGACCAGCGCACGGTGAGTCAACTCACCCGATGAAAGTTTGAGCCGCTTGACGCCCAGCTTGACCAGCATGTCCACCGCATTAACTGAAAACGGCGTAGAAAAAAACTCAATGCCAATTACATCGCAATACGCCTTGATTTTTTGGTGTTGCGCTTCAGACAGTTCAAGCCGCTCCAGCATTAAAAACTGATCCTGGTCGCCCGTCTGGCGTGCCTGGTATTCAGCGGTAGGCGCACCGCGCACCACCAGATCTTCAGCCCGAAAAGTCTGAAACTTGACAGCATCAGCACCGGCTTTTTTAGCGGCATCACACAACTGCAAAGCCATAGCGATGTCACCGTTGTGGTTAACGCCAGCTTCAGCAATGACAAAAACCGGTGGCCTGTTCACCATGCCGTCCACCCTCCGTCAACGACCAGGTTGTGCCCAGTGATATATTTTGCGGCGTCGCTGGTCAGGTAGCGCATGGCATTGGCCATGTCGTCGGTTTGGGCCATGCGCCCGAGCGGCGTGCGGCGCGAATAGTTTTCAACAAAGGTGTCGTTTTGTCCACTGAACACGCCGCCTGGCGTCACAGCGTTCACACGCACACCCTTGTGACCCCAATACGTAGCAAGATATTTGGTCAGCCCCCACAAACCAGCTTTGCTGGCCGTATAAATAGCTGGGGTATCGATGGCACGGCCAAGGTATTCAGAACCCTCATAGATGCGCTGGTCTGGCGCCACGATGCCGTAGATGGACAAGGTATTAACAATACTGCCGCGTCCACGCTGCGCCATCGGGCTGCCAAACACCTGGGCGCACAGCATGGCGCCGGTCAAATTAACCGACATCACCTCGTTCCATTCATCAACAGGAAAGGTTTCAAACGGCTCAAAAAAGTTTTTAGATTTGGTGGCCGCGTTGTTGAGCAGGCCATCGGCCTCTCCCCAGCGTGACACCAGCAAGGCATGAGCAGCGCCCAGCGACTCGCGCTGCGCAACATCGGCAACACAAGTTATCAAAGAGTCATGAACCGGGCCCAGTCGCTCTGCAAGCAGACCCGCATGACGGTCAATGGCGAAGACCCGCGCACCTGCTTCAACAAAGGACTTGACAACCTGCGTGCCGATGATGCCCGCAGCGCCCGAAAGCACCACAACTTTGCCGTCTAGCATGAAGACGTCTTTGGCATCTTTTTTATCAGCGAGATCACTCATGAAAGACCTTTCTTTTTCATCAGCAGCGCCACCAGGTCGAAATCAATCTCGTGATCAATGTCGACAGAGCGCTCACGCGTCATCACATGCAGTTGGATTTTTGGTGAATCCCAAAGCGATGATGACAGGCTATGGCGGTGCCACACATAAATGGATGCATTCATGGCAAACACCTTGGGCGCAGATTGGCGGCCCAGCACTTCACTGCCTGGCAGACAAACCCGCTCGTAAAAACCATTGGCTTTCAATTCAACCATGTTGAAGTAAGGATTTTTGTCTGCTTCATAACCAGTAATCACCACATCGGTATCCGCGTCCAGCATTGAAAAACAGGTTTGAATGTCAGCAATATCAACAATGCAACTAACCGGGCCATGCTGGGCTTCTACCCACTGCACCAGGTGCTGAATCACAGGCAATTTGCCCGCCGATGATGTGGCAAGCTCGGCAGGGCGCAGAAAAGGGACTTGTGCGCCAAAGCTGCGGGCTACACGTGCTATGGCTTCACTGTCAGTTGATACAAACACATGGTCAGCAACTTTCGATGCAAAAGCCTGCTCAATCGTCCAGCCAATCAAGGGCTTGCCGCACAGCAGGCGAATGTTTTTGCCAGGTACGCCAGCAGAACCACCCCGGGCGCAAATAGTGATGATGTTCATAGTGCAGCCTGCTTGATATTTAGCATCAGTTCAGCAGTTTTAAGACCCTCTGCAAGTGAAGAAACCACAGCATGCTGATGGTCGGCAATTGCCATCAGCCAGTCTGCCATTTGCGATTGGTAGGTTTTTGCGATGTCAAAATCTTCCGCAGCGTCTGTCACAACACGGCTATCTTTATCAGTGTGCAAAATAATATTTTTACCCATAATATCCACTAAATAAGTACCCGAATCAGTGACGATGGTGTACTTGCGCACAGCCTGCTGTGAAACATAATCCATGCTGATGACGACTGGCGTACCCCATGTAGTTTTTAACAAAGCCGTACACACATCTTGTGAATGAATGGGTAAATCACTGAAATGGCCGCCAATGGCTGCATGAACCTGAAGCGGACCCAGCAACCATCTGGCCATATCAATTTCATGAACCAAATCAAAAACGACACCGCCGCCTGAAGCGGGATCAGCGCTGTAAGTAGTTTTCAAGTCTCGGGACGGACGCCATTGCGCTAACGCTTGTCCCACTTCCAGATGCGCTCGTAATATCCTGCAAGGTACAGCGCCGTTAAGCGCACGCTTGAGTTTTTGCAGTGCAGGCAAGTACTGGAGATTACACCCGACGACTAATGCATTTGATACGCATTGCGCTAGCGAAGCTTTTTCAAGAAGCGCAAGTTGCCCGCTATCTATAAGCAAAGGTTTTTCAACCAGGCAAGGGAGACCCAAACGCAAACAAATCTCAAGTTCATCTGCGTGCTTGCTGGAAATACTTGCTATAACAATCGCGTCGGGCTTCCAGCACAAAGCGGCTTGCATGTTGCCAAATAAAGTACATGGCAGAAGGTTTGAATCCACTTCACCTGTACTTGAAATCACAGCCAGCGCCAGGTCTGGAAGCAAAGCGCGTAAATGGCGAGCATGGCGCTGCGCAATTGATCCCCGGCCAGTAACAAGTACGCGCATATCAGCTATAGCGCCAAAAATGCAGAAAGAATGTCCAGGCCATGCTGCGCACTTCGTTCTGGATGAAACTGACAACCGTAAATTGATCCTCGGGCAACGGCCGCGCATATGCGTACCCCGTTGTAATAGGTGTCTGCCAGACGATGCGTCTCATCTGTCGGCACTGGGGCGAATGAATGAACGAAATACATGGGTTCAAGAGGCTCAACAGGATCTAGGATAGAGTATTTCCAGGAGCTGCGATGCGCCGGTTTTTGAAGCGCACTCCAGCCAATATGCGGAATACGGTGTGGATGCCCAGATAAATCCACCGACGGAACCGGCATGACGCGCCCAGGAATTAGCCCCAGACCCGCATGATCACCAAACTCCTCGCCCACATCAAACAGCATTTGAGCCCCTACACAAATACCCAAAAAAGGCCGTTCAGTCAACGCAAAACGCTTGACCAGATCATCAAAACCCCGCATCTTCAGCTCTAACATGCCATCGGCAAAAGCACCCACACCAGGCAGCACCAATCTGTCCGGCAAGTCTGCCACCTGCATCGCGTTGTCCACCACAGTCACCTCAGCACCACAGTGTTGCAAGGCCCTGACGACGTTCAGAAGATTGCCAATTCCATAGTCAATTACCGTGACATTCTGGGACTTGGCCATCGTCACAAACGTACCTCCAGGCCCTGCTGCCTGGCATGCAACTTGATCTCCCCAACAGTAGTGCGCTGCCAGTGAAGAGCATCAGCAATCGCAACCGCAGACGTGCCCACGTCACCAGCGCGCTTCAAATCCAGCGGGTCACCAAAACCACCGCTGGCAATCACTGGTACAGCCACTCTGGCATTGACAGCACGCATCAGTTCTATATCTAAACCTTTGCGGGTGCCTTCCTGGTCAACAGCGGTCAGCAGCACTTCGCCTGCACCCAGTTTCACAGCCCGCTCAATCCACTCCACCACATCCAGCCCGGTGTGTTCACGGCCATTGTCTGTGTAAGCTTCCCACGTTTTGGGGCCCGTGCGTTTTGCCTCAACAGACAACACCATGCATTGCGAGCCAAAGCGGTTAGACACTTCTGATATCAGCTCTGGCCGAGCAATGGCTGCGGTGTTGATGGCTACCTTGTCAGCACCAGATCTGAGCATGGTGTGAACATCATTCAGCGAGCGAATTCCACCACCTACAGTAATGGGAATGTAAATTTGATCGGCAGCTCTGGCGATGATGCTTGTGAGGTTGTTCCGCTGGTACAGGCTGGCCACGATGTCCATGAAGATAATCTCGTCAGCGCCCTGCGCGTAATAACGAAGTGCAAACTCATGCGGATCGCCCACCACACGCAAGCCCTCAAGTCGGATACCTTTGATCAGGTTGTCGCCCTTCACATCCAGTCTGGGAATAATACGTAAGCCAGCCATGCGTGCGGTCGGTCGGTCGGTCGGTCAGGCAGCATCAAACACGGAATGCCTGAGCTTGAATTGGTCTGCTTCGCGCTTCCAAAGATGTGGGGAACGAAAGCTGTCTGCCAAGCGCATAAAGTAATTCCTATCCATCACAGGACTTTGAAACATTTTGTGCGCCGCAGGGAATTCTTTGGCGGGAATACTCAAATAACGAAAAATCTCATCCGCAAACCGCTCGGGGAATTCGCCATCGTAGCGCTTGACCAGTGCCACGCCTTCATCCCGATTGATGTCGCGTGATCGGATTTCCTGTGCGGCATCGTAGGTGGCACGGCCTATGCCAAACTTTACGAACGTAGTGTAGTAATGAAAGTCGTCAATCCGGTCATCAATGCTGTTGTACTTGCTGTAGGTTCCCGGCGTGCGCTCTGGCGATGCCTCAAAACCGCCGTGCTCTACCGCATAGTAGTAGCAGCTTTGAGGATGCCATTTAAGGTAGTAACCAAGGTAGTGAACCTCAATTTGTTTTTTCTCGATTTGTACCGGATCAGCGGGCAGATATGGCAGCAGGTCATGCTCTTCCAATCCGAAATCGTTGTACAGGCTGTTGATGGGCGTTCCGCCCAAATGAATTTTTGACTTGTCGGAAGATGTGAAGTAAGACCAATCACGTTTGGCTGTGTTGGTATCGCCAATCGGATTGCCATATTCAGCTTCATTTTCACCGTAGACCACAAAAGGAATGTCATGCAGTATGGCCATTTTTGGAGCCAGCGATTTTTGCCCGAACATGAAAGCCTGAAACGGATGGAACAGGTTGTCCACCGCCAGCCTGGTCAGCAGACGGTGCACGCGACCGTTGGGCGTCATGAGGTAATTGTCAAACCCGGCATGCAGCCACGAATCAAAATTCTTGCGTCCCCAATCGGTGTAAATATGTGGCGCCCATGTCACCGTTAAAGGATGCATGTTAAAACGGGTTTTGAGCACATGCGATGCATAAAAACTGTCCTTACCGCCTGAGCCAGGAAGAAGGCAGTCATAACCAGACTTGCTGCGGAACTTGTCGCAAAGCACCGCCAACTGATCTTCACGGTCTTTCCAGTCGATAGTGCCATGCTTTTGCTCCGCAAAGCGGCATGCATCACAAACACCCTCCTCATCAAATGCAATGGTTGCCTTCTTGCTGGCCTTGGTGTGCTCGTACTCAACAGCGGAATTGGGTCGTTGGTTTGAAATAACGCATTTCTTGCAAAAAT
>ENA-OFCE01001583-OFCE01001583.1-metagenomes-genome-assembly--contig:-NODE-1583-length-11310-cov-20.126788_pt1 | contig 11310 bp, 10 predicted proteins | sample MGYA00153388_OFCE01 | MGnify analysis MGYA00153388
AAGTGTTTGGTCGGATTACCATCGCGGTAAACCCTGCTTACACAAGCCAAGAATGTAGTAATTGTGGGGAAGTCGTTAAAAAATCTTTATCCACTCGCACCCACGCTTGTCAGTGTGGATGTGAAATGGATAGGGATCGTAATGCTGCAATTAATATCCTCAATCGCGGGATAGGTACGACGGGGCACGTCGGAACTTCGATCCTTGAGGTCGTAAACGCTTAGGGAGACTGGATCTCTGGGTCAGGTGCAGCAATGTTCTTGATTTAAGTCCGATCGCTGAACTAAGAATCCTCACGCTCATCTGAGCCCAGGAGTGTCAACTTCTGCGTTCTAGTTTGTACCTGCGATTAACCTGTACTTGTTTCTCGGACGATCGATCGCCCGCGCCTGAATTTTCAAAGCTAGCCCCCCATAACTGCAAATTCAGTGCCAAACTGTTCGCAGCGAACAGTCGATCGAGCAATCAAGCCCGAAATTGAATAAATGATCCAATTACCTATAAGATTTCGCGACCCATACCCCTCTAACTGCCATGAAAATACTTAAAATCCAGACCTTACGCGGCCCCAACTACTGGAGCATCCGACGCCACAAACTCGTCTTGATGCGTCTGGATTTAGAGGAATTGGCAGATAAAACCACATCTGAAATTCCTGGCTTCTACGAAGGGTTGACCGCCGCACTCCCGAGTTTGTACGACCATCACTGTTCTCCCGGCCATCGGGGAGGCTTCCTGCAACGTGTCAGAGAAGGCACGATGATGGGACACGTAATCGAACACGTAGCCCTAGAACTTCAGGAAATGGCAGGAATGCCGGTCGGGTTCGGTCGCACCCGCGAGACTGCGACACTAGGCACTTACCAAGTCGTAATCGAGTATCAAAACGAACAAGCAGGTCGCTATGCCGCCCGAGCGGGCGTGCGGATGTGCCAGAGCATTGCCGATACTGGTTCTTATCCAGCAGCAGAATTAGTCCAAGATTTAAGAGACCTCAAAGAGTTTGGTTTGTCGGCGGCCCTGGGCCCGAGCACGGAAACACTGATCAAGGAAGCAGAAGCGCGGGGCATTCCCTGGATACCTTTGAGCGCCCGGTTTATGATTCAACTCGGCTACGGAGTTCACCAAAAGCGGATTCAGGCAACTCTGAGCAATCGCACGGGAGTTTTGGGGGTAGAACTAGCCTGCGACAAGGAAGGTACCAAAAATATCCTCGGCGCTGCGGGTGTGCCGGTTCCGAGAGGGACGGTGATTAATTATTTGGACGAACTGCGCGGGGCGATCGAAGATGTCGGCGGTTATCCGATCGTCCTCAAGCCCCTAGACGGCAACCACGGCCGGGGCATTACGATCGACATCAATTCCTGGGAAGTAGCAGAAGAAGCCTACGACTTAGCCAGCGCAGCATCGAAAACCAAAAACGTGATTGTCGAGCGCTACTACACCGGGCGCGACCACAGAGTATTAGTAGTCAACGGACAAGTCGTAGCAGTCGCAGAACGAGTCCCCGCTAACGTCGTCGGAGATGGCAAGTCTACAGTAGAACAGCTCGTTGAAGAAGTAAATCGCGACCCGCAGCGGGGAGACGGACACGACAACGTGCTCACCCGAATTACGATCGACAAATTGACACTCGATTTGCTGCAAAAACAAGGATACGCGATGGACTCGGTATTGCCGGCCGACGAAAGAGTATTCTTGCGCGCCACAGCAAACTTGAGTACCGGTGGCATTGCAGTCGATCGTACCGACGAAATCCACCCCGAAAACGTCTGGCTATTTTCCAGAGTTGCCAAAATCATCGGTTTAGACATCGCCGGCATTGACGTAGTAACTTCCGATATCTCGAAACCATTGCGCGATACGAACGGAGTCATCGTCGAAGTCAACGCCGCACCGGGTTTCAGAATGCACGTCGCGCCGAGTCAAGGTTTGCCCCGCAACGTCGCCGGCGCAGTCTTCGATATGCTATTCCCCTCGCCTCAACCCAGCCGGGTGCCGATTTTAGCCGTAACCGGAACCAACGGCAAAACTACGACTACTCGCCTACTGGCCCACATTGTCAAGCAAACCGGTCAGGTTACTGGTTACACAACTACCGATGGCACTTATATCGGTGAATATTTGGTCGAAAGCGGAGATAATACCGGGCCGCAGAGCGCTCAGTTGATTTTGTCCGATCCGACGGTGGAAGTGGCCGTGCTCGAAACTGCTAGAGGCGGAATTTTGCGATCGGGCTTGGGATTCGACCAGTGCGATGTCGGCGTCGTCTTGAACGTCGCGGCCGACCACTTGGGCATTGGCGACATCGACACCGTGGAACAACTAGCCAAACTCAAGAGCGTCCTCGTCGAGTCGGTAATGCCCAAAGGCTACGCAGTTTTGAATGCAGACGACCCGCTAGTCGCACAAATGGCGCAGCGTGTCAAGGCTCAAATTGCATATTTTTCGATGAACCCGGATAACGAACTGGTTGCCAGACATACCGCTGCGGGGGGGTTGTCAGCAATTTACGAAAACGGGTATTTGTCGATCTTGAAAGGCGATTGGACGCTGAGAATCGAACAGGCGATTAACGTGCCGCTGACGATGGGCGGACGCGCGCCGTTTATGATTGCTAATGCTTTGGCTGCTTGTTTGGCAGCTTTTGCCCAAGGAGTGAAAATAGAAGATATTCGATCGGCTTTGTCAAGCTTCCAAGCATCGGTTGACCAAACTCCCGGAAGAATGAATTTGTTTAATTTGGGCAGCTATCACGCTTTGCTCGACTACGCCCACAACCCCCACAGCTACAAAGCTTTGGGCAGTTTCGTGCAGAATTGGGATGGAATGCGGATCGGGGTAGTTGGTGCTCCTGGAGACAGACGAGATGAAGATTTTGTCACGCTGGGCAGACTTTCGGCCGAGATGTTCGATCGCATTATTGTCAAAGAAGATATAGACAGGCGCGGGCGAGAACCCGGTGTGGTGGCCAAGTTAATTTGTCAGGGGATTGCAGAGGCGATTTCTACACGAACTGGCGATCGACCTAAACTTGAATACGAGTTGCTTCTCGACGAAACAATTGCGGTCAACAAAGCTTTAGATGGAGCTCCGGCCGGTAGCTTAGTCGTGATTTTACCTGAAGGCGTCACCAAAGCTTTAGCTTTAATCGAAGCGCGGAAACCGATTCAGGAATCTGTGGTAACTCAAGGCCTTGTTACTAAATCCGAGTCGCAAGATAGTTTGAAAACAACTGTTGTGAATCAAGGCTAAACTTCTAAGTCTCGTTAAATTAATAGGTTGGGTTTACTTCTGTTAAACCCAACCTATTTTTTTTAGGTTCCTGCTGCATATAATCTTTACCCACCGATCGCAGTATCATATCAAATCCGTTTGCATCGGAATGATATAAACGGAGAAGAAGGAGGAGACGGCACTGCCGTGTCCCTACCGCGATCAATTGTAGGGACACGGCACTGCCGTCTCCTCTATATTATTCCGGCGCAGCCGGAATTGATATCACCACCAAAACCCTCCTGCACCACGAAACAACAACCCTTCCCCAAAACCCTCAAAGAGCAACTTTCCGCCATCCGCGACTTATTCCGCACCTAAAGCGGCGAATGGACACCAGCCCAAGTTACTGCCCATTTTAAAGGTGCAAATCGCAAACAAAAAGTGATTCTCGACTGTCTAGAAAGCTTGGAAGATTTGGGTATTTTGCTCAGTCATACTGAAAATGGCATGATATTCTGGCATTTGGCGGAAGTTGAAAAGGCTGGGTAAGCTTCGTTGGCAATTGTTAGCAAAAAGATTAAAATAAATTATAGAGTTACGGCAAAAAAATCCCATGCCTCCCGAACAAATTCTCCTACAATACTGGCGCGAACTTGCCCCCGCCGATCGTGCAAAAGTCCTTCAGTTTACTCAAGCTCTAGCGCTCAAATCTTCACCTGAATTTACCCCCAAAACACAACTCGGTCAAACCCTATGGAAACTTCGCCAACGGGCGATCGCCAACGGTATGAAACTCCTCAATGAAGTGGAGTTAGAGCAAGAAATTGCCGATCGTCGAGGTGGCTACGGTGTCTGGTAAACTAACCTATCTGGATTCAGGTGTTTTAGTTTTAATTAGTGCATTTCGGGGCGAACCTTCCATCAGCATTCGTGCCGCTCAAATCTTAGACGATGACACCCGACAATTTGCTACCAGTGGGTTCGTTCAACTAGAAACTCTGCCCAAAGCACTTTATAACAAACAACTCGAAGAAGCAGAATTCTACGAAGCCTTCTTCGGTTCAGTAACGGTTTGGGCAACCGATTTAGAAAACATCTTGAAAAATGGCGATCGCATTGCTCGTACTTATGGATTAGCCGCAATGGATGCAATGCACATTGCGGCCGCACTTCCGTCTATGCTCAAGAATTTATTACAACTGAAAAACTAACGAAGCCCATACACCGAGTCACAGAGCTAGTAGTCATTTCGATTGCGATCGAGTAATCCCGAATGATTTATCTTTCTGATCTCTTCCTCTGCGATCTCTGCATACTCTGTGGTTAAATCAATCCGATCCAAATCAGAATTAATATTACCCCTTAACAACCGCCCACTGAGTCACCGGTGCAAGCGGTTTCCAACCCTGAAAAGAACCGATCGCCCCAACCCGCTGAATCCCAATTCTAATTAATTCCCCGCCGTGCAAAGAATGCCATTGCAAAACTTTCAATTCGCTCTCAACCGTCACCGCATTAACCACTAATCGGCCACCTTCACCCAAGGCATTCCAACAGGTTTCTAACAAAGATTCTGCGGTGACACCACCACCGATGAAAATAGCGTCTGGTTGAGGCAAATTTGTCAAAGCTGATGGCGCTTCTCCCGCAATAATTTTAAGTTCGGGAACACCCAAATTAGAGGCGTTTTCAGCGATGTATTGCAGTCGAGTTGAATGGCGCTCGATCGCGATCGCCCGACAACCCCGATGACTCCGCATCCATTCGATCGCGATCGAGCCGCAGCCCGCACCCACATCCCACAGCAACTCGCCGGGAACCGGTGCTAACGCTGACAGAGTAACGGCTCGAATCTCCCGCTTGGTAAGCTGTCCATCGTGCAAATAAGCAGCATCCGGTAAACCCGCAGTTCGGGGGAAAATCACAGTTTCGCGATCGGCTGTAACTTCGATCGCGATCGCATTCAAATCCGCCAAATCCGATTCATTCCAAGCTGCTGCAACCCCCTCAATTCGCCGTTCTGCATCTCCTCCCATTCGCTCAAATACAGTCATCAAACTGCTGCCAAACCCACGCTGCGTCAACATTTGAGCTACAAAATCCGGCGTATGTCGATCGGCACTCAAGACTAGCAACCGCGCGCCGGGATACAAACCAAGTGCGATCGAGGCGATCGGGCGATTCGTCAAACTGAAAGTCTCAACATCCGCCAAAGCCCAGCCCAGACGCGCGCAAATCAGGCTAAAAGCCGATGCTGCGGGAATTACATTCATTTCCGAAATGGGAATCTGGCGCGACAGGGTGACACCAATTCCGTGACACATCGGATCGCCGCTGGCTAGCACGCAAATCGACTCACCTCGGCGACGGATGATCTCATCGATGGTTGCTTGTAGCGGCGATGTCCAAACCAATTGTTCGCGGGTGTCGTCGGCTGGTAACATGGCTAGGTGACGAGTACCCCCGACAAGGACTTGAGCGCGATCAACTAGCGATCGGGCGATCGCACTTAATCCCGATAATCCGTCTTCGCCAATTCCCACCACCGAAAGCCATTTGTGCATTGCGCCCTGAGTGCTAATTACTACTTATCGATTCTAAAGAATAATATGGGATTTTCATTGACAATCCTTTCTTCTACTTGCCTCATGCCGAGTCTGGCTACTACTTTCTGCGATTCAATGTTTGGGCGATCGCAACTTGCGACAAGATAGTCAAAGTCAGGTTCGTCAAAACCATATTCTATGATTTTAGTGGCAGCTTCAGTAGCGTAACCTTTTTTAAGAGCTTTCGGTAGCAGCGCGTAAATTAACTGGGGCTGTTCTTCCTCAAAAAAATACCACAAACCAACAAATCCCATAATTGCTCGATCGCTCTTAGTTTCGATAAACCACAAACCGAATTTCTTTTCTGCAAACAGCTTAGTATTCTGTTCGATCATTTCTTCCACTGGATCTAGCGACCAGATTTGACCGTCGCACAAATATCTTCTGACATAGAAATCGGTAAAAATTGCGTGCAGCGTGTTGAGGTCGTTCTCTACAATCGGTTGCAAAATTAATCTTTCTGTTTCAAGTATCATACGACGGTTGAAGACTAAAATTCATTTTACTCCAATTGGGCGATCGGTTACAGTCATTCGTGCGTGATGAAGCTTCGATGAATGTTTCGATTTTGGCGATGGCTGAGGGTGTTAGATCGACTCTAATCTAAAATATAAGAAAGATAGCTTTTTCAGTACAACAACTTAAGTGATTGAGTCAAATCGTGCGACAAAATCGATCTAGAAAAGGAGATTCTGATGGGGAGTAAAAAAGGGTTGACACACATTATCGAGCTGCGGTATTATTCGACTATATACAGTATTGTAGCGCACTGCGATACAATTGTAAATTGTACCGCTTCTTTTCAGGATGTAGCAGGTAATTGACCGCCAATTCAAATTTGAAGTGCAACCAATTCTGATGTACCACTATGCTATCCTCCTTGCAAAAACAAAGTTAACCTGCTTGAATGGTTTGCATCGAACCTCCTAGTCAGATAGTCAACTAAAGAGAATCACCTGTGGACAATCTAGATAGTCATATAGAAATCAAGCTCGGCATACCAGAGGAACTCCGCCACCAAGCAGCGATCATTTGCTACGAAGGATTTCGCTCCCAGATAGAACGTCTAATCGGTTCCCAGCAGAAAGGTATTGCGCTCTTGGAGCATAGTTTGGATACTGAACTGGGTTTAACCGCCCAGATACAAGGGAAACTTGTGGGATTTGTCGGACTCCAATACGAAAATCGTCCTTTCTTTCAGTCTGAGCGATCGCATTGCATCCGAGAATTTGGGCTTCTACGCGGATTGCTAATTTTTCTGCTCTTTAATAACCCATCGCCCACCAAAATTCTCCCCGATGAAATGCTTATTGCTGTCATAGTTGTTGACGCTTCTATGCGTGGTAAGGGTGTTGGCACCTTGCTCATGCAAGCTGCTTTTGAGATTGCACAACAAAATCAATGTCGTGCCGTAGTCCTAGATGTCATTGATACAAACCCCGATGCCCGTCGGCTTTACGAACGCTTGGGCTTTAAACCTGTGCGAACGATCAAATATGGATACCTACGGAGCTTGATTGGCTCATCTGCTAATACCACTATGCGAAAAGACTTGATTTCCTCCTAGAGATTGAATCCTCGCGGCGAACTCATGACTGAGACACTTCTTCAAGCGTTTCTAGAATTTTGGTTGCAACATGGCGAACCGTTACTCAAAAGTGCATCTTACCCCGAAATTGCTCCGCATTTGGTGTTGATGGCGTTATGGTGGGGGAACGTTGGAGAGGGAATATGCGATCGGACGCGATCGCATGGATTTATGTTTGCGTTATGGTGAGGTAACATTGGGAATTGAATTGAAGGTTTGGCAACTCGGAAAGCCGACCCATTGAGTAAAGGATTAGAACAGTTAGATGGATATTTGGCTCGATTAAGACAAGATTCGGGTTGGTTGGTGATATTCGTTGCCGAAGGCGGGCGAAGCCATCGGCGCGAGAATGCACCGGAGTTGGAAGAACGGTTAAATACTGAAATTCATATGACTAATATGGGGAGAATGATTACAGTGATTCGCGCGTGAGTAAGTTTTGATAAAATAACTGGATAGTTGTAACTTTCTTTAATTACTAAACCATCTTTCCAATAACTGCTAGCTTGATTTGTAATTCTTCAATAGTCATAAATAACGCGATACTTGTTTGATTATTTCTACTGTAACCAATGGCCTCCCAAACTGGCCAACTCGTTTAAACCATAGTCGGCAGATTTGTTAAGAAAGTCGATCGATCTGGTTTAGGGCGATCGACTTGTGATATGTTTCTTAAACCTGAAAGCGGGAAAGTCCGGTGTAATTCCGGCGCTGTGCCGCAACTGTCAAAGCCAGAATGCCGATTTCAGGAAGTTTACTTTAGATTCCCTGCGTCGCACGGGGAGGAGTTTCTTTGTTAAGTTTGAGTGAATTACCGACTTGTCCGGGCTTATTTTCCGGTTCCAGAGCCCGAGATGGAATATTATCGAGGATGCGGATTCCGGGCGGAATTTTAAATGTAGCGCAGTGTGGGGCGATCGCCGATTTAGTCGATCGATACGGTACGGGCTGTTTGCAAGTAACAAATCGCGCTAATTTGCAAATCCGAGACTTAAACTCGGCAATTTCTGCTGAAGTTTGGCAGGATTTGCAAGCATTGGGATTAGCATCTCGCTTATTTGAAGTTGACTCGATTCGCAATATTATGGCAAGCCCAACAGCAGGGATCGATCGGCAATCATTACTCGATACTCGCCCGCTAGTTATAGCTTGGGATAACTACCTGCAAAGCCATCCCGAATTGTCGGAACTTTCGCCTAAATTCAGTGTCGGATTTGACGGCGGAGAATCTGTTTCGATCCGCGCTATTCGCAACGATATTTTATTGGTAGCAGAAAGGCGATCTACCGCTTCTGAAATTGTATTTAAGCTATATTTAAACGGCGCTACAGAAATTGTAATTCCCGAAGCGAAATGTATTTCAGTATTAGCAGCCCTGACTAGCGCGTATCTTGAATACACAAAAAATAAGCCTCTAATTGAGGGAAAAAAACCGCGTTTGCGTCACCTGCTGGCAGATTGGGGTGTGGAAAAATATCTCGAACAAATACAGCATAATTTACCGTTTGCATTGCAGCGAAGCCCGATCGCGACCTCTGAAAAATCCATCCCCACTCACAAACATCTCGGCATTCATCCCCAACAACAATCCGGTTTCTCCTACATCGGAATCGCACTGCCGCTAGGTAGACTAAAATCTCATCAATTGCGAGATTTAGCAAATTTAGCCCAAACCTTTGCCCGAGGTACTCTAAGACTCACGCCTTGGCAGAATCTGTTAATTTCTGATATCCCCAATTCCCAGTTATTTGAAGTCAAACAACAATTAGCCGATCGCGGATTCCATTGGTCAACAACCAATTTAGACTCATGTTTAGTTGCTTGTGCCGGTAGCACCGGTTGTGCTTCGGCGATGACTGATACCCAAAGTCATGCCATAGAAATGGTGAAAGTTTTAGCCGAAAAATTGCAGATAGATTGCCCAATCAACATTCATTTCAGCGGTTGCAAAAAATCCTGCGCCCAACATTCTCCAATTGATATTACGCTAGTCGGAATTCAGATAAAAGAAGGAAATGAGATCGTCCCAGGTTATGACATTTACGCAGGTAAAACAGATTCACCTTTGGGGCGGCCAATTTTCTCGGGTGTGAGAGTTGCAGAGATTGCAAGTTTTACAAACAAATTGCTGGAAATATATCAACGATGGCGATCGCCCGACGAATCATTGGGCGAATTTGTAGATCGAAGTGCGATCAACCAATTGAAACAATCGTTAAACAATTGACAATTACCAATTACCAATTACCAATTACCCAATAACAAATGCTTGATTATATTAAAGACGGAACAGAAATCTACACCAAATCCTTCGCCACAATTCGCGCCGAAGCAGACTTGTCAAAACTGCCGCCCGACTTAGAATCCGTCGCAGTGCGCCTCATCCACAGTTGCGGCATGACAGATATTGTCGCAGATTTAGCAGCCTCTCCCGGTGCCGCCACTGCTGGATACAATGCCCTTGTCGCCGGCGCGCCCATCCTGTGCGATTCCCGCATGGTAGCCGAAGGCATCACTCGCAAACGTCTCCCTGCCGACAATCCAGTGATTTGCACCCTCTGGCATCCCGAAATCCCCGAATTGGCGCTAAAAATCGGAAATACTCGATCGGCAGCAGCCCTTGATTTGTGGCTAAATGATTTGGAAGGTGCGGTTGTGGCGATCGGCAATGCCCCGACTGCTTTGTTCCGACTGCTGGAAATGTTAGATGATGGAGCCCCAAAACCGGCCTTAATTCTGGGTTTCCCGGTAGGATTTGTGGGGGCGGCTGAATCCAAAGCGGAACTCGCGGAGAACAGTCGGGGTGTGCCATTTATTACAGTACACGGGCGGCGCGGTGGCAGTGCAATGGCAACGGCGGCCGTGAATGCGTTAGCGAAAAAGGACGAATTATGACTAAGACTACTGGTAAATTGTATGGATTGGGCATCGGGCCTGGCGATCCAGAATTGATTACTTTGAAAGCTTATCGGATTTTGCAATCGGTGCCGGTGATTGCGTATCCGGCGATGGAAAACGGTAAGGTGCTCGCCCGGGCGATCGTCGCGGATTACCTGCGCCCAGAACAAATTGAGATTCCGATGCCGCTGCCTTTTAGTCCGACGCGATCGTCTCAACCTTATTATGATATTGCAGCCGAGAAAATTGCCGCTCATCTGGGTGAAGGACGGGATGTGGCTGTGTTGTGTGAGGGCGAACCTTTTCTCTACGGCACGTTTATGTATCTATTCAACCGTTTGTCGGGAAAATTCACTACCGAAGTTGTGCCGGGAATTTCTTCGACAATGGCGAGTGCGGCGGCGTTGGGAGTGCCGCTGACTTATCGTAACGATGTGTTGAGTATTATGCCTGCGACGCTGGAGGCCTCTGTTTTGCGCGATCGGCTGGCGCTGGTTGATGCTGCTGTGATTATTAAGCTGGGCCGGCACTTCGCTAAGGTTCGGGATGTGCTGATTGAGTTGGGACAGTTCGATCGAGCATTGTATATAGAACGCGCCACCATGCCAAATCAGCGCATTCGGGCGATCGCAGATGTCGATCCCGCAGCAGTTCCCTATTGGGCTCTCATAATGATTCCCAGCCAGCAAAAGTCTGTATCCTAATATTTCCATGCCTGAAGGCGATCGGCTTCCAGGCTTTCCCTACTTTGTTGTGCATTCTTGCCCATTTATCCAGCATTCTGAATATTGATAGCTTAAGCTTATTTGTCTCATAAGTTAATCTGTTGTTAAAACCCCTTTACAAACTGAAATAAAAGGTTTATGTTATTTACATGGCGGAACACAAAGCCGTCACGAACATTGAAAACCAAATACAGCAATCATAAAACCATGACAGCAACCTTACAGCAGCGCGAAAGCGCCAATCTGTGGGCGCAGTTTTGTAACTGGGTCACCA
>ENA-OFCE01001584-OFCE01001584.1-metagenomes-genome-assembly--contig:-NODE-1584-length-11309-cov-2.920295_pt1 | contig 11309 bp, 9 predicted proteins | sample MGYA00153388_OFCE01 | MGnify analysis MGYA00153388
TGAAAATAACGTTACCTATTGTAGGGGCCTTAGGGGCTGTATATATCTTATGGGGTGGAACTTATTTAGCGATGAAAGTTGCTATTGAAACATTGCCTCCTTTTATGATGGCTGGGATAAGATTCTTGTTTGCTGGAGCAATTATGTATATTTGGCAGGCAGCGCATGGCGTAGAAAGACCACCGATAAGACACTGGAAAAATGCTGCTATTATTGGTGGCACAATGCTGCTGGGTGGCAATGGCAGTATAGTCTGGGCTGAACAATTTGTATCAAGTGGTATTGCTGCTATCATTTTCGCCACCGTGCCCTTTTGGGTGATGTTGCTATCTTGGCTTTGGCAAGGTGGTAAGCGTCCAAATGGTATGGTCTTGGGGGGATTAATCGTAGGTCTTATGGGCATTACTTTGCTAGTGAATAATTCCGTCGGCGAATTATCCAACACGTCCTCCCAATGGGATGGCTATATTGCTTTGGTGGCTGCAACACTTTTTTGGGCAGGAGGGACACTCTATTCCCGTGTAGCAAAGTTGCCGTCAGCAATATTTATGTCTATAGCCTTGCAAATGCTTACAGGAGGATTATTGTGCCTGCTATTTAGCATTGTAATGGGTGAGTGGGCACAATTTCATGTTGAATTGGTGTCAATGCGTTCGGCGTTTGCGTTAGGGTATTTAATCTTTTTTGGTTCTATTGTTGGTTTCAGTGCTTATATTTGGCTATTACAAGTGGCTGATCCAACCTTAGTTACCACGAACACCTATGTGAATCCAGTTGTAGCTTTAATTCTTGGATGGATGCTAGCTGGCGAGCAAATGACTTCTTATGACGCATTAGCCGCTATACTTATTGTCTTGTCTGTTATTATTGTTAATAAAGCGAGTAATCGTAAAGCAGCGGTTCTTCCTCGAAAAGAACTAGTAGCATTGGCTTCAGAAGAAAATTAGTATAATGAATCAAAATTCTCGGGAAAGTGCGGAATTTCCTCATTGATAAAAAATACTGTTTTAAACCAGACTACTGCAATTGGCATTATGGTATTTGTGGCAGGCGGGTTTATAGAAAGGGGAAAACAAGATGCGGATTGAATTTTTTATGAATATCCTCGTTATGGCGGTAGCGACGTTTGTGACTCGCTTTGCTAGTGTTGGACTTTTGGGAGATGTACCTGCTTGGTTTGAACGTTTCTTAAAGCATGTACCTACCGCTATGCTTACGGCTTTGATTGCGCCAGCCCTTTTCGCGCCAAGGGGTTATATAGCACTAACTTTTTCAAATCATTATCTGCTGGCAGGAATGGTAGCGGCTCTGGTAGCTTATAATCGTCAACCTCCTATTGTGACTATGGGGGCAGGTATGACCATGATATTAATATTGCGCATGATGTGAGTTTGCTGTTTGACTTAAATGGGAGTTCTATTCACAGTAAAGATTTTCATAATAATAAATATAGGAGGGACTTCATTATGACGGTTACTTTTGCAAAACGTATGGGAACATTGCGGGCGTCAGAAATCAGGGAAATACTAAAGATTACTCAGCGGGAAGATGCAGGGGGATTGCCTGCTCCGGAATTGTTTCCGGTGGAAGAATTAAAGGAGATATCCATAAGGGTATTAGAACAAATGGGTAGAGAAGCCTTACAATATTCCACTACTGAAGGATATAAACCCCTGAGAGAGAAAATAGCAGAGCGAATGAACCGAAAATTTAAAACAAGTGTTAGTGCTGATAACATATTAATCACATGTGGTTCACAGCAGGCTTTAGACCTTTCTGGAAAGCTCTTCTTGGATGAAGGAGATCTTGTACTTTGCGAAAGTCCAACGTATTTGGCGGCCATTAGCGCTCTTAAAGCTTATGGACCGCGTTTTATAGAAGTGCCCACGGACGACCAGGGAATGATTATAGAAGAACTTGAAAAAATAATTGCAACACAGAAAAGTATAAAGCTAATTTATGTAATCCCTGATTTTCAAAATCCTACGGGAAAAACTTGGTCGCTAGAGCGTAGACGTGATTTTATGAAGCTGGTAAAACAATATGACATTCCAGTTATTGAAGATAATCCATATGGAGAATTACGTTTTGAAAATGAGATTCTTCCTTCATTAAAATCAATGGATAGGTCAGGAAAGGTCATCTTTACAAGCACTTTTTCGAAAACCTTCTGTCCAGGATTACGTATAGGATGGATTGCTGCTGATGCTGAATTTATTGAGAAATATGTATTAGTAAAACAGGGGGCTGATTTATGTACATCGATAAGAAGTCAGATGGAGATCGCAACCTACATGGATGTGTTTGACTTTGAAGCACATATAGAGAAGCTAGTTACCGTATATCGAAAACGTCGTGATGTAATGGTGGAAGTACTGAATAAAACAATGCCGCAAGGAGTAAGCTTTACTCATCCTCAGGGAGGTTTGTTTCTGTGGGTTGAGCTTCCCAAGCATATTAAGGCCATGGACTTACTTCATGACTGTCTGAAAAATAATGTGGCTTTTGTACCGGGGGATTCCTTTTTTCCGAATGGCGGTGTTGAAAATACCTTTCGACTAAATTACTCAAATATGTCGGAAGAAAAAATTATTGAAGGCATACAACGGTTATCTCTTGCGATAAAAAATATAATGATCTAAAAAAAGATTCAGCTGAAGTATTCACTTCAGCTGAATCTTAATCGTATGTAGCTCTCACTTATAAATAATTGTTTTTAATAGTTTGAATGCTGGATAAAGCGGTCTGAATATCCACGTTGGCGTATTCAAAGACAAGGGTTGCTTCGGGAGCCGATGAGCAAATGGCGGAAAATAATACATTCCAGTTAATCGTTCCATGACCAACAGGGAGGTGGTCATCGGATAGTCCATGATTATCATGAAGGTGGCAGGCGATAAGCCTTTTTCCTAATTGTTTAATGACATCCGGTAAGTTCCATTGATTAATGAATGCGTGTCCTACATCGAGCAACGCACCTGCTTCTGGTAAGGTTAATAGTAGTTCTAGGTATTCTTTCCAATCAAATAATAGAGTGCCTTTTGTCTGTAATCCAACGTTTTCAATGAGTATTTGGATCTCATAATTTTTAGAGAATAGCAAAAGCTCTTGAAGTCGATGTTGTACTCGCTGACGGACAAGCGCTTTGTCTCCCGTAAATTCTTCATTGGTATGTACTACAATAAATTTGGCATTCCACTTGGCGGCAAATTCAAAGACGTCTTTGTAATGGGTTAGATAGTGGCTGTCATTTTCATCGGCTAGGTTAACTCCAATACATGGTCCGTGAATACTTAAATTTTGCGGTGATCGATGAGGATAAATTTCTTTTAGCACTTTATCCCAATGAGAATGATTGCCAAATTCATAAAAAATTTCTAGCCCTAAGCTGTCAGGGAGTTGTTTTAATGCAGTATAGTTAAATCCGATAAATGATAAGTTGCTAAGGGAGATAAGCAAAGGTTTTGACCTCCTTTAAAATCGTGATGTAATAGAGTATTCTACGCCTAAAGAATAGAAGTTAGCATGCATAGTTATGAGATATTCTGTTTGGAAGTCCAATATTCTTTCCAACATGCCTATCAAATCCATTTACATGTTGCCAAGAGAAGGAAACCCCCACTGTTCCTGTAGGAATTGGTTGATCCGCAGGAAGCATGCATAGCAAGAGTTGTCCGTCTTGATGTAGGCGAAGATGGATACAGCGCTGGCTGCCGAGATGTTCGACAAATTCTATTTGTCCATGGAGCATGGGGGTGTCGCTTAAGCAGCACTGTTCTGGACGAATCCCAATCCATAGTTCCTGATGCTCCGCTAAAAGTGTGTGCCATTTAGTGGGGGGATTTACACGGCTGCCTGCAATCCATAAGGCACCATCGCGGAAAGCTCCCTGCAGCAAATTCATCGGAGGAGATCCGATGAAAGAGGCAACAAAAGTGTTGGCAGGACGTTGGTAGATGACATCTGGTGTGTCTAGTTGCTGCAGAGCACCTTGGTTCATGATTGCGATTCGTTGTCCCACAGTCATAGCCTCTACCTGGTCATGGGTAACATAGATGAAAGTTGGGCGATAGAGATTGTGGATTTTAACTAATTCCGTACGGGCTTGCAGGCGAAGCTGTGCATCCAGATTGGAAAGAGGTTCATCTAGGAGAAAATAAGGAGCTTGTTTCACTAGTGAACGACAAAGAGCTACTCGCTGTTTTTGGCCTCCAGACAATTCGTTTGGCTTTCGTTGTTCGTAGCCTGATAGATTAAGGATTTCTAGTGCTTGTTCCGTTCTTGCTTTGATTTCTTCTATTGGTATTTTTTGAATGAAAAGACCGAAAGTGATATTCTCCCATATGGTCATATGGGGATATAATGCGTAGTTTTGAAACACCATGGCGATGTTTCGCGCACCAGGTTCTACTGTGTTTACAACTTGTCCTCCCATCTTGAGGGTACCTGCTGTGATGTTCTCCAGGCCAGCGACCATTCGGAGTGTTGTCGTTTTTCCACAACCAGATGGACCTAGTAGAATGAGTCGCTCGCCTTCTTGGATGGTCATGTTTAAATCTTTGACCACCGCAGTTTCACCATAGGATTTGCAAACATTTTCAAAAATAATTCCATTCATGAGTTCATCTATCCTTTCACCCCAGATTGCATAAAGGTATTCATAATAAAACGTTGGCAGGTTAGGTATAATAAGAGGGGTGGGAGGGCAGTAAGCATGGCGACTGCCATGGCAATGCCCCATTCACTGCCACCTTCAGCACTGATAAACATTTGTAGAGCCAGAGGTAATGTGTACGTAGGTTTATCATGTAGAATGAGCAGTGGCCAAAAGTAATCATTCCAAGAGTTAATAAAGAAGACAATTCCCATGGCAATTATGGAAGGTTTGATAAGTGGTAATATGATTCGTGTCAATATGACCCAAGGACTGGCGTTTTCTAATCTTCCTGCTTCTAACAATGGCTTAGGGATATTGCGCATGCTTTGGCGCATTAAGAAGATCCCCATGCCGTCAGCTAGCTGAGGCAGTATGACTCCCCAAGGCGTATTCAATAAACCAAGTTTGGATATAAGCAAATAGTTTGGCATCATGACAACGGTAATGGGAATAAAAAAGGTCAGTAATAATGTGTTAAAAAGCTTTTCTTTATGGGCGAATTCATAATAAACAAAAGCAAAACCAGCTAAAATACTTGTGATAATTTTAGCAAGGGTGATACTACTAGCAATCAACAAGGTATTTACAATATACTGTATTAGTGGGAGATTTTTCAGCACATACAAGTAATTGTCTATTACAGGTTTGGCGGGAAGGGGATTTAACGTGGATAGGAAAATTTGATCCATAGTCTTAAAGGAAGTGGAAAGCATAAAGAGGAGAGGCCAAAGTTGAATCACTACTGCGAATAAGAGTAAAATATGCCAGTACCAGCCCCGATAGCTGTTAATTTTCATAGTGCACCTTCTTGTCTAATACCTTCGTCTTCACAATCAAAAAGAGGGCATATATTAGCATCGTCAATATGGCGAAGGCAGAAGCTTTGCCTGTTTGAAAAAAGACAAAACCGTATTGATACACGATGTATACTAAATTGGTGCTGCCTTGGTCCGGACCACCTTGCGTTAACATATTCACGGGAACAAGAACGTATTGTAAGCCAAATACAACGGTAATTACAAAGACATAAAGAGCCGTTGATGATGTCATAGGGACAATAATGCGTCGAAAAAGCTGCCAATTGGAGACATTTTCTAGGCGAGCGGCTTCAATCAGTTCTTTAGGAACATCCACCATAGCTGCTGCTAGTAGAATGAGGTTATAGCCGAAAACTTTCCAGCCAATAATCAGTCCAATAATGATAATAACTAACCCAGACTCTTTGAACCAACGAGGGGATTCTAAACCAATTGCCGAAAGGATAATATTGAGGGGGCCAGCTAAGGGATTCAATATCCATAGGAAGAGAATACTGGCTACAGCCAGAGAAACTGTACTGGGAATGAATAAGGCGGAACGATAAAAAAAGCTGAAACGATTGAGACGATGAGCAATGATAAAGGATAAAAGATAGGGTAAAATGAAATTTACACAGACTAAAACCAAAATATAAAGAACTGTATTTAAGAGTACTTTGATCAATTCGTCACTAGAAAGTAACTGTAGATAATTTTGAAGTCCTACGAATTTCATCGTAGGGCTTACCATATTCCAGGAGTGGAAGCTGAGCCAGACATCTTGTAATAGTGGCCAATAAGCAAAAAGTAATAATGTAATGGTGGCTGGCGCTAGAAATAAAGCAGACTGCCAAGTAAAACGATTCATTCGGTTTGTTATCCTTCCATAAGTAGTAAGCATAGAATGTCATAAAAACCTTTTGGATTCTTACGACATTTTTAGCAAAAATTGATTAAAGCATAGAATTGATTTTAGCAGCTGCTTGTTTGAGAGCATCTGCAGCAGATTGTTTTCCACTGAGTATGATATCCCGGACATCGATAAGTGCTTGTTCAGCTTGTAAACCATTAGCACCAGGGAAGCTAGCCCATTTCACAACTTCAGGCATTTGAGACATAGCCACTTGCATGTTTTTATTTTGTTCGGCAAAATCTTTCAATCCTTTAGGATCTTCTGTTACTCCTTTGCGTGGTGGCAGGTAGCCAGTGCCTTTACTCCAAAGTGCAAGGGCTCCAGGAGATTCTAGAAATTTAACGAAGCGCCAAGCTGCTTTTTGTTTGTCAGGATCCTGAGAGAAGATCATGAGCAAGTTTCCGCCCGCAGGGAGTTTTTTTGTTTTTCCTTCAAAGGATGGAAACTGCGTAGCCATAACGGTGAATTTTGCACTTTTTTCAAAATTATCCCGTTTGCCAATTGTTGTGCATACCATACCTAATTTTCCGCTTAAGAAAGCTTGGAAGGCTTCTTCGTTTGTTGCGTGCAGACCGTCACCGTTTTTCACCATATCAGCTAGTACTTGATAGGCCTCGGACGCTTCAGGAGTGTCAAAACCAGCCATAGTGCGGCCATCTTTCTTTGCTAAAATTTGTCCGCCGTTCGATTCTATCAAGGCTTGTTGCGCCCAGTTGTCAGCATATTCTTGCATAAAGAAGCCCATAATACCTGTTTTTTCTTTAATGGTTTTGGCATATTGTGTTACTTGTTGCCAAGTACGTGGTGGTTGGTTTGGATCTAAACCAGCTTGTTTGAAAACATCTGGATTGTAGTAGAGTACAGGTACACTGACAGAGTAAGGAAGTCCAATTTGTTTACCATCATCAGTTGTAGCTAAAGCCAGTATATTCGGCAGGAAATTATCTTGTAAGTAGGTGTTATCTTCCGGTGATAGTTTTGTGATGATATCGGGTATAGACGCATACTTTAAATTCTCACCTGCATAATTTAAGTAGCTATACCCCATTTGTACAACATCGGGATTTTTTCCAGATGCCATAGCCGCTTGCAAGTTTTGTGTTAACCCCTTATACATGTCAGGGTTATATTTTTCTACGACTTCAATATCAGGATTTTCTTTGTTGAATTGTTCCACCAGTTGTTTAACGGAAGGACCGCCAAAACTTTCTGCATTTACATGCCAATATTCAATCATAACCTTGCCTGGGGTTTTTGAGGATGCGTTTTGAGAACTGCCGCATCCTAAAGCTGCAATAGTGAATGCTCCGATACATAGTAAGGCAACTAGCTGAGTTATTTTTTTCAATGTTTATCACTCCTAGATAATTTATATGTATAATAAAATAATATCTTTTTAAGAGGAGTTTATTGTTAGAGAAAGATTAAGTCTATATTAAGTTCTAAAGTAATTTTGTTTAGCCTTGTAATATAGCATGCGGAAGCTAACAAAGACTTACCTTTTGACTAATATTGTTATATGTGATAGATTGTATCTTAATTAAAATACAAATTAGAGAGTGGGTTATTATGAGTATACTTAGATCGAATTTATTACTTTTACTTGCTGCAGCTATTTGGGGATTGGCTTTTGTAGCTCAGCGAGTAGGGATGGAATATGTAGGACCTTTTACTTTTAATGGTGTGAGATTTGCTTTGGGGAGTCTTTCTTTAATACCCTTGATCCTTTATTATCAAAATCGTTCTCCCAAGGACAGTCAGGTGAAAGGTGAGTCAAAACAGGTAATCATAGCGGGTCTCATTGCTGGTATCGTATTGTTTATTGCCGCAACCTTGCAGCAAATCGGATTAATCTATACAACCGCGGGGAAAGCTGCATTTATTACTTGCCTATATATTGTAATCGTACCGATTTTAGGAATTCTTTTAAAACAATATGTCAGTATGAGTACTTGGATTGGTTCTGTAATTGCCGTTGCAGGTTTATACTTTCTCTGTGTGAAAGATGGTCTTTATATTTCCTATGGAGAGGTACTGGAACTTGTAGGAGCCTTTTTTTGGGCAATTCACATTTTAGTAATTGATCATTTTTCTTGTCGAGTGCCTGTATTGAAGTTGGCCTTTTTTCAGTTTATTACTTGTTCTATTTTAAGTTTAATTGCGGCATTATTTATGGAAACTATTCGTGTTGAGTCTATTTATCAAGCTGCTGTTCCCATTTTATATGGTGGTATTTTTTCTGTAGGCGTTGCTTATACCTTGCAAGTTGTTGCGCAGAAAAGTGCTCAGCCCTCTCATGCTGCCATTATTCTAAGCATGGAAACCGTATTTGCTGCCATTGGCGGTTGGTTGATTTTAAATGAAAGGTTAGGTTTTCAGGAAACGTTAGGGTGTGTCATCATGTTCGCGGGGATGCTTTTATCTCAACTGCAAAATTTGACAAGATCAAAAGAGAGTGTAAATGATGTGGCAATAGATTCGGATACCAATATGGTGCCATAGTTAAAATGTACGACGTGTCATTTAAGGGACGTTAAACGCAGAGGGCACAAAGATCCACAGAGAACACAGAGAAGTGATTATTCTCTGTGTTCTCTGCTCTGTTTTATATGTTTTAAAGATATGCCAGTGTTCTTCTTATGAAAAGAATGTGAAAAAACAGTAAAGGATTTGAAGAATAGGAAGTAAGAACGCATATTAAATAGGTAAAGGGATAAAAATAGACATAACGGGAGATTTAAGACTATAATCGCTATTGATGATCGTTTTTCTACTATAAGATCATATTAATAAGGGAATTAAACATTTGACGAAATGTGAAATAGGTATTGACACATTTCGCTAAAGGTAGTACGCTCATAGTAGAAAAATAATTCTTCGTTAGGTGAGGCTCCTGCATAAACATAGGCCACTGCCCGGAAATGTCGAGAGACGCCAATGGGTAGAACAGGTATTACCGGATTAAGGTTTTACTTAAGGTGGCTGAGGGATTTTTAGTTTGTACTCTACGTTATGCAGTGCCAAAGCTCGTACGAGTGGGGAAGGTGTGAATGTATTAAATTCGCTTTTTAAGCCTTCCGGTAACGGGGGCTTTATCTATTTTCTTGTTTTGGATGAACAATGCGGCTGTAGTAGGATATACTATAGTAAGGCAAGAAAAGCAGAAATATAAATATAGAACTTCTTCGTTAGGTGAGGCTCCTGCATAAACACAGGCCACTGCCCGGAAACGTCGAAAGACGCCAATGGGTAGAACAGGTATTACCGAATTAAGGTTTTACTCAAGGTGGCTGAGGATAGTGTACCTCTACGTTATGCAGTGCTAAAACTCAACGATTGGAGAAGGTCAAAGCAAGTATTGGATCATGGCAGCATGAAGAGACCTTCTTATCTAATGAGAGAAGGTCTTTTGCTATCAATTTCCATAGGAAGGTAAAGAAGGAATAGGAGGTGGTTTTATGGATTCCGGACCCAGTGATCATATAAGCAAACATCAATGTATCAACTTGTCTGTTCACGTTAAGGCGGGCGGACTCCAGGCAAAGAAGGAGGAATAAAATATGAACGCATTAAAAATGGTAGGTGAATTCTACTTTAGCCAATTAATCGGTCAGTCGATTTATGATAAAGCCGGGAATCGTTTTGGGCGGGTAAAGGACATCGCAGTACGCTGGGATGGCGTATATCCGCGGGTGATTGGTGTCAAATATGAAAATAAAATACATAATCTGATTCCAATCGAATGGATTGTGCTTCGTGCCAATGATAGGGTAGAGCTTGTCGAAAATTTCACTGTAGATCAAACAGTTCCTCTGCATGAAAATGATATTTATGCCAGCAAATGGCTGCTGGATAAACAAATCATTGATATTAAGGGTTCCAAAATGGTAAGGGTAAACGATATTATATTATCTTGGGTAGTGCAAGATGGAAAGCAGCATATGGTGTTAGTCGCTGTTGACATTGGTGTGCGTGGTTTGTTCAGACGATTGGGTTTGGAATTTGTCTTTACAAAGTTCAAACAAAATTGGCTGATTTTAGAGTTTATTAAGCCTTTGGAAAGCTGGAATTCACACCTTCAGCTCAATCGTTTAAAACAGCAGCTGACAGAACTGCATCCTGCAGATATTGCAGAATTGATCGAGGAAATGGATTATAAACGCCGGGCCAACTTTATAGAAAACTTAGATGATCAACAGGCAATTGATACGTTAGCAGAATTAAATCTGGATACCCAGGTAGAAATTATTGAACAAATGGATGCACAGCGGGCATCTGACATTCTAGAAGAAATGGCCCCAGATGAAGCCGCTGATATTTTGGGTGAGTTGCCAGCAGAAAAATCCGAAGGATTGCTGCAATTGATGGAAAGTGATGATGCTGAGGAAGTTAGAGAACTCATGCAATATGAGCAAGGCACTGCTGGAGCCTTAATGACCAATGAGTTTATTGCATTTTCTTCTCATATTACCACAGAAGAGGCTATCAATCAGCTGCGAGAATTATCACCAACAGCGGAAACCATTTATTATCTATATGTTATGGATGATGAAGAACACCTTCAAGGAGTTCTGTCATTGCGAGAGTTAATTGTTGCTGCGCCCCAAACTACCTTAAAAGAATTGATGCATACGAAAGTTGCTGTAGTACAGGATGAAGATAATTACCAAAAAGTAGCGGAAGTCATTAATAAATATAGCTTATTGGCGGTACCAGTGGTTGATGAACAGAATATTATGGTAGGAATTGTTACAGTCGATGATATTCTTGATATATTAATGCCAGAGCGCGGCAAGCTAGATACGTACTCCTGGTTTGCCTTAACAAAAACGGCAGGGCGGGGGCGATAAATATGAATGCAATAAAGAATATGCGTAAGAGATTAGGATTATTCCTAGCTGTAATGGGACCGGGAATTGTCACAGCATTTGCCGATAATGAT
>ENA-OFCE01001585-OFCE01001585.1-metagenomes-genome-assembly--contig:-NODE-1585-length-11305-cov-2.450933_pt1 | contig 11305 bp, 13 predicted proteins | sample MGYA00153388_OFCE01 | MGnify analysis MGYA00153388
ATCGCCGAGCTGATCGATCGCGGCCATGCCGTGACGCTTTATACGTTTGGCGCGCCCAGGGTCGGCACCCTGCCGTTCGCCACCAAGCTTTCGGTGGCACTGCGCGGTCGGATCAAGCGCGTCTATCACCCGGCCGATCCGGTGCCGACCTCGCGCAGCCAGTGCGATGACAACACCACCGCGGCGGTGGCGGCGCAGGCGGCACAGGTGCAGTTGCAGGTATCGGCGCGGGTGAGGGCAAAGCGGCCCAGGCTAAATGACCCCACGTTGTAGCTCATCACGGTGAGGTCGGGCCGGGCGGCGAGCGCCGCCCGCGCCTGCCGCTCGAAGCCGGGCAGATCGAAATCGGCCGGAATGCGCGGCGCAGCCGCAGGTGTGGCGTCCGCACCTGTCATCAACTTGCTGCCAATTTCAGGCGCACCGGGAGCGAGGCCACCACTTTGAAATGGTGTCGCTGTCGCTGCACGTGGCGCACGGTCGGTGCCGGCATACTGCATCGGCGCTGCGCCAACATGTCCATTTTCAATGGCTTTCTTTCGCATGTACATCCGAAACAGCATAAATGCGCCGAAGGCTAAGCCTGCGAACAACAGGATGTCCATCATCTTGAGGCCACTAAATCCGCCGCCCATAAACATCGATGCCAGTAAACCACCCGCTGCCAGCCCGGCGAGTGGCCCCATCCATCTGCTCATGCCGGAGGGGGCAGCCGCCGCGGGTGCAGCGGCGCCGGCCGGTGCGACTGTATTCTGGGCGGGCGCTTTTGGCGCGTCTTTCTGAATATTATTTTTTTGCATGCCAGTGGACTTGCCACTACCCAAGCGCTTTTGCGCGTCGGCGTCGCCAATTGCTAAAAAGCTTGCACAAAAAGCTAAAGCGACAACGGTTAAAAAATTCTTCATGTTGATTTCCTCCAATGTTGAGATGCTCGCCGGCAAGGTTAACCCGGTGTTTGATTTACATCGACGATTTTATCGTCCGCCTTTACGGAGCGATTTTTGCGCTGTAAGTAAGCGCTATATCCGCGCCGCTCTTGTTTTCCCACACGAGGCAATAATTTTCCCTCGCTTTTGCTTCATAAATACCCGCCTCGCCGTTTGTGCGGTCCAGCTTGACAGGATAGTAGACCAGATCGCCCTTGCGGTAGTTCAAATTGAAGTTAACCTTTGCCGCCGACTCAAAACTGTACGCTAACTTTTGCGGAGGCGTGAGGGAAAGACATTTCTCATGCACTTTGCCAGACTTTATCGTCATCGGCTTTTTCGCCTGTGAAAATGCACTGGCTGTGAATAACACCATCCCAACTGTTATCACGACTGCCATCACCACACGTGTCATAGTTTTACCCCACGATGTAATGCGACAACACCGGCGGCAAGATTGAAAAACTCCACACGTTGCAGACCCGCAGTCTGCATCATGCCCTTGAGCGTTTCTTGATCGGGATGCATGCGAATGGATTCGGCCAGATAACGATAGCTGGCTTCGTCCTTGGCAACGTATTTCCCCAGCAGTGGCAGGATATTGAAAGAGTAAGCGTCATAAACCTTGCTTAAGCTTGTGTGTACTTTGGAAAATTCAAGCACCAGCAGGCGGCCACCAGGCTTTAAAACCCGGGCCATTTCCGCCAACGCAAAATCCTTGTGCGTCATGTTGCGCAAGCCAAACGCGACCGAGACCAAGTCAAAGGAGTCGCTCGCAAAAGGCAATTTCTCAGCGTCGCATACTGCGGCCGGCAACGAAAGACCGCTGTTGATTAGCCGATCGCGCCCCACTTTCAGCATCGCCTCGTTGATGTCGGTTTGCCAGACTTGTCCGCTGGCGCCCGTCAGCTTGGCAAACGCCATGGCCAGGTCGGCTGTGCCGGATGCTACGTCGAGCACCTTTTCGCCAGGCTTCACATTCGCCAAATCCACCGTGAAGCGCTTCCACAGCCGGTGCATGCCGCCCGACATCAGGTCATTCATCACGTCATACGAGGGCGCAACGGACTTGAATACTTCGCGAACCTTGGCGGATTTTTCGCCCTCGGGTACCTGCTGGAATCCAAAATGTGTGGGGTTAGTCATTTTCCGCCCATGTTCTGCGCTCTTCATATGCGGTGACACAAAAAATCTTCCAGTTGCCACAGCGACGGGCAAGCGCGTAAGAGGTATTGAAACATTGTGCCACCTGATCCTTGCGGGTGATGGTCCACGCCAGATCAGCAACGCAGAAATCATTGCCTTGTGGCACGAATGACCGCTCTTCAAACGCTGCCCGCATAAAACCGCTATGGGCATACTGCGCGCAGAGTGCGCCGTTGTTGGCCTCTAGCGCCTCGATGTCAGCGAAGACCCCAATGCCACCTGCGTGCGCGATCATGGCAGGGACGTCGTAATGCGCCGATACCGCATCTCCATCGAGGCGGTTGAACGCGTCGCGATAACCCTCAAAAAAGCTGTGCACGTCACTCGGCATGGCGCCTATTCCCGGCTAGCCCCGGCTTGGGCCATGCGCGCCAGATACGATTGCCAGTACTCATCCTGGCGCACGCCCAAATCGTAAAAATAGTCCCATGCATACAGGCCGGTGTCGTGGCCGTCCGAAAAAACCAGCTTGACTGCGTATGTCCCGGTCGGCTCAATCGCCTTGATTTCGACGTTCTTCTTGCCGACCTGCAATACTTCTTGTCCCGGACCGTGGCCACGTACTTCCGCCGAGGGCGAATACACACGCAAAAATTCGCAGCTGAAGCGGAAGGTCTTGCCATCGTCAAACACGACTTCCAGTTCGCGTGATTTCTGGTGCAGCTTGATATCGGTGGGCCGTGGTGAAGTGGGGGTCAAGCCGGACATGATCCTGAGGTGTGAGTGCGTATCGGACTGGAATGATACCGCGGGGGGCCGCTCGGGGTTACATTTGGTTTAGCTGGTCACGAAACTGTCATGGCGCTGAAATATGCTCCAATACAATTTAACAACTGAGCATAGTGACGATGAATCCGACAATCATGGTCGTCGAAGACGAGCCCGCCATTCAAGATCTCATCCAGATCAACCTTGAAATGGGTGGTTATCGCGTGCTAGTCCATGGTAGCGGCGAGGAGGCACTAAAGAGTATTCAGCACGAGCTGCCTGATTTGGCGCTACTGGATTGGATGTTGCCAGGAATCAGCGGTATCGAATTGGCAAAAAAACTTCGCGGCGACTCGCGCACCAAGTCGCTGCCGATCATTCTGCTCACCGCCAAAGGTGCGGAAGAGGACAAGCTGAAAGGTCTCGAATCGGGGGCAGACGACTACATCACCAAACCGTTTTCGTTGCGCGAGCTAGAGGCGCGGATCACAGCGGTGCTGCGCCGCCGCGCGCCAGAGCTCACGCAGGATGTTATCGAGTTTCATGGCCTGAAACTGGATCCCGCCTCGCATAAAGTCACCGGCCTTGGTAAAACCCTGGCCATGGGACCGACAGAATTTCGTCTGCTGCATTTTTTTATGACACATCAGGAACGCGTGTACTCCCGCACCCAATTGCTGGACTTTGTGTGGGGCGACCACGTTTTCATCGAGGAACGTACTGTCGATGTCCATATCCGCCGTTTGCGTGCGGCACTCTCCCCCTCCGCACATCAGGGTCTGGTACAAACGGTGCGTGGCAGCGGCTACCGGTTCGCGAAAGACTGATCGCGCCCGCTCTTTCCAGCTTGGCAACGCAATACCGCAAGACGCGCTAACATGAGGCCGCTATGATTTCGTCCTCAATCATTTCACCGTTATCGCCGGCCGTAAAATTCCTGCTGGTTTCGCTAATGCGTGTTGGCGCGCTTGCTGCACTCGTCGGGGGCGCGGTCGCATTGATTGGCGGTGCGGTGATAGGCGCGATAGCGGGCGCACTCCTGGTATTTGCGGCTTTCGGTTATTACGCGTGGAAACTGGCGCAACTTTCCAACTGGCTACGTGATCCCACCTCCGCGACGCTCCCGGATGCCGGCGGACTCTGGGGCGAGGTGCTCATCCAGCTCTATCGCATGGTGCGCGATGAACGGCTGAACCGGCAGACACTTGCCGCGACGTTGTCGAACTTTCAACAGGCCGCGTCCGCATTGCCTGACGGTGCGGTCATGCTCGACAACGCATACAACATCGTTTGGCTCAACCCGACGGCGGAAGCGCACTGGGATATCTCGCGCAAAGACGACCGTATGCAAACCATCACCTATTTGATTCGTTACCCGGAGTTCATCGAATACTTGAACGCGCGACAGTATGGCGTACCACTCACGCTGAAACTCACGCGCACTGATATCGGTGGTGCCTTGAAGGAAATCATATTCACGGTCCAGCTAGTACCCTTTGGTAATGAGCAAATGTTGTTGCTGTCACGCGACATAACGGAGTACGAGCGCCTCGAAACGATCCGCCGCGACTTTGTCGCCAATGTGTCCCATGAGCTGCGCACCCCAATCACGGTGATGTCCGGATTTCTGGAGACAATTGCCAGCGCGACCGCCTCGGGCACGAGCAATCCGGCGCTGCTTGAAAAGGCCATGACGCACATGAGCACACAAGCCGATCGGATGCAGCGGCTGGTCGAAGATTTGCTCGCGCTGTCACGCCTCGAGGACGAAGGCCATCGCCTGGCGGAAGCGCCGATCAACGTGCCGGAGCTGGTGAATTCGCTGCTGGCAGGGGCCGAACAGCTGTCAAAGGGGCAACACACGATTTCATTAAATGTCGCGCCGCTCTGGCTGCTCGGAAACCGCGATGAAATCACCAGTGCGTTCAGCAACCTCGTGACCAATGCTGTCCGCTACACACCGGCAGGTGGGCGCATTAATGTTACCTGGGCTCTGGAGGATGGCGTTCCGGTGTTTCGCGTTGCCGATAGCGGCGAGGGTATCGCTCAGGAGCATATCCCGCGCTTGACAGAGCGTTTTTATCGCGTTGATCGTGGACGTTCGCAGGCGACGGGCGGCACCGGGTTAGGTCTGGCCATCGTAAAGCATGTCTTGATGCGGCACGGCGGTCGTCTTGAAATCAAGAGTTCACGCGCCGTCGACGATCACGGCTCTCAATTCACTGCCTCGCTGCCAAAGGCGAGGGCATGCGTACCTGAGCCAAGGCCGCAGGCCGTTGCTGCGTGACAGCCTGTGGGCCGCCATCGGCTAGAATGCAGCTATTGCGTTATTGATTTTCAACATGATCGGCATTCTGATCGTCGCACACGGCACGCTCGGCGAGAGCTTGATCCATTGCGCCAGCCACGTGATGGGCAAACGCCCGCTTTATCTGCGCCAACTAGGTGTTACCGTTCATGATGATCCGGAGGCGCTGTTGCCGCAAGGCCGTGATCTGATACGTTTTCTCGACCAAGGCCAAGGTGTATTGGTAATGACGGATATTTTTGGCGCAACGCCTTCAAACATTGCCTGTAACTTGCTGGTTCCAGATCGGGTGCAAGGCGTCTCCGGTGTCAGTATGCCGATGCTTATCAAAGCCCTGACTTATCGCGAGAAGCCAATGGAAGTGTTGATCCAGAAAACGCTGGCCGCAGCGCACGAAGGCGTGATTCGCATGGCAGTCGAGGCGGAGTCCTGACCATGCTAAAACAGGATATCGAAATCATCAACAAACTTGGCCTGCACGCACGTGCCTCAGCCAAGCTCACCCAGACATCCGGACGATTTCAGTGCGCGGTGTTCGTTTCCAAGGCCGGCAAACGCGTGAATGCCAAGTCGATTATGGGCGTCATGATGCTAGCTGCTGGCAAAGGAACCAAGCTGGAGCTGGAGACTGACGGGATCGACGAGTCCGAAGCGATGGCAGCGGTGGTAGCGCTGATCCATGACAAGTTTGGTGAGGGCGAATAACAATGATGCATTGGATAAACTCTAGCACTGGCGCGCTTGACAAAGCATTTTCGGTCAGCGACCCGCGCCAATGCTTGACTTTCGCTAGCATTGCATGAGTTTTACGCTGCATGGATTGGGTGTCAGCGGCGGTATCGCCATTGGCCATGCGCACCTCCTCACCAGCGCGTCTCTCGAAGTAGATCACTACTCCATTCCCGAAGAGTTCATCGGGCGCGAGGTAAAACGCTTCGACAAAGCAGTGAAGCAGGTACGTGCAGAACTCGATGCACTCGAGCGTGATCTGCAAACCACGCAACGGGGCGACGCGACCAGCGATATGGCCGCCTTCGTAACAGTCCATCGGATGATTCTTGACGACGCGACTTTTTCGGATACGCCCAGGGAGATTATCAAACGCGAAGCCTGCAACGCCGAATGGGCGCTAAAACTCCAATTGGATGAATTGCTCGCCCATTTTGCGGAAGTACAGGACGAATACCTGCGCGAGCGCAAGACCGACGTACGCCAGGTCGCAGAGCGCGTGGTCGCAGCCCTCACCGGACAGGGCGGCGCAGTGCCCGAAAAATTACGCGCGCGCAATGAAGACACGATCCTGGTGGCGCGCGATCTTTCCCCTGCGGATGTCATCCTGTTCAAGGATCACAAGGTCGCCGCGTTCGTGACCGACCTTGGCGGCCAGACTTCCCACACCGCCATTCTCGCGCGCAGCATGGCGATTCCTGCCATTGTGGCTTTGCATACCTCGCGCGAGCTGATCCGCGAGGATGAGCTGATCATCATCGACGGCACCCAGGGTGTGCTGATCGTCGAGCCCGATGAAACGGTATTGGCCGAATATCGGCTCAAGCAAAGCCAATGGAAACTGGAGCGCCAGAAGCTTGCACGTATCAAAACCGCGCCCGCCGATACGCTCGACGGCACTCACGTGGCGCTGCACGCAAACATCGAATTGCCGGGTGACCTGGACAGCGTAAAAGCGTCGGGCGCGTCGGGCGTCGGCCTGTTCCGCAGTGAGTTCCTGTTTATGAATCGTAAGGATCTGCCCACCGAGGACGAGCAGTTTGAGGCCTACAAGCACGTCGCCGAAGGCATGAAGGGCAAGCCAGTCGTCATTCGAACGTTGGATATCGGTGCTGATAAATCCTTAGGTGGGCCGGATCAGGGGCCAGCCCACTCGGCCTTGGGGTTACGCGCGATTCGCTATTGTCTGGCTGAGCCGCAGATTTTCAACACACAGCTGCGGGCTATCTTGCGCGCGTCAAAGTTTGGCGACATTCGCATCCTCATCCCGATGCTGGTGTCAGCCACCGAAATTACGCAGACCTTTGCGGCGATCGCGCGTGCCAAGGAGCAGCTCAAGCAGGAAGGCAGGAAGTTCAACGACAACATAATGGTTGGCGGCATGATCGAAATTCCGGCAGCTGCCATCGCCCTGCCGATGTTTCTGAAGCACCTCGATTTCATCTCCATTGGTACTAACGATCTGATTCAGTACACCTTGGCCATTGATCGCACCGACGACGCGGTCGCGCATCTTTACGATCCATTGCATCCGGCGGTACTGATGTTGATTTCCAGCGTCATTCGGCAGGCCAACGACGCGGGCGTGCCAGTGACGGTATGCGGCGAGATGGCCGGCGACGTGGATCTCACGCGTCTGCTGCTCGGTTTCGGTTTGCGCGATTTCTCGATGCATCCGGCGAATTTGTTACTGGTAAAGCAGCGGGTACTGATGTCGAACCTGCCCGACATCATGCCGATTGCGAACAGGATTCTAAAAGCTGACGACCCTGAAAAGCTGCGTGCCCTGGTCGCTAAATTGAACGTTTAATTTCGCTCTGCCGTCTGATTATTGTGCTGTTTTTCACTGCAGACAGCCATCAATTCACTTACCCTGAGCAAATATTTCAGGGGAACTCAAATGCTCAACGAAATTAAAGACGTTACCCAATATGAAACCGGCAAACATCGCCGCTGGTTTCATGACGACTACTTCGACCTTTACACATGGGAAACGCCCGATGGCACGCTGCAAGGCTTCCAGCTCTGTTACGCCAAGGCCGGTAAGGAGCGTGCTCTGCGCTGGTCACCAGAGGCCGGTTACTCCCACGAGGGCGTCGACGCACCGGAAGACAAGCCAGGGCGCAGCATGAGCGCTTTGTTCGTGGCCGATGGCGTATTTGACGCTGATAGTGTCGGCACCATTTTTGAGAACGCCGCGCTGGAAATGCCTGAAAACTGCAGAGCGTTCGTGCTCGATCGTATCCGCGCCTACGGAAAGCTGTAGCGGCGCGACCTCTGGATTCACCCCACCGAAAGCGCTAACGACCATGCCTGGATTTCTTGCCTCACTTTTGGCCGCGTTACTGCTCGCGGGCTGCTCGTCCATTCCACTCCTGTCGGGAGAGTTCCGCATAACGGCTGAAGAGCTTACGGAGAAAATGGCGGGCCGCTTCCCGCTGGAAAAAAGTGTTGCTGGTCTGCTCGATGTCACGCTGGTGCGACCGAGGGTCGAACTTCTCGCGGACCAAGAACGCATCGTAACCAGCTTTGACGTTAACGTTAAACTTGCGCTCTCGGGCAAGAGTGTTGCTGGCACGTTGAAAATTTCCGCTCGTCCAGAGTACGTTGCCGCATCACGCTCGTTGTTCCTTCGCGATGCGCGTGTGGATCAAATCCGTATTGACAACATGCCCGACGCCCTGTCGGCAGCGTTGGCCAAGGCCGCGTCAAATTTCGGCAGGGATGCCGTGGAAGACAAACCGCTGTATGTCTTTAAACCGGAGGAATTGACCAGGCATGGAGTACGGTTCGAACCGGAGCGGATTGAAGTCAAAGCAAACACGCTGGTATTGAAAGTGAAGTGAACCCGCGCCTTGGTTCGCGGCTGCATATAATGACATCCGCGGTGTCAAGCGCGATGGCAACCATGCAAGCGCAGAGCGACGCGCCAACTAAAACGGCCCGGGAATTATTTTGGATCCAATACTGCTGCTCAAAGCTGCCATCCTCGGCGTAATCGAGGGACTCACTGAATTTCTGCCAATTTCCTCGACGGGTCATTTAATTCTGGCCAGCGCATGGCTTAATTTTCCCGTTGCGATCTCCAAGGTGTTTGATATCGCCATTCAGCCCGGCGCAATTCTGGCGGTTTGCTGGGAGTATCGTGCACGATTTGCAGCGACGTTTTCAGGCATCGCCAGCAGCGCCGAGGCGCAACGATTCACGCTGAATTTGATCATCGCTACCGTGCCCGCCGTTATCCTGGGGTTGTTATTCAAGAGCGCCATCGAAGTTCATTTATTTAAGCCCGTGCCGGTGGCAATGGCTTTCGTCATCGGTGGTGTGATCATCCTGTTTGCCGAGCGCTGGTATCGCAATCGCGCTCAAACCAATGCCGCTCCGCTGATCGAATCAGTTGACGACTTGTCCTGGGTGCACGCGCTAAAGGTCGGACTCGCACAATGCGCCGCGCTGATTCCCGGCACGTCACGCTCAGGCGCCACGATTATCGGCGGCATGTTTTTTGGCTTGTCCCGTAAATGCGCAACGGAATTTTCGTTCTTTCTGGCCGTGCCGATACTCTTTGGCGCGACGGCCTATTCGCTGTGGAAAGCGCGTGACATCCTTTCGGTAAACGACATACCGGTGTTCGGCGTCGGCTTGATTACCGCATTTATTTCAGCGTTCGTCGTGGTCCGCTGGTTGATCCGTTATGTCTCGACGCACGACTTCACGCCATTTGCGTGGTATCGAATCATATTCGGCCTCGCCGTGCTGCTGATGTTTTACACAGGGACAATGGGCTTGAATTGGCAATAACATTGACGCGAACGCATTCACACAGCAAAGTCCAGCATTGGCGGGCCTTGCGGCTGTAAAGTTGCCTGAAAAGCCCGCGGATGCTGGTTCTACGTTTTTGTGCCGCATTCGACAAGAGCGCGTTGCCAAACTAACCGTCAATGCGCTGCTTCGTGTAGTTGCGAATCAATACCAGCAGCTGCTCTTCCTGGTACGGTTTGCCCATGTACTCGTTCACGCCAAGCTCTACCGCGCGATTGCGGTGCTTATCGGCCGTTCGCGAGGTGATCATGATGATCGGTATGTCCCTGGTCTTGGCATCAGCGCGCACGTTGCGCGCAAACTCAAAGCCGTCCATGCGCGGCATCTCGATATCGAGCAGGATGATGTCGGGCTCGATGTCCTGCAACTGTTGGAGCCCGTCTACACCGTCTTTTGCCGTTGCAACCTCGAAGCCTTCACGCAGTAGCATGCGGCTGGTAATTTTCCGCACAGTGAGGGAGTCATCCACCACCATGACAAGCGGAACTGTGTGTACTAGCAAAGGTGCCGATACGGACGCGTCGCCAGCGGGTGCGGCGGCGGCAATCGCTTCGCCGAGAGAAGGCCCCTTGACCTCTTCAACATGCGCGACTGTTTCTGTTTCCACGCCGATGGTGTCGTTAATCTGACTGCTAGAGGAAAAATCAACAGCCGCTGTACGCGTTTTCTCCACGCTGACCGTCGCTGTCTCCCTGAAATGCAGTTGCACCGGATTGATAATGAGGATGATCTGTCCCGAACCGGTCACGGTTGCACCAGCCACACCAATCAGGCGCGCCAGTTGCGGGCCGATGGTCTTCACCACAATCTCGCGATTACCGATAATCGAATCGACTTGCACGGCCGCGCGCTGCTGGCCGCTCTTGGCCAAAATAACCAATGCTTTACGCTGCGCGGAAACGATGGGCTTGCCGCCCAGCAATGCGGCCATCGAGCGCAGCGGATACTTGGTGCCCTTCCATTCGATCTCATTCATTTCCAACAGGGGCTCGTAGCGCTTGCCTTTGTATTCCTGCACCTGCTCGATCATCACCGAAGGAATTGCATACTGGATATCGCCGACCATGACCATAACGGCCTGTGTCACTGCCAACGTCAACGGCAATGCGATGGTGAAAGTGGTACCACGTCCCTCGATAGAGGAGATGTCGATGCGACCACCCAGCGAGACGATCTCATTTCGCACCACGTCCATGCCGACGCCGCGGCCAGAAACCTGCGTGATCTCTTTAGCCGTCGAAAAACCGGCCATGAAAATATACTGCGTGAGTTGCGCTTCGCTGACATCAGCGTCCGGTGCAACCAGCCCCTGCTCAACCGCTTTCTCGCGAATACGCGCAAAATTCAAGCCTCCGCCGTCATCGGAAAGTGTTAGTACCACCTCATTGCCGACTTGCTGCGCATCGATGGTGATCTCGCCAATTTCTGATTTACCTTTGGCCGTGCGATCAGCCGGCATTTCCAGTCCGTGCGCGACGGCATTGCGTAGCAGATGCTCAAATGGGGGCGTGATCTTTTCAAGCACCGATCGATCAATCTCCACGCGCACACCGCGGAACTCAAGATTCGCTTTCTTCTCAAGCTCCTTCGCGGTTTGCCGGACGAGCCG
>ENA-OFCE01001586-OFCE01001586.1-metagenomes-genome-assembly--contig:-NODE-1586-length-11301-cov-5.033879_pt1 | contig 11301 bp, 10 predicted proteins | sample MGYA00153388_OFCE01 | MGnify analysis MGYA00153388
GCGGCGATCGAGACTATTTTATCTCTAGGAATTTTAAAAAGTGGGATGCTCCCGACGAAGATTGAGTCTTTATCGCTGTGTGTTGCGATCTGCGGGGGATGATTTTTTCTGGCGATCGTGCTTTATGTTCCCTTCTTGCGTGAGGTGTTTAGCTTTTCTAGACTATAATTTAAATTGTCGTTGTATATTTTTGTTGTAACAGCAATCTATTAGATCGAAACTGTAATCTAACTCTTCATCAAAATCTGTAACCAATGACTGGCTAATTGCCAAATTGTACCCGTAATGCTGGCAAAGAAAATAGTTGTAACCACAGTCATTCCGTAGCCAATCAGAATAAATAAGCCATCAAACTCTAGCAATCCGATCGCCAGAAACAAAATTGTATAAGCTGGGACGAGATTAGTTAGTGGAATTGGCAACGGTAGCGACATCAATAGTGCATCCCAAGCCAAACAAACTCCAGTAATACGGCATCCCCACCAACTATTACTAAACCTTGAAAATCGATGCCTAGACATCCGTTCTAAAGGTTGGAGCAGGCGATTGATATTTTTGAGGATTTTTTGGGAAGCCGCAGGTGATAGTTCGATCCGCGCAATCCGCTGAGGTAAATAGGGTCTTTCGTAGCCTAAAGCCAGTTGACAGCCAGCTAGAATAATGCCACTTCCGACCAATGCCGAAAATCCAGCTAATGGGATGGGGAGCGGGATCAGCATCGGCATTGTCAATATCCCTGAGATCGTCCCAAATCCACTATTCCCCACTTGTTTTAGTAATACAGATAGCGGCAAAGGTCGATCGGCATATTCAACTAATAGTTGAGAGAGGATTTGAGATAATTTCATAGGACATATTTAATTGTCTATTCAAGCCGATATTAGTGTAAATTTATAGTATTGACAAAGTTTCCCCTTTTAATGGCAAAGTCACCGGATCTAAATAAATATCCTAACTATGCTTTTATTTTAGATCGATTAGGCTTTACTTACGCTACGCGAACGGGTCAGGAAGTTGTGAGTAGTTAATAATTGTAATGAGTTTTACAATAGTATTAATATTAGTATAACTATTCAATGAGATCGTTGTAAAATTAGTTTAGTTGTTGATGAGGCACGATGCTAATGTTGCAAAAAATCTTACTGGCAATTGGTGATTCCCCTGATTCAGAAAGAGTCTTTGCAGCCGGATTGACACTAGCCGAGAAACTTGGTGCCGAGATGCTAATTTTACACGTCCTCGATCCACTGGTGCCACACAATCTGAGCACGGTTGCCAGTCCATTAGTGGGTGGGATTCTACCAATTACGAACGACCTAGAGATCGATCGATATATTAAGGCATGGAAGGAATACGAGCGCAAAGGGATCGAACGTCTCCAGGTGTTTGCAGAGCGAGCCAAAGAACATCATGTCAAAGCTGAGATTTTACAAAATTATGGGGACTCTGGGCCGCTAATTTGTGAAGCCGCCAAAAATTGGTCGGCAGAGGCGATATTGATGGGACGAAATCAAAAATCGATTTTGAGTGAAGCCTTTCTCGGTAGTACTAGCAATTATGTTTTACATCATACAGCTTGCTCGGTGATGGTTGTTCAGTTACCAGCATTATTCTCCACAGGAGAGGCTACGCCAACGAGTTAGGAGCGATCTGCATTTATCGCAAGATTAACCTTGAAATTATTAACGAGGGATATCCCTAATGTTTAAAAAAATCTTAGTTGCAATTGGTGATTCCTCTGAATCACAAGTAGTCCTATCATCTGGATTGACACTGGCTGAAAAATTTGGTGCCCAGGTGCTGCTTTTACACATTATCAACCCCTCGACACCAACAGGATTTAGTCCATTAGTCGGTGGCATGTTTCCGATCGTCAATGATGCTGCACTCGAACAATATGTTAAAGAATCGAAGGAGTACGAACAACGTGGGATCGAGCAGCTTCAGGCTTATGCAGAGCAGGCTAAAGAGCGCGGGTTTCAAGTTGAGTTTTCCCAGAATTTTGGCAACTCAGGACGGATGATTTGTGAAGTCGCGAAAAGTTGGTCGGCGGACACGATTGTGATGGGACGAAATCAAAAATCAATGTTGAGTGAAGTTTTTCTCGGTAGCACTAGCAATTATGTTTTACACCATGCAGCTTGTTCGGTGATGGTGATTCAGTTGCCAGCATTGTCAAGCTAGCAAAGAACATGCACGAGAAACTTTTGCTCAGATTGCCTGGTTTGCGCCAATTATTGGGCTATCAGCGATCTTGGTTGCAGGGAGATCTGCTCGCAGGCATTACGGTTGCAGCTTACCTGATTCCACAATGTATGGCATACGGGGAATTAGTGGGCGTTGCGCCTGTCGTCGGACTGTGGACGATTCTGCCTGCGATGTGTGTGTATGCTCTATTTGGCTCGTCGCGCCAACTCTCAGTTGGGCCAGAATCAACTACGGCGGTGATGACGGCGGCGGCGATTTCGCCGTTGCTGCTGGCGGATGGGAGTAATTATGGGGTGCTGACGGCTACTCTGGCGATGCTGGTGGGGGCGATCTGTGTGGTTGCTCATATTGCTAGATTAGGATTTCTCGCAAACTTGCTCTCGAAGCCAATTCTAGTCGGCTATATGGCAGGTGTCGCGCTGATAATGATTGCTGGACAATTGGGCAAAATTAGCGGGATTTCCATTCAAGGCAACACCGTATTTGCACAGGTAAGTCAATTCATTTACCAGGTCAATCGGCTTCACTGGCCGACCCTAATTTTAGCTGGTTTAGCGTTCGGGTTCCTGCTGGCGATCGGGTATTTTTTTCCCAAAGCACCCGCACCATTACTAGCAGTATTAATCAGCACACTGGCGGTGGCAATCTTCGATCTCGATCGCCAGGGATTAGCCATTGTCGGCGCAATTCCGGCAGGTTTGCCACAATTTGTCATTCCTGATTTTTCAGTCCAACTGCCAGACCTGCTAGCCTCCGCTTTGGGGATTTCGATCGTCGGTTATTCTGATAATGTGCTGACGGCTCGATCTTTTGCGGCGCGTCATCAGCAAAAGATCGATGCGAACCAAGAATTACTCGCGCTGGGATTGGCTAATGTGGGGGCGGGATTGGTGCAAGGGTTTCCAGTTAGTAGTAGTGGCTCTCGCACGGCAATTGCGGATACTTTGGGGAGTAAAACTCAACTTTTTTCATTAGTGGCGATGGGTGTGGTGATTTCGGTGCTGCTGTGGTTGCGCCCAGTTTTGTCACTATTTCCGAAAGCGGCGTTGGGTGCAATTGTGATTTTTGCCGCATTTAAATTGATTGAAATTCCCGAATTTATCCGACTATATCGATTCCGTCGCAGTGAATTTTTCTTGGCGATGATTACCACAGTTGGTGTTTTGACTACCGATATTTTAGTAGGTGTGGCAATCGCCGTCGGTTTATCGGTAATTGAATTATTATCTCGATTGGCACATCCACATGATGCCGTGCAAGGCACGGTGCCGAATCTACCAGGATTGCATAATATTGATGATTGGGAAGGTGCAACTACAATTCCGGGACTAGTAATTTATCGCTATGATGCCCCTTTATGTTTTGCTAATGCGGAGGATTTTAAGTCTCGTGCGTTGAGAGCGATCGAGTCAGAAATCGATCCGGTAGAATGGTTTGTCCTCAATACCGAAGCGATTACCGAAATTGATATCACCGCAATGGACATTCTGGAAGAGTTATATGATGAATTAGCCGCTAGAGGTATTACTTTTGCAATGGCAAGAGTGAAACAAGATCTTTATGCTCAATTAAAGCGATCTCCACTCCTGAAGAAAATTAGTGAGGATCGAATTTATCTCACTCTCCACACGATGATTTTCGGCTTTGAATCTCGATAGAAACTTTCACCGATCGAACATATATTATTTAAGCTAAATCTCGGCTAATGTTTGCAGCATTTCGGCGGTGGTAAATGGCTTAGTTAGTACTGCGCTGACTTGCTGTTTATCGACGATCGCGGCTAGATTGAGATAGGAGCCGCTCATCACCACAATTTGAACTTCGGGATTAATTTGTTGGAGAGCGAGAATTATCGATGGGGTGTCTAGATGGGGCATCATCATATCGATGAGGACGATCGCAATACTATGATGATTTTGGGTATATATATCGATCGCTTCGATCCCATCGCTAGCTAACATGACGCGGTAGTTATACGTTTCTAGTGATTCTTTGGCGATCTCGCGGATTGCGGTTTCATCATCAACAACTAATACCAATCGCCCCTGCCCATCGTAGAGATTTTCGGCTGTGGTTGGAGATTCGACTTCTTTAATATAAAGTGCGGGGAGATAGATTTTAAAGCTAGTACCACACCCAACTTCGCTCTCAACCTCGATCGCGCCCCCATGTGCTTTGACGATTCCCTGTACGGTTGACAAGCCTAATCCCGTACCTGTTTCTTTGGTGGTAAAGAAAGGATCGAAGATGCGATCGAGCATTTCTCTAGTCATCCCCATGCCAGTATCGGCAATAGTAATCAGGATATAAGATCCCAGTGGTGGCTGGAGCTGGAGCTGGGCATAATCTGCATCGATAACGATGTTTTCCGCACTAGCCGCAATTGTGCCACCATTGGGCATGGCATCCCGCGCATTGACAAATAGATTCATCAATACTTGATGAATATGCGTCGCATCGACACTTACCATCCATAGATCTTCACTAGGATAGTTAACTTCAATCTCAATCGATTTGGGGAAAGTTTGTCGCGCTACACTGATGATTTCTGTGAGAATATGCCGTACCTGTAGCACCGTGCGTTCGCCATCCAGCCCCCGCGCAAAGGTGAGAATTTGCTTCACCAAACCACTACCGCGCTTGGAACTCTCTACCAGCATATTCAATAATCGGCGACTGCGATCGTCCAAATTGGGCAGTGTTAGCGGTAAAAGCTGGGCAGCACCGACAATCGGCGTGAGCACATTATTCAAATCGTGGGCGATGCCACTGGCAAGGCTACCCAGACTTTCCATCCGTTGAGCGCGGAGGAATTGTTGCTCTAGGGATTTTTTCTCAGTGATGTCAGTATCGACACTGAGAATCGATCGCGGATTGCCCGCCTCATCCCGCACCAGTGTCCACCGACTTTCGACGATTACTTCTGTACCAGTTTTGGTAACTTTATGTAACTCACCTTGCCACGATCCGCGATCCAAGACACTGCTAAAGGCAATTGCGACCGCTGTTTCTGGTGGGGTATCTGGATAAAAAAGTTGGGCGGTAGTCCGATCGATCGCCTCAGTTGCCAGCCAGCCATAGATAGCTGTCGCGCCATTGTTCCAAAATTGAATCTGACTATCCAAATCCCGGACGATAATCGCATCAGTCGCAATATCGAGCAAAGCGGCTTGCTCCTGAATTTTTTGGGCGGCGGCTTTGAGATCGGTAATATCGGTCAGCGTACCGATATACCCAGTCATGATTCCTGACTCGTCGTAGATCCCGATTGCTTTGACAAAGACCCAGTTGACTCGTCCCTGGGGGGTCACAAACCGATGTTCCGATCTATATTCCTGCTGGGCTTGCACCGCACCATACCACTCGGCAGACACCCGCTGGAGATCGTCAGGATGGAGCGAGTTTGCCCAACCTTGCCCCAAAGCTTCCGTCAGTGTTAGCCCCAGCAACTCCAGACATTGCTGATTGATAAATATACAGTTGCCCACGACATCGGTTTGATAACTGCACCCGTGGGCATTTATCAACAGTGCCCGGTAGCGGGCTTCACTTGCTTGTAGTGATGCCTCGCTCCGTTGGAGTTCGCGGAGCGCAGCTTGCTGTGCGCTAATATCTCTGGTAAAACAGCGCGCATGGGTAAACTTTCCATTCTTAAAGAAGGGATTGGAATCGATCGATACGTCACAAATCGAGCCATCTTTACGGCGCATTTGAGCAACGATGCCAGTAATCGATAGATCGTTTAATAGCTGCCCAAAAATATCGGCAATCTTCACTCGATTCTCGTTCCGTTCGCGAAGCGTCTCGTTCCGAGAAGAGGCTTCGCCAACGACATGAAAATTTATCAGTGGTTGACCGATATATTCCGATCGATCGTATCCCAACAGATCTAATTCAGCCTGGTTTGCCCAGACAATAATCCCCTCGATATCGACCCAGTGCATCCCGATTTGGGCATTCTCAATAAAGTCTAAAATTCCCTGCTGACTGACTTCTAGGGCGATTTCGGTCGATTCCTGCTCGGCGATCTTGACGTGGAGTTCTTCTGTCAACATTACAGATTCAGCCGTTCGCGCTACCACTCGCTCTTCTAAAGTTTGGGAAGCTCGGCGCAACTGAGCTTCCACCTGCTCTCTTCTGGCTACTTCTGTCTGTAATTCCCCATTGATCCGCTCTAATTCGATGGCTCGATCGATCGATTGTGATTGCAAACTCTCCACCATGTACAGCATTTCTAGAGGATCGAGCAATTGTAGCAGGTTGGACTGGGTGAGAATCCCCGCTAACTCACCGCGATCGTTCGTGATGACCAATTGCCGAATATTTTTGGTTTGCATGACTTGTTGCGCCGCCCACAGCGAATCTGTGGGCTGCAAACAAAACAACGGGCTACTCATCACCGCTGGGGCTAATAATTGGTCTAGTTCGAGTTCAAATGCCTGAAACTGGACAACATCCCGTTCGGTGATAATCCCGACTGGCCGGAGCGGCTCATCTCCATCCATAATCACGATCGAACCGATGCATCATTCGACCATCATCTGCGCGATCTCCAAAATCGTTGTCGTTGGAGTTGCCTGAATTACTGTTGTTGTCATCCCTTCAGCGATCGACCGAAATCTTAATAAATTGACTGGCTGTAAAATTTGGCGAATATGCTCTGGCGTGACGATCCCGATGAGCTGCTGGAGATCGTCGAGAATCGGTAAATGTCGGATTTTGTGCTGTTGAAAGATCCCTAGCGCAGTCATCACCGTATGCTGCTCCGACAGCACCAAGGTAATCGGATCTACGGTCATTACCTCCCCGATTGTCACAGTATGTATGTCTGTTTGACTGGCGGTGAGTTTGACCAGATCGCGCTCGGTAAAGATGCCGACTAAGAGATTGTTCGATTGGACTAAGACCGCGCTATGACGGGCGGCGGCTGATATTTCTAGTGCGGGAGATCGAGCTTCACCGCTGGCACGATCGGCATTGGGCAACCAACAGGTATGTCCCTTGGCCTGACTCATTAAGGTAATGACTTCGACTACGGGTAGAGTTGGAGTGACAATTAAGGGCTGCCGATCGACGATTGATGCCAAACTTGGTAATTTTTGGCTCAGATTGGTGTTAGGCATATACGGTCGGAATAAACATCCTGCCTATTTATACTAAGCCTAGCTAAAATACTCTGCACCGCGATTTGATATATTACATCACACAATTATCGATCTTATGAGTATTCCAGGAAGCGATCTTACCGATCTTCTGGCTAATTCTGTAGCTTGAGATCGATCCTTCAAAATCTATTAGATTAACGTAAGTTTCTCCTAGCAGAGAGGCTCCCACATGGTAAGTACGATCGTCTCCATTTGTCGCGATAATTTCCTACCGATCGCATTTTAGGCTCGATCGGCGAGATTTTAATTCATAAAAAAACTCGATCGAACCGATCGATTACTAATCGCCAGTTATCGCATCGCCATCAAAACACCTCTAATTTTGGTAGCAATTAGAGGAGAGATCGCGAGTATAACCTAACCAATCAGGAAGATCCTTTCCTCACGAGTTCCTCACATTTCCAGCCTATTATTGAAGATAATAACCCACCAAAGAGTTATTTGAGTTTAAATAACTTTAATCAGGAACATATCATGAGTTTAAAAGATCGTGCCAAGGCAACCGCCAAAAATATCGAAGGTAAAATTCAAGAAGCAGTAGGCGATCTGACTGGCGATCCCCAAGATCGGGTAGAGGGTCAGGAAAAACAGGCAGAGGCAAAAGTTCGTCACACGATTGAAAATGTGAAAGATGAAGTCAAAAAAGCTATTGACTAGAAACAAGTTGCCAGTATAAAACCATCAATTTAGGAGCAGCAAATACCATGAACATTAAAATAACTCAAACACACCCGTCCCAGGATGATGCCCTGGAAATATTAGTCCCAGACGGGACACTTCGCCAAGAGGCACTTCATCAAGAATTAAAACAACGTGGTGTCGGTACATTCTCAAGTTATGAAACAACTGAAATCGCCCTGGGTGAATTGAAAAACACTGGTTTTTTGATGGATCGAGTTTCAGTAGTGGGGCGTGATATTAATAGCCATACTGAAGTAACAGGATCTCATATAAGTAATCGGCTGGTAGATATCGGTAACTTGGATACCAATGAAAATAAAGCTGGGGAAGTAGCTAAAGACGGGGCTATAGCTGGTGGCACTGTAGGGGTTTTCACGGGTTTATTAGTAGGTCTGGGTCTCGTCGCCATTCCTGGGGTCGGGCCAGTGATGCTAGCTGGTGCTGCGGCAACTACTATAGCCTCAGCTATTTCAGGCGGTGTTATCGGTGCTGCTGGGGGTAGCTTGGCAGGTGGACTACTAGGCTTAGGAATGTCTGAAGATCGTGCTAAGGTCTATAGCGATCGGGTTGCTGATGGCGATTATCTAGTCATGGTTGAAGGGTCGGAAGCAGATATGGCTCTGGCTGAATCAATTTTCAGAAATCATCACATTCATGATTGGCACACCTACGATTTACCTAACAACTTGGTGCGGATTGTGACACCAAGTTCTACTCATTATCTATAGAGCTAGAAAAGTGAGTGGTGATTCGATCCCAATTTACTATCCCCAGAGCGAAAAATCAGGAATAATTACAGCCAAGGAGTGTAACATGAACAAGATTACTAAAATTAGTTCGACTCTGCCCTTACTGATCGGCTTTGTGCTGATGGCAACCATATCTGCTTGCAGCGGGGCTAAAACGGCATCTGATGCCCCCAGTTCGACAGACAATAATGGGCAGGTTTCTACCGCCGACAAGAGTAAGTCTAACCAAGATGATGCTCAAAGTGAAACGCGCAAAAAGCAGCTGAATGCAGACATCCAGGCACGGGAGCAGCGGAACAATATGGGAGGCAATCCCCAAAAACGTGCTGAGGGAGATTTAGCCAGTGAAGTGCGTACTAAACTAGAGGCAAATATCCCCAGTGGTAAGCTCACCGTCTCTGCTAAGAACGCGGAGATTACAGTAGCGGGGGTAGTCAAAACCCAGGAGCAACTAGATAAAATTAAACCATTAGCAATGGAAATAAAAGGTGTTCGCAGCGTTATGGTAAAAGCTGTCGTAAAGCCATAAATCCTGGTGCTAAGTAGCTAGGCACAATTAAATGTTCTGCCCATCTTTTGATGGTCGATCGAATTGTATGTTGATGACACTCAAACATTGCTGAAATTGCAGGTACATTCCAACCTTGAGCATTCAATCTCAAGATATGTGCCCTGTCACGGGTTCGCTGCGGTACTGTTCGAGCTAGTCGCAGTTCTGTTAGCGTCAGGTCTTCTTCTGGAGTAAGAATGATTCATAGAGGTGAACAGCATCAGGGACTTTTTTGCAATTTGTTTATCTTACATTTAATTCCGCCTGCTTACTTAATTAGACGACACTGATTATTCTGCTAGCAGAATAATCAGCTAACAATACGCGAGTAATAGTTAACCCTGGTTGGAAAATGCGATGCTTATAGGTCGCTACGCGACAGAGCAATAATCGTATTACCTTCCATGCAAAAACCTCCACAAACTAGAAAAACCTCGAAAAATTGGCTTCAGATGCTCGGCCCAGGATTGATTACCGGAGCATCAGATGACGATCCTAGTGGCATTGGGACTTATTCTCAAGTCGGTGCCCAATTTGGATATGCGATGCTGTGGACGATGCTATTTTCCTATCCGCTGATGAGCGGGATTCAAGAAATCAGTGCGCGGATCGGTCGAGTCACCGGACGTGGCATTGCGGGAAATCTGCGAAAATATTACCCTCGGTGGCTGACATATATTATTGCGGGACTATTAGTAATTGCTAATGTCATTAATCTGGGTGCCGATCTGAGTGCGATGGGCGCGGCATTACAATTGCTCATGGGCGGATCTGTGTTGTTATATGCAGTCATGTTTGCAGTAATCTCTTTATTACTTCAGATCTTTGTGCCTTATAAAAAATATGTAAACTTGCTCAAATGGTTAACACTAGTATTGTTTGCTTATGTGGCGACAGTGTTTGTCGTTCGTGTCCCTTGGGGTGAAGCACTTCATTCAACATTCATTCCCGCGATTGAATTCAAAGCTGATTATTTCGCAGGCTTAATTGCAGTACTGGGAACCACAATTAGTCCTTACTTATTTTTCTGGCAGGCTTCTCAAGAAGTCGAAGAAATCGATCTCGCGCCGACAGAACAGGCACTAAAAGAGTCTCCTTATCAAGCACCAAAACAGATGGGGCGGATTAAAGCTGACACTTATATCGGGATGGGGATCTCCAATCTGATTGCTTTTTTCATCATCCTGACATCAGCGGTAACTCTTCATGCTCATGGTAAAACGGATATTCAAAGTGCCGCTCAAGCAGCGGAAGCTTTGCGTCCGGTGGCGGGGGACTTTGCTTTTGCGTTGTTTGCGGTCGGAATTATTGGCACGGGATTATTAGCAGTGCCAGTGCTGGCAGGTTCGGCAGCATACGCTGTTAGTGGAGTGTTTGGTTGGTCTGCTAGTTTGGAACGTCAAGCACTTCAGGCGAAGCGGTTTTATGGCGTTCTGGCAGCAGCTACACTGATCGGTCTGGGTTTAAATTTTACCTCGCTCGATCCGATTAAGGCACTATTCTGGGCAGCAGTGATTAATGGGGTGCTGGCTGGCCCAGTGATGGTGGTGATTATGTTGATGGCGACTAATCCTGCTGTAATGGGGCAATTTACCCTTTCGCGGCGGTTAAGGATAACGGGTTGGTTGGCGACTGCTGTGATGTTGGTCGCCGCAGGTGGTCTATTTGTGACCTGGGGTAAGTGAACTGTCGAGATTTAATTGTGCTGGATCTCAATCTATATCGATCTAACTTTATCTCTTAAAATCTCTAGATAGACGTTGGGTTCTGTGTATCGATCGTCTGATAAAAAGCCGCTTCCGCCGCTGCCCAAGCTGAATACAAGAATGGCATTCTGACACTAAATCTACCTAAGTTAGAAGAAGAGCAGAAAAAAGTCGTCAAGGTCGAAGTGTAAGGATTCAGGTCGAGAACAATTCAGAGCAGGAAAGATGGTAATGTAGAGAAA
>ENA-OFCE01001587-OFCE01001587.1-metagenomes-genome-assembly--contig:-NODE-1587-length-11290-cov-4.414597_pt1 | contig 11290 bp, 9 predicted proteins | sample MGYA00153388_OFCE01 | MGnify analysis MGYA00153388
AGCCTACAACGACGAAGGCCGCGCCCGCTATCAGCAAATACTGGAGGGCATGGCTTTTGGCGAAAGTGCTGAGCAGGGTTTGACCCGAGGCCGCAATTTTTATCACACCGGGCTGGGCTTTGCACTGACGGCATCCGAGGGCTGGCGTATTCAGAACGAGGCCGACCAGATCACGCTGGTTAACAATGCAGGGGATGCGGGCTTGATTGTCAAAATAGCACCCCCTGATGCCGGAAAAACGCATGATGAGATCATTCGCAAACTGATCAACCCCAGCACGGGGCGTGCAGAACGCGCCCAAATCAATGGCCTTGCCGCAACCCGATTTACTGGCACAGTGGCAGGCAAAAATGGCCAGCCCCAAGGTACTGAACTCACGCTGATTACAAGCCCGCAAGGCGCTGTTTTTGTATTTATTCATGCGGCCAGAGACGCTGCCACCTTGCAACGTAACCGCACCCAGATGCTGGAGACTGAAAACACCTTTCGGGCGTTGACGGCGGCAGACAAAGCCGCCGCACGGCCGTGGATGGTGCGCTCAGTCATGATGCCGCGCGGCGGCTTTGCCGAGCTGGCCAGAACCTCCCCACTGGCCAACCCGGAGCAGCAATTGCGGCTGATCAACGGCGTTTATCCGGCGGGCGATGTCCAGCCTGGCCTGCCTGTCAAAACCGTGGTGCAGCAGTAAGCAAGTGTATTAATATAGTGACAGATGTACTCCGGCGGTACGTGAAATTTGTAAAAACTACACAGGAGACATTCATGAAGAAACTTCTCATGACTGGTTTGGCAGCTTTGTCGTTGACCTTTTTGCCGGCACACGCAGCAGATGCGCCAGCCGCTAAAAAGTCAATCAAGTCCGGCACGTTCTGCGACATCCAGGAGACCAAAGCCTGTCAGGACGCCGTCACGCCTGACATGATCATGAAGCCCTTTCAATCGGGCAACGTGCGCTTTGCGTCTGGCAAACCTCTGAATCAGGACCATCTGAAAAAAGTCAAAGCCACAGCCGCCGGGCAGTACCCGCTGGCCAGCGTGGTGTCGTGCATAGACTCACGCGCCCCGGCTGAAATGGTATTTGACCAAGGGATTGGCGACCTGTTCAATGCGCGTGTGGCGGGCAACATCGTCAACGAAGACATTTTGGGAAGCCTTGAGTTTGCCCACAAGGTAGCAGGTGCCAAATTGCTGGTGGTGATGGGCCACACCAGTTGCGGCGCGATCAAGGGTGCTTGTGATGATGCCAAGTTGGGCAACCTGACGGGCTTGCTGAGCAAAATAAAACCTGCGGCTATGGCTGTGACGGCTGACATCAAAGACCGCAGCTCCAAAAACTACGCGTTTGTTGAAATGGTGGCGGAGAACAACGTCAAGATGACAGTAGAAACCATTCGCGAGAAAAGTCCCATCCTGCGTGAAATGGAGCAAAAAGGCGAAATCAAAATCGTTGGTGCCATGTATGACGTGAAAACGGGCAAAGTCACCTGGTACAACACGCCAGTCATGAGCAAACCAGCCAAGTCTTAATTTGCTGACGCGCCGGGTTTCATGCCCGGTGTTAAATTTCTTCAACTTAAAACTTCAAGGATGCACTAAAGTCAGGGTTCACAAGGACACTGAACATGAATGCACCCCTGACAGCAGAGCAGCAATTTTTAATTGAGCGTGCAGACCGGCAAGCGCTGGTGGTGCGCAGCCTGAAAGCCGTGCTGCCAGAGCATGCCCTGCTGTGGAATAACGAAGACACCACCCCTTACGAATGTGATGGCCTGACGGCCTACCGCCAGCGCCCGCTGGTGGTGGTGCTGCCTGAAACTTATGCGCAGGTGCAGGCCGTGCTAAAAACTTGTCACGCGCTGAATGTGCCCGTGGTAGCACGCGGTGCGGGCACGGGCCTGAGCGGCGGCGCGATGCCGCACAAGCTGGGCGTGACCTTGTCGCTGGCCAAGTTCAACAAAATCTTGAAGCTCGACCCGCTGAGCCGTACCGCCGTGGTGCAGGGCGGCGTGCGCAACCTGGCCATTTCTGAAGCTGCTGCGCCGCATGGCCTGTACTACGCACCCGACCCATCGAGCACAACGTCATCAAGGTCAAGGGTTTCACGATTGAAGGCGATGAAGTTGAGTTTGGCAGCGACTCGCTGGATGCCGCAGGCTACGACTTGCTCAGCGTCGTCATCGGCAGCGAAGGCATGTTGGCCATCACGACTGAAGTCACCGTCAAACTGATTCCCAAGCCCCAACTGGCCCGCTGCATCATGGCCAGTTTTGACGATTTGCGTAAAGCTGGTGACGCAGTGGCTGCGGTGATTGCGGCTGGCATTATTCCCGCAGGGCTGGAGATGATGGACAAGCCCATGACGGCCGCGGTTGAGGACTTTGTACACGCAGGCTATGACTTGACCGCTGAAGCGATCTTGCTGTGCGAAAGTGACGGCACGGTGGAAGAGGTTGAAGAGGAAATCGGCCGCATGAGCGAGGTGCTCACGCGTTGTGGCGCAACCGCGATTACAGTCAGCCAAAACGAAGTCGAGCGCCTGAAGTTTTGGTCAGGCCGCAAAAATGCTTTTCCTGCCAGCGGCCGCATGAGCCCGGACTACATGTGCATGGACTCAACCATTCCACGCAAGCGCCTGGCTGATATTTTGCTGGCGATTGCCGAGATGGAAAAAAAGTATGCCTTGCGCTGCGCGAATGTGTTTCACGCGGGGGACGGCAACCTGCACCCCTTGATACTTTTTGATGCCAATGATGCCGACCAATTGCACCGCTGCGAGCTGTTTGGCGCTGAAATTCTGGAAACCAGTGTGGCGATGGGCGGCACCGTGACCGGTGAGCATGGTGTGGGCGTTGAAAAACTCAATTCGATGTGCGTGCAGTTCTCCGCCCAGGAAAACGAGCAGATGTTTGGCATCAAGCGTGCGTTTGACCCAAAGAGTTTGCTGAACCCCGGCAAAGTCATTCCTACACTGAATCGTTGCGCCGAGTACGGAAAAATGCTGGTGCGCGGCGGAAAAATTTCGCATCCAGATTTACCAAGGTTTTAGCGTGCAAGCCCTGCGCGGCATGGCTTGGTTGTTGGCGCTGCAGTCTGCGGGAGAGTTGTTGGCTCGAGCCTTGAAATTGCCTTTTCCTGGCCCCGTAGTCGGCATGTTGCTGCTATTGGTGGCACTGCGTTGGCCACTGGTACAAGGCGACGTTTCAGTGTGCGCTGACTTTTTGCTCGCTCACCTTTCTTTACTCTTTGTTCCGGTGGGAGTGGGCGTAATGACGCACTTGGGTCTGGTTACCCAGTTTGGTTTGCAGATGTTGGTGGTGGTGGTGGTGTCCACTTTGCTGGGGTTGGCCGTCACTGCACTGACATTGAAGTGGTTAAACCGACGATCAATCTCCAACCACCCTGATGCCTAAATTCGTAGAGCTGTGGGTCTACCTGTCGGCCACGCCGTTGTTCGGATTGACGGCGACGCTGGTGGTGTATGTGCTCGCGCAAACCGTTTACGCGCGCTTGGGGCACCCGCCATGGGCCAATCCGGTCATGTGGTCGGTTGTGGTGCTTGCAGGTGGCCTGCTGCTCACTGGGGTGCCGTATCCCACCTACTTTGCAGGCGCGCAGTTCATTCATTTTTTGCTGGGGCCAGCAGTGGTGGCGCTGGCTTGGCCGCTTTGGCAGCGCCGCGCTGAGCTCAAGCAGCGGTGGATTCGCTTTGTATTTGCAGCGCTGGCTGGCGGAACAGTGGCCAGTGGCTCTGCAGTACTGATGGCGTGGGGTTTCGGGCTGCCGCCGGACGTCATGCTGGCGTTGGCTCCAAAATCCGTGACGGCGCCCGTGGCCATGGGCATCGCCGACACCTTGGGCGGAATTGCGGCACTTGCCGCCATATTTGCCGTTGTGACAGGTTTGGTAGGCGCTGTCGCTGGCAAGTATGTGTTTGACGCGCTACATATCCCCCTGACCGATGAAGGCTGGGCAATACGCGGCTTTGCTCTGGGCACTGCAGCACACGGCATTGGCGCAGCAAGGGCGTTGCAGGTGAATGCAGACGCCGGTGCCTACGCGGCGCTGGCCCTTGGCTTGCAGGTCGTGTTGGCCACCCTGCTTATGCCGTTGCTGGTGCCCCTTTTGATGAAACTGCTGGGCGCGAGCTGATCAGGCAGCTTTGGCTTGCGCGCCAACCTGCATCAAGCTCGCTTGCTTTCCGCTGCCACCGACCTGCACTTCACCCGACAACTGGCCGCCCTCCTCAATCACCAACTTGCCGTAGCGCACGGTTCCGGTGACTTTACCGGTCGAGTAAATAACCAGCTTCTGGCGCGCGGTCAGGTTGCCGTTGAATTGCCCGCGAATCTCCGCCACATCAATGTCGGCCGAGCCCTTGAAGGCGCCTTGCTCAGAGATTTGCATAACGCGCGAATCCATCGTGGCCTCAACCAAGCCCTCCACCACGAGTGTGTCGCAATCCGTGATTTCAACGCCTTTAAGCTTGATATTCGGGCCCACCGTGAGCTTGCTGCCGCTCTCGATGGGTGGGCTGATTGACTGCTCAGGGGTGGTGGTTTCCTCAAGCGCTGGGCTGCCGGTCAGCGAAGTGCCCGAAGACGTCGAGGCGGCACCCGTGCCCTGGTTGCCGCCTAGGGCCGAGTGTCGCAAATGGTTGGGACTGACAGGAAGAGCTGCGTCGCGCTTGCCAAAAAACGGTGTGGCCATGTGACATCCTTTTTAAAAAACCCGATGGTAGGGCGCTGAAAATCAAGTGCTACTGCTGAATGCAAGAGGCGTAACAAAGTAAACTTTTACAACTTGCACCGGGGGCTTTTTTGCCCGGGACAAGCTTTAAAATTTGCGCGATGCTTTATGCGTTGATACTCTGCCAGCATGACCTATTCCCTCAAAATTTTTACTGCCGATGAGGTCACCCCTGCTGAACGTGCGCTGGCTGAAAAGCGGTTTCGCACTGCACTGGACGATGCGCTGGGAAACGCCGCCTTCGTATTGCCCGTGTACCGTGCGTTCAGCCGCCTGCTGCTGGCGCATGGGGAGGCCGAGCGGCCCTGGCCGATCACCAGCGACGAGCAATTACTGGTTGACAGCTGGGAGGCAGCGGAGCTGGCAGCAACCCAATCCGCGTTCGGCGTGAACCGGTATTTAGGCGACGCGGATTTTGAATTGAGTGATTGATGGCTTGAAAGTGCCAGGCGCACAGCCCAGGTGGGCTTGCCAAAGAGCAAAGAGCAAAGAGCAAATTGCACGTCGATAGGCGTTTTTAGAAGTCAAATCGGCCTATGGCGCAATAAATACGGGCGCAGACAGCTATGAATCCAGTAGCAGATTGCGTCAATATTCTGCGCAGATTGCTGTTCATTAGCGCTTTCAGCTAACGATCGGCTTAAAACAGAAAAGGCAGCAAGTACCTTGCTGCCTTTTCTGCCTTCTCTGCGTTTGCGTACCTCACCATATTCAAGGCGCGGCAGGCTTTTAACCAATCACAAACCGATGACGCCGCCGTCGTTCCTGGTAATCATCACGGTTGCAGACCTCGGGCGGCCAGATGCACCACCCGGGCCGTAGGCAGCAACGCCGCCGCCGTTCGCTGGCCAGTTGCTCTCAAAGATACCGGCTGTAAAGCCTGCGGCGGTGGTGTTCTCTCCGGGATGCTGTACGTTAACAAACAATGCCTTGCCGTCTGGTGACTCTGCAACGCCGGTGATTTCAGCGCCGGTAGGTGCAGTCATAAAGCGCTTGAAGATGGTGTCGTTCAATGGCTTGCCCGCGTAAGTCACTACTGATTTTTCAGTCGATACCGCGCGGTTCGGGCTGCCGCTGGCCTGGTTCACCACGGTGCGGGCGCCGCCGTCGCCGGTAATGCCCGGTACGGCCGCGAGCAGCATCGCGTTGGACTGGTCCGTAAATGTGTTGTCGTCGGTTTCGATCCACAAAATGCCGCTGGCTTTGGAGAACCAGCAACCGTCCGGTTTGGACAAATCGTTCAGCGGGCTGAGTTTGGACAGATTAACGTTGGCTTGCCAGTTGGCGTCGTCAAAGCCAGCATCTGCTACTGCCTGTGCGCCAAACAGGAAGATGTCCCACGTGAAGGACTCGGCGCTTGCGTCGTCGCCTTTTTCGCGAATTCGCATGATGTGACCATTGACGTTGCCACGCTGAAACGGTACAGCCGCCGCGTTTTGCGACGTGATGCCCTTGCTGTCGGCCCAGTAACGTGGGTTGGCGGCATCAACGTCTGCCATGGGGATATTGTTGTTAGTGGTGCCGACGTTGCCGCGGTCAGGGTTCTCGGTGCAGGTGATGTAGATCTCGCCAGTTCTTGGGTTCACGGCAGTCCATTCTGGGCGGTCCATGCGCGTGGCACCGGCCGCGCCAGCAGCCAGGCGGGTATTCACACAGATGTCTGCCAGGTTGTCAAATTTATAGCCGTCGGGGTTTAGCGTGCTGACGGGTACGCCCGCAGCAACCGCCGGATTGCTCAAATCGCACTTGACCCACGTGCCTGTTCCGTCGGCGTTAAAGCGGGCCCCGTAAATCGTGCCTTCATCCATGTAGCTGGCACCAGTGGCCATACGGTCGGCCGGGTTGGCATCAGACTCTACCCACAGCTTTTTGGATACAAACTTGTAAATGTATTCGCCGCGGGAGTCGCATCCCATGTAGAACGCGAGTGGGCGACCTGCAATTGCCAGGCTGGGCCATGCGCCTTCGTTAGCGCGGCGGCCAAGTGCCGTGCGTTTGGCTGGAACCGACGTTGGGTTGTACGGGTCGATTTCAACAATGTAGCCAAAGGTGTTGGCAGCATTGCGGAAGTCGCCCGTCCCGTTTGCAGGTTTGGCGGCGTCTGCGGTGATGTTCCAGCGGCTGAAGTTGGTGCTGGCGGCGTCTGCTGGCACGACAGAAGACCAGCGCTGGTGCGCAAAGCCAGATGCCGTGGTGGCAGGCGCTACAGGCGGACGAATGCCGTTGCGCAGCAGCGCGGTGTTGTCTTTTGCCGTACGCACTGCGGCATCTGCGCCGCGAATAAAGTAGCCAGCCCAGTTTTCTTCCGCAGTGAGGTACGTGCCCCACGGCGTGTAGCCATTACCGCAGTTGTTCACTGTGCCGCGTGTTTGTGTGCCGGTTGGTGAAAACACGGTTTTTACAAAGTCGGTACCGCGCACCGGGCCGGTCAATTCCATCGGCGTGGCTGCGGTAATACGGCGGTTGAAGGTTGAACCCTTCACGTAGCCAAACTTGCCGTTGGTTTTGGTCAATTCGATGATCGAAACGCCGTGGGCTTCGATTTCTTTGACGACTTCAGCCTCTGGGCGCGGGTTGGTACCGGTTGCGTTCGTCTGTCCAGCGGCATGCATGAACTGCACCGTACCAGAAATATTTTCGTGGTTCATGACCAGCAAAGCGCGGTCGTTGGTGGTAGCTGATGGCGTGCCGCTGGCGCTCAGACCGAAGAAATGCATGCCGTCATGGTGGTCACCAGCACGGCGGGCAAAGTTGCCTTCTGTGCCGTCGTTTTTGTAGTCGGCACCAACATCCAGCGTGTCGCCAGTGGCATAAATGACGGTGGCGGTGTAGCCGGCGGGCACAGTTACGCGGTCTGTCGTTGCTTTGGCGACTGCGGTAAAGCCGAGCACTGCGGTAGGAAGTGGCTGCGGTTGAACAGCAACGGCTGGTGCATCCGATCCGCCACCGCCGCAGGCTGACAAGCCGAGCGTGCCCAAGCCGGCCATCGTCATTGCGCCTACGCCGCCCTTGAGCACGTAGCGGCGGTGCATGCGCAGCGCCAAAACGTCGTTCATGTGCAGGTTGCCGCTGGTGTTGTTGTCGCGGTCATCAGGATCCATCAAATCGGTAACTGCTGAATTTGCATCGTGGTTCATTTTGTAATTCCGAAAAATTGTGCGTAATAGCAAAGCGGATGATGCCGCGGGCTTGTGACGATTTTGTGAAACGCGCCCGACCCGACCCGGCTGAGGGGCATTACGGCGACCGCGAGCAAGCGGTGGACAGGTCCGCCCTTGGTTTGCCAGGATCGATGTTCGTTACTACTTGGGAGGGATCCGAACGGAGGCCGGGGAAGTGGCCTTGACCGGAGTCAATGGGTTACCGGTCGCACTTGATTCACTTAAGTGCTGCATCCACGAAAAAACGTTAAAAAAACTGTTTAGACCAATCGATACGGGCGCAAGCAGCTATTTTAATAATAGTAAAGCGCTATGGTTGCAACGTCCCCACGTGTCCCAACGGCAGAGCGCCACCGGCTTTGACTTCGCCGAGTGAAAAGCTGGTGTGAATGTCCTTGACGTTGGGCAGGTTCATCAGCTTGTGCAGCGCAAATTTGCTGAATGCCTCGAGGTTTTGCGCCACGACCTGCAGCTCAAATGTGCCTGCGCCACTGATGTAGTGGCACGACACGACTTCAGGCAGCGTTTTAATCGCTTCCTCGAGCTCACGCGTGGCATCGCCATTGTTGCGGTCGGCGTCGAGCCGCACAAAAGCCAAAACGCCCAGACCGATTTTGTGGCGGTTGATTTCGGCCCGGTAGCCGGTGATGAAGCCGGCCTCTTCAAGCGCGCGCACACGTCGCCAGCAGGGCGCGGCAGACAGGCCCACGCGTGAGGCCAACTCGGCATTGGTTTGGCGCGCATCGGACTGCAGTTGTACCAAAATGGCGACGTCAAACTTGTCAAGTGTTTCCATAACGGGCATTTTGCAGCAAGATTCTTGCGCAAACAACGTTTAATTGCGCATTAAACGCAAAGACTTATCTTGGGCTTAGGCATACACTTTGCTTGAATTAAAGTACCTCACGTACGGAGACAAGACTTATGAATGCCCCACTGCCCGAACACATTCGCAAAGCGCTAGAGACCGTTACCCTTGACGATAAATATTCGCTGGATTACGGCCACGCCTTCATGAGCGGCGTGCAAGCGCTCGTCAAGTTGCCGATGCTGCAGCAACTGCGCGACAAGGCGCAAGGCAAAAACACAGCGGGTTTTATTTCAGGCTACCGGGGCTCGCCGCTCGGTGGCTATGACCAAGCGCTGGTCAAGGCGGCAAAGTATTTAAAAGAACGCAACATTGTTTTCCAGCCGGGTGTGAATGAAGAACTCGCCGCCACGGCCGTGTGGGGCACGCAGCAATTGGGCTTTGCGCCGCCAGGCACGAACAAGTTTGATGGCGTGTTTGGCATCTGGTACGGCAAGGGGCCGGGGGTTGACCGCACGTCTGATGTGTTCAAGCATGCGAACCTGGCGGGTACTACGGCTTGGGGTGGTGCGCTGGCGATTGCGGGTGACGACCACATTTCAAAAAGCTCAACCGCTGCGCACCAAAGCGATCATATTTTCAAGGCCTGCGGGCTGCCGGTTTTCTTCCCGGCCAGCGTGCAGGAGATATTGGATTTGGGCCTGCATGCGATCGCCATGAGCCGCTATGCAGGCGTGTGGGCCGGCATGAAAACGATTCAGGAAATTGTTGAATCGTCTGCAAGTGCGATGATTGATCCGGAGCGCGTGCAAATCAAGATGCCGACCGACTTTGACATGCCCCCGGGCGGCGTGCATATACGCTGGCCCGACGCGCCGCTGGCGCAAGAAGAGCGATTATTTGACACCAAATGGTATGCGGCTCTCGCATACATCCGCGCCAATCGATTGAATTACAACGCGATTGAAAGCAAGCAGGACCGCTTCGGCATGATTGCCAGCGGCAAGGCCTACAACGACACCCGCCAGGCGTTGATGGACTTGGGACTTGACGATGCCACCTGCCAGCAGCTGGGAATAAGGTTGCACAAGGTAGGCGTCGTGTGGCCACTTGAGGCGCAACTGACGCGTGAATTTGCAACCGGCCTTCAAGAAATTTTGGTCATTGAAGAAAAGCGCCAGGTCATTGAATACCAGCTCAAAGAAGAGCTGTATAACTGGCGCGCCGACGTTCGGCCGAATATCGTCGGAAAGTTTGGTGACGCCGGGCAAGACGGTGGCGGCGAGTGGAGCCGACCCAACCCATCAGCCAACACGCTTTTAAGAGCCAACGCTGACCTATCGCCTGCGCTGATTGCCAAAGCCATTGCCGAGCGCGTGAAAAAACTGGGTCTGGACGCCGACATGACAGCCCGCATTGATGCACGCTTGGCTGTATTGCAGGCGAAAGAACAATCGCTGGCGGTGATCACAGTCAACAGCGAACGCACGCCGTGGTTTTGCTCCGGCTGCCCGCACAACACGTCGACCAAAGTGCCCGAAGGCTCGCGCGCGATGGCGGGCATTGGCTGCCATTACATGGCGTTGTGGATGGACCGCTCAACCATGGGCTTTACCCAAATGGGCGGTGAGGGCGTGCCGTGGGTGGGGCAGCAACCTTTCACCACCGACACACACATATTTGCAAACCTGGGCGACGGCACCTACTTTCACAGCGGCTTGTTGGCGATTCGCCAGTCGATTGCTGCAGGCGTGAACATCACTTACAAAATTTTGTACAACGACGCCGTGGCCATGACGGGTGGCCAGCAAGTGGGCGAGCGCGCTGAGGGGCATTCAGTGGTGCAAATTTCCCAATCAATGCGGGCGGAAGGTGCTGTTAAAACCATCGTCGTGACGGATGAGCCTGAAAAGTACGATGGTGTGGCGTTGGCGGAAGGCGTGACCGTTCATCACCGTGATGAACTTGACGCACTGCAAAAACAGTTCAGAGAAATCAAAGGATGCACCGTCATCATTTACGACCAGACCTGCGCCACTGAAAAGCGCCGCCGCCGCAAGCGCGGCACGTTGGTTGACCCAGACAAACGCATTGTCATCAACGAGCTGGTGTGCGAAGGCTGCGGCGACTGCAGTGTGCAGTCCAATTGCATGAGCGTGGAGCCGCTGGAGACGGAGTTTGGTCGCAAGCGGCAAATCAACCAGAGCACCTGCAACAAGGATTATTCGTGCGTGAAGGGGTTTTGCCCGAGTTTTATCACGGTGGAGGGCGGGCAACTCAAGAAAAAATCAAAGGCCGACAACAAGCTGAATCCGTTTGCGATGGGCGAGCTGCCCGCGCCCAATATTCCGGCGCTGGCGACTCATCAAATTTGGGGGACGGTGGTGGCCGGTGTGGGCGGCACGGGCGTCATCACCATCGGCCAATTGATGGGCATGGCGGCGCACATTGAAGGCAAGGGCATCGTCACGCAAGACGCGGCAGGCCTGGCGCAAAAAGGCGGTAGCACCTGGAGTCATGTGCTGATTGCCAATAGACCGAACGACATTTGCACCACGCGGGTGGGCACCGCCAG
>ENA-OFCE01001588-OFCE01001588.1-metagenomes-genome-assembly--contig:-NODE-1588-length-11286-cov-3.034102_pt1 | contig 11286 bp, 12 predicted proteins | sample MGYA00153388_OFCE01 | MGnify analysis MGYA00153388
TACCATCCATATGAAAATTTTTACATGTTATAAGATTCACTTTATAATATCTTTATAGAATTGTCAAGTTTTATGTGCTATGCTGATCGGATTGTATACGAATCTTAAATCTGTTAAATAAAAAAATGGATCGGAGTATATAGTCAATCGTATTGACCAGCCAAACTCCTGCAATTCCAAGCGTAAAATAAAAACAAAGTATATAAATTCCGACTACACGGATGACCCAGATTCCAAAGATTGTGCTGTACATAGGACTTTTCGTATCACCTGATCCCTGCAGTGCTCCAGTAAGAACCAAACTCATTGCAATAAATGGCTGTGCAAAGGCATCAATGCGAAGCCCTAGGGTCACCATGTCAATTACATCCTGATTACCTGTAAACCAAGGTCCGACTACTGTGGAAAAAGTGAAATACAAGACTCCGACAAAGCTCATAAATATAACAGCAATCCACATGGTTACCATTCCATAATGATAAGCATCATTTTTACGCTTTGCCCCTATGTAAGTGCCTACAAGAGTTGCAGCTGCAACCCCCATACCATAACCAGGCATATAAGAAAAATAAGAAATATTTCCTGCTAAAAGAAAAGCGCTATACACATCCGTTCCAATCCGTACAATTAATCCCGCATAAAATAACTGCCCCAAACGCATAATTAATCGTTCAATAATTGCAGGACCAGAAATCGTCAGCAAAGGAACCGTGTATTCTTTCGATGTTCCTTTAAGCAATGAAAAAGAGATGGCTGATCGCTGAATATAAAAATATAATGCGGCCATTCCAATCATTCGAACAATGGTTGTTGCCCAAGCAGCTCCCGCAATTCCCCAGCCGTTCCAGCCTCCTAAGCCAAAAATCAGAACATAGTCCAAGGCAATATGAATGAGATTGATCCATATACCCACCTTCATAGGATTTTTACTATCACCAGTACTTCGCAATATACTGCCAAAATTGGTCATAAGAGCGGTAAAGATCGCAGGAATGCCTACAATTTCAAAATACACGATCCCCATGGCTAAAACATCGTCTTCAATTCCCATACTACGCAGCAAAGGTTCTGCCAAGCACAAGGTAATAATGCCAAAGATAAGCCCGATGATTCCAGAAATAATGGTTGACTGTCGTGCTATTTTTTTTGCTTTATCAAGTTCCCCAGCCCCTATGGAACGGGCTATGAGTGAAGATGTTCCAATCCCCATCGCCAGAAACACAGCTATGTAAATTGCGATAATAGCATTTGTGATGCCAACGGCCGACACTTCATGCAAACCAATTTTAGATACAAAAAGAGTGTCAACAAACCCGACGATCGTAATTAAAAAATTCTCAATTACAGTCGGTACCGCAAGTGTTAATACAACTTTTACTTTTTTCTTTACATTTGGATTCAGAAGATTCTTAAGCATACTTAGACTCCTGCATGAGACGAATAGTAGAAAAGGCACATTACATTGGGCTTAATCCTGCCTGCTTTTAAAGAAAGAATTGATTTTTTTAAAAAGCTTAAGAACTGGATTGATTAGAAACGGTATAAAGGCCAATGCAATCGGAACATAGTTCGCTAATGTTCTAACCAGGGTGCCAGAGTGAGCATATGCGATTGTCGGTATAACAAGCATTATTATCATCAGTCGAATTACTCTCATCTTTCTACCTCCTTCTAGCTATGAAAATCAATATGAAAACTGCCTAATGTACCTTTTCTCAAAACATATCTTTCAATAAAATAGTTAATTTCTGGGTACGATCTTTTTTCTTTATTTTATCCCCCCCTAGGGGATATTGCAAGATTTTTGTTAAAACATTTAAAACGAATTGAACCACAAAGACACAAAGTTTTTTTATTTTTTTGTGCACTCCTTTGTGTGCCGCGGCAGCGGCATTGTGCCTTTGTGGTTCAAAAATTCTTATATTTTTTCATTTACTAAAACTTATAAATTCTAGCGCATAAACGTTAAAAAGGTCTGCAAAATTTCTCGTTTTGCAGACCTTTTTAATGTTTATACACTATTTACTTAGATGCAACTGATTTTTCCATATGCACAATTTGAGCATCTCCCTGTTCTTCCACTACGATGCGAAACCCCTGCTTCTCCCAGAAATGAAAGCCGCCTGGCAAGAATCGGTGTGTGTGCAGATATATGATTTCATACTCTTCTTCATAACCAAAAGCTTCGACTTCTTTTAGCAGCCTCGATCCAATCCCTTGTCTTCTCAGCGTTTTTTCAATATAACATCGTCCAATTTCCGCTGTAGTCTTCCCGGGATAGCGCCCTTTCAGAACGGCGATTCGGTCATTATACTCACAAATCGCAATCGTTCCGATAACAGCACCCTCAGGAGAGAAGGCAGCCCACATTTGATTGCGGGCAGGCTCAATATATAACTTCGCCAATCCCCAGACATCATCGGTAATAGCACTTTGTCCATCCTGGGAAAAGAGGTCTTGCAACTGTCCCAATAAGAAATTTTGCACACTGGCAATATCATTATTGGCAATCTTGCGAATCACTATATTCCGGATCTCCATCGTAACCTTCCTTTCATGCGCTGCTAAATGCCGTTTTTCCCTGATTGCGGCTTTAATAAATGGCAGGCAGCACTGTGCCTTGGCCAAAGCTCCTCAAGCACCGGCTTTTCTTTTCTGCATATTTCCATGCTTTCCGGACACCTGCCCTGAAACGGGCACCCTGGCGGCAAGTCAAGAGGGCTTGGTATCTCGCCCTCCAGCGACCGGACCATTGTGCCCCCTTTTTTCTTCACCGGAAAAACCGCCTGCAGCAACGCCTTCGTATAAGGATGCTTCGCTTCATTCAGTACGTCGCCTGCAAGCACCTCTACGATGTTACCGAGATACATTACGGCAATACGATGACTTATCTGCGATACCAATGCCAAATCATGACAGATAAAAATCATGGATAGATTCTTTTCCCGCTGTATTCTGACCAGAAGCTCTATAATCTTTTTCTGCACCGATACATCCAGTGCACTGGTCGCCTCATCACAAACGAGTATCTCCGGTTCAAGCGCCAGTGCCCGGGCAATCCCAATGCGCTGACGCTGTCCCCCACTCATGTTGCCGGGATAGCGGTCGGCAAACTCTACCGGCAGCTCAACCATACGCAAAAGTTCTTCAGCCTTTTTTCCCGCCTCCCGGTCTTTTATCAGCTTAAAGTTGCGCAACGGCTCGCAAAGGATATCTTTTATCTTCATCTTTGGATTAAAGGCCTGGGAGGGGTCCTGAAACACCATCTGAATATGCCGCCGGCTTTGCCGCATACGCTCTCCCGTAAGCCGGGTCAGATCCTCTCCCCGGTAGCAGATAGCTCCACTTGTCGGCGCATGAAGCTGCATGATCAGCTTTACCAGCGTACTTTTACCGCAGCCGCTTTCGCCAACAACGCCGAGCGTTTCCCCCTGATAAAGCGATAACGAAACATCATCACAGGCTGTCAGCATGCGCCCTTCAGCTACCGGAAAACACTTTATGACATGCTCGATTGTTAAAATCGTCTCCTTGTCAGCTGACATAGCTTTTCCCTCCAACCTGCGGTACCGCATCTAACAGTTCTTTCGTATACACCGACTTTGGCCGGGCGATAATCTCATTCGTTCTACCGGATTCTACGATCTCGCCTGCTTGCATAACGATCAGCTTATCCGACATATAAGCTGCCACACCGATATTATGTGTAACAATAATGATTGCCGTTTTATCTTGTTGGCAAATCTCCATCATTTCTTTTACTACCTGCGCCTGCGTTGTCACATCCAGAGCCGAGGTCGGCTCATCCGCCAGCAAAAGCCGCGGTTTAAAAAACATCGCCATTGCCACGCCGACACGCTGACGCATACCGCCGCTTAGTTCAAACGGATAGCTTTTCATAATGTTTTCCTGATTAGGCAAGTGCATTTTCCTGAGCATATCTTCTGCTGCCTTGGCTGCTTCCTTTTTTGTCAGCGGCGAGTGCTCACGTATATACTCTATGAACTGGCTGCCGATACGGGCGATAGGATCCAGTATGCTGCCGCTGTCCTGAAAAACCATAGTTGCCTTTGTTCCACAGAGGCCACGCCACTCGTCAGGGGTATTCTCCAATAGATTTTTTCCTTCAAAGAGAATTTTCCCGCCGCTTACACGCCCCTCATGTGGCAGGCAGCCAAGAATCGCGCGGATAACCGTTGTCTTGCCGCTGCCGCTTTCGCCTACAATTGCAAGAACCTCGCCTTCATCAAGCGATAAATTCACATTTCGGACGATTTCACGTTCCCTATAGGATACTGAAAGCTCCGATACTTCTAGCAACATTTCAGTTCTCCTTCGTGTGATATTATTTTTTAGCGGGTTTAATCTTATTGGTCAGCCAATAGTAATCGGACGGATACATTTGGGCGCCTTCAATCGAGGTTGAACTGATGATGTTTGTTTCCGGATAGCCCAGAAACAAAGCGGCCCCGTCGTTCATAATGATCTGCTGACAATCGATGATTAGCTGGCGGCGCTGTTGACGGTCAAAGGTTGTGGAAAGTTCGGCGAACTTTGCATCCAGTGCTGGATTGCTGTAACCGGAGCCGTTCTGTGGATTATCGCCGTTTCTATTCGTTTTCCAGTACCAATTTAAGAAGATCTCCGGATCGCCGGTATTGGCCGTCGTAATGTTTGAAATCAAAAGCCCATATTCGCCATTAATCCCCATTTTATCGATTAAGTTATAGTCTACCGACTTGATTTTCACATCAAAACCAACCTTCTTTGCATCAGACTGCACAGCCTCAGCATAGATGGGCAGTTCAGCACGGCTGTTGTATACCACAAAATCTACCGTAAGTTTCTTTCCGTCCTTTTCCAAGATACCATCGCCGTCAGTATCCTTCCAGCCCGCTTCGGCCAACAGCTGTTTCGAACGCTCGATATTATAGCTGTTCGGATCCTTGAGCTGATCAAAAGCGTAATCCATCGACGGCGGGACTGGCGCTTTGCCTTCAATAAAGGTACCCTTTAGAATAACTTCATTGTACACTTTTCTATCGCAGGCACTGATAAATGCCGCACGAACCTTCGGATCACCCAAAACACCTTGTTGATTAATCCGGGCCAATACGGTACGCAGCGATGCAATTCTGTCAACATGGAATTTCGCTTTATCATTAAAAAGGCCAATGTCACCTGCCGCAATATTGACCGCCATGTCGACCTCGCCGGATTGCAAAGCCATTGCCCGTGTGTTCGGATCATCTATGGATGGTATTTCAACAGTCTCATAAGGTACTACGCCATCCCAGTAATAGGGATTTTTCACCATCACTGCTTTATCCTTGACAAAAGTCTTACACATATACGGACCGGTGCCAATAGGTCCTTCCTTGGCAAAATTACGTGCTGGTTCAGCCGCTACATCCACAATTAGAAAGAGCGGATCAGCTAAAAACCCCAGCATATTGGGCTCCGGTTTTTCCGTAAGAATAGTAAGTGTCTGGCCATCAGCCTTCATTTCTTTATACTTAAAAAACGTTACCGCCCGTTTATTTTTGGCAAAGGCTCTTTCCAGCGATGCCTTAACAGCAGCAGCATCCAGAGGTTTACCATTCGAGAATTTCACACCATCTCTGATTTTAAATGTCCAGGTCATGTGGTCGGCACTGATCTGCCAGCTTTCAGCCAGCCACGGCTGAACATTCATTTTTTCATCAAACTTCGCCAAACTTTCTCCGATGCCATAACGCATGACAACCCAGCCAAAATAATTTTCCGTTGGCTCCAGTGAATCGGCAAAGTTAGTTACACCAACTTTCAGGGTCTTTGTGTCGGCTTCCTTTTTACCGCTGCCGCCGCACCCCGCTATCAAAACCGCGGCTAAGCACATTATCATAAGTACCAAAGTTAACTTTCCTACTCTTTTCAAGAAATCGCATCCTTTCTCGTCTGTATTTGAATCAATTTGCCCGCTGCGGGTCCATGATATCGCGCAGGCTGTCCCCCCATAGATTAAAAATAGTTACTACAATCAGGATTGCCGCCCCCGGATAAAGCATTAGCCAAGGAGCTGTCTGAATATGCTGTCTTCCCTCATTGAGCATAAGCCCCCATTCCGGCGTCGGCGGCTGCGCTCCAAAACCCAAAAAGGACAACCCGGCCAATTCCATGATCATTGTACCGATGTCCATCGCGGCCGTCACAACAATTGTCGGCAGGATATTAGGTAAAATATGGCGCCATAGAATATGGAGCGGTCTTGACCCGTTTGTTACAGCCGCGGCAATAAAATCACGCTGGCGCAGCTTCAGCGTAAGGCTGCGCCCCAAACGGGCGTACTTAGTCCAGCTGACCGCCGCCAATGCCAATATTGCATTAACGATATTGCCGCCCAGCATGCCGGCAATGGCAATAGCCAGCACAATCCCTGGAAAAGCCAGCATCATATCGACAATGCGCATAAGTACAGTATCCACCTTTCCACCCATGTAACCCGCCAACACACCGATAAAAGTTCCCACCACCGTTATAACGGCAACTAGCGAAAGCGTCATCATCAGCGAAGTGCGCGCCCCATAAATAATTCGAGATAGACAATCTCGCCCTAGCTTGTCCGTCCCAAACAAGTGATCGTCAGATGGTGCCTGCAGGGACTGCCGCATCACCGCATCATACGGATCATAAGGAGCCAGCCAAGGTGCAAAAATTGCAAAGCCGAGAATTAAAAGAACAAAAAATGTATAAAGCCAGAATAAGAATTTATCCTTTGTCAAACTTCCCACTCAGCATCCCCCTTTCTTCAGCCGCGGGTCAAGATACGTGTAGGAAATATCGACCAGCAAATTGATCCCCATATACAAAACAGCAATCCAGAGAACAAAGCCCTGTACCAGAGGATAATCACGCATCTCAATGGCATGTACGGCCATTTTGCCAAGTCCGGGCCAGGAAAAGACCATCTCAATGACAGCCACGCCGCCCAGAAGCCAGCCAATTTGCAGGCCTAAAAGCGTAATAAGCGGCAGACATGCGTTTGGCAGCACATGCCGCCAGAGAATTTTATGCATGGGAACTCCCCGTATCCGTGCCCCAGTGATATATTCCTGTCCCAGTTCCTCTAAAACCGCTGTACGCACCTGTCGTGTATATTTAGCCGCCATCGCAATGGCCAGCGTCAACGTAGGAAGCACCATCCTGTCGAATGATACCTCTCCACCCGCTATGGGGAACAATCTCAGCTTCAGCCCCAAAACATACAATAAAATGAGTCCTACCCAAAAACTCGGCATGGATACGCCCAAAAATGAAATGCCGCGAATAAGATAATCCAGCGGGCGGTTTCGATATACCGCCGACAATATCCCGCACGGAAGCGAGATCAGAAGCATCGTCACCGTCGCCGAGGCAGCAAGCACCATAGTTCCCGGAAGGCTTTGCCAGAGGCGGTCAGCTACCGGCATTTTTGCCGAATACGACATGCCCATATCTCCCTGTAAGACACCTGCAAACCAGCGAAAATACTGTACATGAAACGGTTTGTCCAACCCCAGCTGCGCCCGCGTCTCGGCAATTGTTTCCTCTGATACAATGGTGTCAGCTACCTCCAGCAGCATCTCTACCGGATCACCCGGTGACAGATACATCAGCGAAAATGTCAGCAGACTCACACCAAAAAGAGTAATAAGCATCTGCATTAAGCGATACATGAGCTCTTTTCCCTTCAAATCACCCTCTCCTCTCTATAAAATAAAAAAACTCTCGGTATAAACCGAGAGTAAAACGCAAGCAGAAAACAATACGAAAATTCGCATAAATCCCATCCCTATCTCTCGCAGGTCATATCGGTGATTTGTTATATAGGCAGTTCTCCTGACTCTGGATCATCGCTCTCCCAAACCTTCCCAAGATACTATCTCAGTGGCACAACATGGGTTTACTCCTCATTACAGTGGCGGGACCGTGTCGGCATTGAACCGAACTTCCCTATTAAGCCCCGAAGGGCACCTATACCAGCAATATATGATTATAATAGCCAATCTCCTTGATACTTTACAATAGAATCCGTTTTTTGTCAACTGTTGGATTTATTTGCAATATATAGATAAACGGAACAAAAATCTTATATTATTTAAGTAAGATATAATTCTATCCGCTATGAATTAAATAGCTAACTTTCCTTTTTCATCTTCAATAATCAATTCTCCACCATGCTTTAGCATTTTCTCACGCACATATTGAAAAACATGGATTCCATCATGATCCAGATGTCCTATATTATTGATATTAACAACAATACGCCGATACCCATATTGCAAATGCTTCAGCATATTTTGCTCCAGAAAATTAAGATGCTCTACAAATACGTCACCGCTTACATTCATATATACTTGTCGGTTATCAGTTGTTACCCATACAGACATCCATCTTCCTCCTTTAGAACCTTAATATCTTTTCATGAGCTAAAGATTCTATTTTTATTCTAATATTGATAATCATTATCATTTTATCAATATTAGAAACATCTGTCAAATATTTTACTTGTAAATAAATTCGATGTGAGTAACCAAATCTTTTGCTGCTCATATACTAAATTAAATTCCCTTACTTATATGTTAGCCGCGGCTAACCATATTTTTTCCTACAAATGTTAGCCATGGCTAATATTAAACCATTTTTCCAAAGGAGGATTTATAATGAATACTACATTAACAACAGTTCCATTATCAACACTGGGCATAGGATCTGTATGCCAGATCGTATCCCTTAATTTGCAAGGCTTATTGCGCCGCCGCATTCTAGACTTAGGTATGGTACCAGGAACGCCTGTTCAATGTATTCGTAAGAGCCCAACAGGTGACCCTGTAGCCTATATGGTACGTGATACTCTCATTGCTTTACGCAGTGAAGACGCCAGTCAAATTCATGTTAATCCGATGTAATCTGGGCTATAACTATAGCCAACAAATTTAAGGGGAGAATGAGAATGGACAATTCTACGATTGAAGAGCATCATAAACTTCTGAGTGAGCATTTTGGAATTACAACGACTCCTGGGCAATTTACGGTAGCTTTAGCGGGTAATCCAAACGTGGGAAAAAGCACTGTTTTTAATGCGCTAACTGGCTTACATCAGCACACAGGAAATTGGCCTGGGAAAACGGTTGATAATGCCCAAGGAAGTTTTACGTATTTAGATCGCTCTTTTTTAATGATCGACTTACCTGGTACTTATTCGATCTTAGCCCATACAGTAGAAGAGCAAGTTGCCAGAGACTTTATTTGTTTTGGCAAACCGGATGCAACACTAGTAGTATTAGATGCCACTTGCCTTGAACGCAATCTTAATTTGGCATTGCAAGTCATGGAAATCACACCGAAGATTATTGTTTGCGTCAATCTGATTGATGAAGCAGAAAAGAAAAATATTAAGATCGATATCTCTGCTTTACAAAAAGATTTAGGTGTACCAGTTGTTGCCACTGCTGCTCGTAATGGAAAAGGCCTCGACATCCTGCGTCAAAAGTTATATGAAATGTCTACAGGGCTTTGCACCGTTGCCCCCAGGCAAATTAACTATTCTTCTGAAGTGGAAAATGCCATTCAACAACTTCTACCAAAAGTCTCAAGGTTAATCGGATCGAATCTCAACCCTCGTTGGGTCGCACTGCGATTATTAGATGGAGATGAAGCGTTTATCAACAGCATCAGTCAATATCTTGATTTTGATCTGCATTCGCCACGCTTACAGGAGGTTGCTGTATGAGCGCTGCTATAAAACCTATGATCACCCTGGAGGAAATATGCACTGAGGCGGAAAAAATCCGCCTTAGTAATCCCAACTTAGGTGATAAAATTGTATCTGATATTTATAAAAATGCCGAAATGATAGCAGGGCCAGCCGTAAGTAAAAATTCCACTGATTCATGCAGCTGGGATCATAAACTGGACGATATCTTAACTTCCCGATTATTGGGTTATCCTATCATGTTTGCTTTACTTAGCATCATCTTCTGGATAACGATTGCAGGGGCAAACGTTCCTTCGCAAATGATTGCCGACACGCTTTTTGCATTTCAGGATCAGCTTTTAATCTGGTTTGAATTAGCAGGGGCGCCCTCTTGGTTAACTGGTATAGTAGTCTTAGGTATGTTTCGAGGTCTCGCCTGGGTTATCGCGGTTATGCTGCCACCTATGGCAATCTTCTTTCCCTTGTTCACACTGCTAGAAGATTTAGGATATTTGCCAAGAGTCGCCTTTAATCTCGATAATATGTTTAAGAAATGCCGTGCTTGCGGCAAACAAATTCTCACCATGTGCATGGGGTTTGGCTGTAATGCTGCTGGCGTCGTTTCCTGCCGTATCATTGATTCTCCTCGTGAACGATTAATTGCTGTGCTGACTAACAACTTTGTACCATGCAACGGACGATTTCCTACCTTGATTGCGATCGCCACTATTTTTATGGGCGGCATGGTGGTATCAGAATTACAAACTGCAGTAGCCTCACTAGTAGTAACAAGCTTAGTTGTGTTAGGAATTTTTATAACCTTTGCTGTATCTTGGGCTTTATCACACACACTGCTAAAGGGAGAAGCTTCTTCTATGGTCTTAGAGCTGCCTCCTTACCGCAAGCCCCAATTAGGCGCTATTTTTTACCGTTCTCTCATTGATCGCACGATCTTCGTCCTAAAACGGGCAATTATCATGGCAGCACCAGCAGGTGCCATTACCTGGCTGCTTGCCAATATTTACATAGGCGAAATAAGCATCATTGGTCACTTAGCAGCTTGGCTGCAGCCTTTTGCTTACGCCATTGGCCTAGACGGTTTTATTCTTTTAGCCTTCATCCTAGGTCTGCCTGCTAATGAAATCGTTATGCCAATTCTTCTCATGTGCTATTTATCAACTGGTCAAATGATGGAATATGGCACCTTAGAGGAACTACGGGATATTCTCATCAATAATAACTGGACTTGGTTAACTGCTGTCTGCACAATGCTCTTTTGCCTGCTTCACTGGCCTTGCACCACAGTTTTGCTATCGGCTTATAAAGAAACAGGCAGTAAGAAGTGGACCTTTTTGACATTTCTGATTCCTACTGTCATTGCGTTCATGGTATGCTTTCTAGTAGCCCAGTCAGCACGATTACTCAACTTAGTATAGAATAATTATTATAAGAAAAACTCTACGCATCCTTTTAAGACATAGACACATTTTGAAACACAAAGGCAGCACAAAGCCGCTTACGCGGACACAAAGAACACAAAGGAAGAAATTTTTTCTCTGTGTTCTCCGTGG
>ENA-OFCE01001589-OFCE01001589.1-metagenomes-genome-assembly--contig:-NODE-1589-length-11282-cov-3.767168_pt1 | contig 11282 bp, 7 predicted proteins | sample MGYA00153388_OFCE01 | MGnify analysis MGYA00153388
TTGCCAAGGTTGAGGTCGAGAGTTCGAGACTCTTCTGCCGCTCCAAGTTTCAAATGCAAACTAAAAGTATGACACGGAACCAACAACGGTTCCGTTTCTATTTGTGGCGCAGTGTCTCTGCCGCCGCAAAAACGGCGGGTTAGCAAAGAGGTTATGCAGCGGATTGCAAATCCGTCTAGAGCGGTTCGATTCCGCTACCCGCCTCCATCCAAAATTCCCTTATAAATCAGCCATTTAAGACGTAATTCAGCGTCGAATCTCGCCGCGTTTCGCCGACGAAATACACGAAAATACTCGCAAGTACGGGCATTTCTCCCGGGCAGGGTTAGCAAAAACACCCGTTAGAATCCTTGTAGTCCGTCAACAAGGTGCAAGATCATGGCCCACAAGCGTCGTCATGGCAACAAGTGGGAATACGTCGTCAAACGTAAATTACTGTTGCCGAAAGCAGTCACGTATAGGTTTGACGACGAAGCAGAAGGTGACGCTTTTTGCGCTCGGCTTGAGCGCTTATTGGACAACGGAATCGTGCCGCAAGAACTTCTCGGGGAATCTCGCGCCAGCACACTACACAATGTTATCGACGAATATCTAAGCGCGATGCCAGTCAAGGAGGAGGACGTTGGTCTTCTTCGACTGTGGACACAAGCGACAGCCGCCACGCTGCCGGTTCTCAGTATTGATTTTTCGTGGTGTCAGGATCGTGTAACAGCGCTCAAACGGGAAGCGAATCTTGCGCCCGGAACTATCAAAAAGCGGATGGGCGCACTGTCGAGGTGTCTGCGCTGGTGTGTTGCGCGAAAGTGGCTCTTATCCGATCCAGTTCTTTTGCTGCCTCGGGGTTACGCACAATATTCAGACGCAGACGAGCTTGCAGTTCTTGAACTCGGCTTGACGGCAAAAGAGGACGAACATCGGGATCGCCGTCTCGGGATTGACGAAGATCAAACGATTCTTCGCGCGCTTGAAGCCCGCATATGCGTTGGAGACGTCGCGGCGCAACATGAGGAGAGGGCACTACAGTTGCTGTTTGTGGCGGGCCTTGAATCCGCGATGCGCATGCGTGAGACGTATACCCTCACCCGTGGTCAAGTAGTGCTGCCGACGCGCACGATATTTCTTGAGAAAACTAAGAACGGGTCAAAACGCCAGGTGCCAATGAGTTCCACATCGGTCACCGCGTTTACCGATTTTTTTCAATGGCACGAAAAACACGTCGTCCCACTTGCAGACACTTCACACGTCTTCCCTTGGCTGACTGCTCCTAAACCAACCAAAGCGGAGCTCAAGGCGATCACTGCAAAGCTTTCTGCAAGATTCGCGCGATTCTTTGAAAAATGCGGATGTGTTGATTTGACGTTCCATGATTTACGCCACGAAGCGATTTCGCGTCTTTTTGAAAGAACTAACCTGTCCGACGCACAAATTATGAAAGTTTCAGGGCACAGCTCTTATCGCATGCTGAATCGGTACGCGAACTTGCGCGGATCCGACCTCGCGAATGCCCTTTGGTGAATGTCGCGGTTCTTACCCGTATTTTTGGGGTTGCTCAAGACTTTTGCGATGTGATCATCATTGGCATGAAGCATCAATCGAACGCGACTGTCCGTGCAGCGCGAGACGTCTTGAAAGAAGGCTCTCGATTATTTACTCTCTCCGAGGTGTCCGAAATTCTGTGCGTCAGCTACGAGATGACGCGCGAGCTTTTTCTGAACGGCGATATCCCAGGCTTCTCGCTCAACAGCAAGCATGCAGTTGTAATGGAAATCGAACTTAACCGATATATGCAGGCGCAATCGGATGCACAAACGAGGAGGAGAAAACTGCTCGCTATAACTCCCGTCTCATTGCAGCCTGAAGTACACGAATCGCAGCGCTCAAAACGCCCTTTACCGAATCTTGCACGGTACGAGCATCAATTGCACAACACGAAAAAATCGGCATCAGCAGGCGGAACGAGTCCTATACGAATTCGCTGAACATGTCCTCTGCATAGGCGGGTTGGAACCGCTTGAACGGATATCAATAAGGCGCGTCGCCAAATTTAGCGTCAAATCGCCGCATAGCTGACGCCGAAGACACTCCCGCGCCTCCACTTCCAGTGCCAAGATTGCATGCTTAGGCGTTTTGCCCTTTCGAAGAAGGCATGGCAACTACGGCATGGCCACCGACAAGCGAAGGTTTGATGTGCAGTTCACCCGCGCCCATGATCAGAACGTCCTAATACTCGCACCAAGCACGGTGCCGCGTCCTGATTGCGCACCAAGCGCAATCAAGTGTGACTTTTTCATCAATCGCTACACCGCGCGTCCACTCAAAATTCAAAGTTTCAGTGGCGCCTCCCAAACGGATTCGAACCGCCGTTATTCCCATTCCCACTAAGAGTTAATAATAGCGACTCCCAATAGCCGGAGATCGCCATGTCTAGACCCGCCAGTGGGGCGCAGCAGTTAGAACTGGCCCGAGCGCAGGTGAAGTCAGCTCGTAGTGCTGCGCAACTGCGCGCGGCACAAGCGGTTTTACTGCCGCTTGAGCTCGGACTCAGTCTTGAGCAGACCGCTGTTGCCGTGGGCCGCTCGGTGGGGGCGACGTGCCGCATGCGCATCACTTTCTGCGCGGTGGCCAGCGGTAAGCAGGCGCCGGCACGCGCAAAGACCGCGCTACGAAATCGCGCCAAAGCCACGCTCGCCGAAGAGGCCGCCGCGCTCGACAAGGTGTTGCATGACGCACAGCGGGGCGGCGTGGTCATCATCCCGCGCCTGAAAGCGCAGATTGAGGCGGCACTAGGCAAAACGATGGCGCTCTCGGGCATCTATCGAATGCTGCATCGGCATCAGTGGCGAAAGCTCGCCCCCGACACCCAGCACCCCAAGGGCGACCCGTTAGCACGTGAGGTGTGGAAAAAAAACTCCCCGAATCCATCAAGGGCATCTTAGCGAGCTTCGAACTCGAACAGCCGCTGCGCCTGATGTTTCAGGACGAAGCGCGCTTTGGGCGAATCAGCGACTGCTGTTACTGCTGGTGCAAGAAACCGGAGCGTCCGATGGTCAAGGCGATGTTGAGCCACCAGTACGTGTACGCCTACGCCGCAGTCAGCCCGCTTGACGGCAAGCTCGACTCGTTGGTGCTGCCCGAGGTCAACGGCAACTGCATGCAAGTCTTTCTCACCGAGGTGGCGAGCCGATATCCGAGCGAGAATATCGTGATGGTGCTTGATGGGGCGGGATGGCACAAAAGCAAAAGCTTGGTGATGCCCAGTAACTTGAAACTGCTATTTCTGCCGCGCTACGCGCCCGAGCTCAACCCGCAAGAACATGTGTGGGACGAGCTACGCGAGAAGAGCTTCCACAACAAAACCTTCGATACGCTCGATGCGTTGGAGAATTCCTTGGTCGACGCGCTCGGAGCCCTCGAAATGCAGAACAGCAGGATCAAAAGTATTGCCGCTTGGAATTGGATAGTTGATGCTGTTTCTATTGCAAATTAGAATAACCCTTCAGGACAATGCGAACTATGTGCTCAGTCACGATTTTCCATGGTGGTAGTTGGAGAGTGGAACAAACCGGGGCTGGAGGCTGTCCGGCTGCTTTAAGTTCGACGTGGTGATCGGCGTTCATGGCTGGAAACTATCGGCAAAACGTGTTTCTCACCGCAAATCTATTCGGCGATACAGCACAAAATAGGGTTTGTCAAAGCTTCAGCCCCCGGTTTGTTTCACTCTCCTAGTTTTACCCGCTGATAGGCATCAACGCCGCGCCCGCGCCCACACGCCCCAGCCCACCAGCGCCAGTACACCCAGCATCGCAGGCGCCTGCAGCCACCAGGTGAGGTTCATCAGCACACGCAGCAGCGATGCCAGCCAGCCCCAGACCCACGGCGCAATAAGCAGTGACAGGAGTCCGCTGAGCGTGGTGCCCAGCGTGAACACGGTGAGCCAGCGCGGCGCGATGCCGAGCGCATTGAGGGCGTCTGACGGCGGCAATTGCCGCTCACGCAAACCCGCCACCTGCGCGAACGCCCAACTCGTCATGCGCGCAATGATGAACAGCCCGGTACCCTGCGCCAGCAGCCTGAACAGCAACGCCGTTTTCAACTGCGGAATCGCCTCGGCGAGGTGGTCAACGAATGACCACTGCAAGGTTGCTTGCCAGCAAATAAACATCCATAAGGCCCTTGCCACCGACCATAGCCCCTCCGCTGAGAAGAGATTCTGCAGGTATACCCATACCGAACTTAGCCACGCGCCAACCGACGAGGCATCGATCAAACCGGCGCGCTCTCGCGGCAGCATGAGCGTGGCCATAACGAACATGGCCACCAACAACACGGCCAGCGCAATGATGATCGGTTTCCACGGCCGCGCAATAGCCCACACCGTGTCCTGCGGGAACATCAGCGCGGACGAGTGGCCGGGCATGGCGCTGATCGGTCGAATCAAATCAATGGTTCCGCTATTGCCCAGCTCGGGTTTCAGATCGCGCTGTACCATTCCCGCCAACGCCCACAACGCCTCGTTGTAGAGCTCGCTGTGCACGCGGGTGATGGTGTCCGGCAGCTTCAAGTCTTTCGCCCGAAGTCCTTTGCCACGCGCGTGATCGAACAACCACTTGAGCGTAGTGTCGGATAGCCCGCATCCGCATTGCGGATCGCTGTCGTAGGGGTCATACCCGCCGCCGACGTCGCAATGCACGCCATGGAACCATTGTTGAACGAGGCTCTGCTCCGGCTTGCTATCGGTCGGCGGCGCGTCGAAATCCGGCTCGGCGTAGAGGCGCGGCAAAAATGGCGTGCGATATTCGTCAAGTGCCAGCGCCTGCCGGACGTGCTTGAATTTTTTGTCTCTTACCGTTGGTGAACCGGTAATCTGCTTGTCAAACGGCGGCAGGCCGATGCTGGCCACGGTATCCCAGACACCAATGAAATGAATCCATACCTCCCTAAGATCGGGTTCGACAAACAGGCGCCTGATTTCGTCAGCCTCGCGGCTCACGTCTGCCTTTTGTCCTTCTGTCTCCCGCTTCGAGAAATAGTGGTGCAACAGCGTCGGCACAAGGTTCGCGAGCTCAGGTCGCAAGAGCCCGAACATGTTCACCACACCAGACAGCGCTCGCGCGGTAAACGCGCCGCGCGAGAAGCCGAAGAGGTAAATCTCATCGCCCTTCTGATAGTTGTTCATCAGAAAGATGTAGCACTCGGCAATGTTCTCGTAGACACCACTGCCGAAGGCAAGGCCCGCGATCCGGTCCAGCTTCAGGCGCACACGATCAACCACGGTCGCCCCGGGCAGCGAGCCCGAATTGCCGACGCCGGGATCGTAGAACACGATCTGATGGGCGTCACGCTGGAGCGCCTCCTGCAGCTTGATGACGTTGGTGTCGGTGCGTCCCCCCGTCACATTGTTGTTGGTGCCGTCACAACAAACGATGAGCTGGCGTGTTTCGGACATGGCGGTTCTCCCGTGACTTAGTGAATGCGCGAAAGCGCAATTGCCGTTCTAAGCAAAATTGTCAGCGATGAGCAGGGGTTCTCATGCTTTTGTGGCGATCTTTTAGGAGAGTAAAACAAAGCGGGGGCTGGAGAATTTCAGGCTGCTTTAAGTTCGACAGGGTGATCGGCGTTCATAGCTGGAAACCATCGGCAAAACGTGTTTCTCACCGCAAATCGATTCGGCGATACAGCACAAAATAGGGAGGGTCAAAGCTTCAGCCCCCGGTTTGTTCCACTCTCCTTTCCTCCTTGACTACAGCTGTTATTGGGATTGGTCCTCAACGGACTGTATTAGCTTCGTGCCCAACGAAACTGCCCGCCAAAACTAAACCGCCTGGGCCTAAACGTATGCACCGCAATCCGCACCAAATTCTCCAGCCCCCTCACCCGCCAGATCAGCGGGCCTGGATTTTCGAGGCGTTCTCCAATCATCACGACAGTCACGGCTAGCATGGCGACTAGGTGTCCTTCGACGAGGAGCAACGGGAAGAGCATCAATGCCCAGCAGGAACCGACACACCAGAATCCGTGCGTGATCCCAAACTTGAATGCGCTCAAGTCCGCCGCGCGGCCAAATGCCGCTAGCTCAGCATGGTTATGGTTGCGATTCAAGCAGAGTTGTTTGAGTGGTGAACATTGCCACACTAAAGCCACGACCCCCATCAGCAACGCCGGCCAGTTGGAGCCCGGCAACAGCGCGCTTACAACGACTTGTATCGCCAGCAACAGTATGCCGATGAGCATCCAAACCGTGCAGTAGCCGAGCACGAAGATGCTGACTGAGCGAAGACGTCGATGTGCAAAGCTACGCTCGTAGATATGAAAGATTGGCGCGGTTAAGGTTGGCAACATCATGGTCGCTAGCATCAGCATCCATCCGAAGGCAATCGATGGCAGTGCGTTCAGCGCGAGGTGCACGTCGTGTGAGACCACAGTTAGCCAGTCGCGAGCGGCCGAACAAATCGAGTTGCTGATTCCGTCGCGACGGCTAATGTGGTCGATGAGTAGAAGCCCCCAAGCGATCACGCTGAGGGCCACGACTATCTGCGTTACTCGACAACGTGATCGCGCCTGTTGCGTCATCGATGAGACTCTCGGTAGATGCTCACTCGACCGATGCTGAGCGGTGAGTCGGCTTCCACCGTATGGCTCGGTATGATTTTTACATCGAGCGAATCGGCCGCGAGCGAGCCATCAACGTGAAGCTTATCGATGATGTTGGTGATGTCGAGCTCAAAGGTGAGCCCCGAGCCGCCGTGTTGACCGTCGTTCGCGGTCGCGCGATCAAGCCCGAATAGTGCAACCGTGCCAGCTTGGTGGCCGTTGACGTACACGCCGAGGCCCTGCGCATCGGTAGTGCCGCGAACGTTCTCAAGCCTTAAATAGGCGCGGTCTGGCGGTGTCGCGACGGAGGCGGATTCGAGACTCGCAGAAAGCGCGCGACTACTGCTCGTTTCAAGCCGGACTTGCGCACGCGCGCCTGAGCTTTCAACCTGCAGTGCGCCGTCATGCGCGCCCATGAGTTCCGAGTCTGTTGCGGTATCCATACCCTCTCCTTGTGGGCTGGCAGCTTGTGAAACAGTAGCCGGCGCTGCGCCCAGCGCGCGCAATCTACCGTCAAGTACGCTTCGGCTTACAGGCGCCCGAGCGCTTGCCGTTATGTCGTCGTACGTGTAGTTTAGTTGGCTCAAGCTATTGACATCTGCAGGGGTGTAGACCCAAGGTACACTGCCCGGCATCGGCACGACGAACGCGCGTTGGCCTAAAGACGCTGGCCCCTCGAGCCAGCTTTGAATAGTCGGGTTCTTGTTTTGTGGGCTGCCGTTCCAATGTGCCCACATGCGATCAATGTTGGCGTGATGCAAATAAAAGATCGGGTCAAGTGCTGCGATACCCGGATTACTCATTAGCCCACGAAGCGGACCGCTCGGTGCCCTGCCGCCGACATCCACATGCACTTGATTGTGCGGATTGCTTTCTAAGTTGCCACTTGTTCCACCGCCATGCGAAAAGCCCGTTTGTGGCCCACCAAATCCGGGCCGAGGCGTCTGCGGGTTGCTGCCCGTGTAGATGGAATTTGACATACAAGCTTGCGACGCTGGTGGTATGGGGATGAAGATGTTGCCATCGCCCCGCGGACCGTAGCGCGCTGTGACAAATAGTGGATTTGGCGTGACGCCATCAGGCAGCATCTTCTGTGCAAAGGCGGGTGGCATCTTGTACTGGCTCGTGGGATCAAAATAGTTCCAATACGGCAACGCCCACGTAGCAGGACCGCCCTGCGCCACCACTGCCTGCCTAATCTGCGCCTCAAGCGCAATCAAATATCCGCGATGCCAAGGCGGGAAGTACCAACTCTGGTGCTGACACTGATCCCAGAACTGCGCCATGTCACCGGCAGAGGGAAGCGGCGTAGTCGGTACGCGCGGCGAAGGGGGAATAGCCTGCCAGCCGGGAAATCCAGGCTGCGCGTTTGGCGTACCCGGCAAGTACTCCGCATGGATCGCCGCAAAGAACCACCAACTATTGCGGTCGTTCAATGGGCGAGACATCATCGCGTTGACGCCTTTGGCATACCAAAGTAGATCGGGGTTGGCGAATGTGCCGCCGTTGTTCCATGCGCTTTTGCGAGTGAAGGTGCTCATGTTTGCTCCTTGCAGGATTAAAGGATCAGAGTGGTATTTCCCGGCTACTTACGGTCCAAAACAACCGTTCGCCATTGATATCAAACCCCACACGAAGTCGTATTGCTTCTGACCAGCTTGCGGCTTGGGGGCACCAATTGGGGCAGGACTCGCCAGTCCCGGGTTCGTGTTGCTGATACAGCCATTCTTGTCGAACGCGGCATAGCTATGGCATGTGATGCATGACGATGTGGCAATCGGCACGTTCGCCACGATTCGCTCCACTACGCTATCTCCGCTTAGCACCGAAAGCGGCGCGCCGGCCGACACCGCAGGCTTGGCGGATTTAGGCGGATTGGTACCACCGGCCACGGTGAACTGTGTCTGCGTGGACTTGAGGCAGTAATTGTTCCACACAGGCCCAAGCCCAGCGTCGGCAAATAGCTTTTTCAGCGCGGGCGTTTTGGTGCTGCAAGCGGGATAGGGTTGGTTCGGATTCGCGTTTGGCGCAATGCTGGCAAGGGTTGATGGCATTCCAAACTTGTCGTAGCAGCCCATCGTATCGCAGCGGCCAACATTCAATTGGTGTTCGAATGTCGACCATATCCAGTTCGGGCGATCCTTCAGGCTTAGATGCATTGAGAGCATCGCGTATTGATTGCCCGCGCTATCCGTCGTGATGAAATAGTTCTTCAGCACGAATTGTGTGGTCGCTTGTGGTGCAACTGCATTGTTATTGTTCAGCCACGTGACAACGGTACCCACTGGCACCCAATCAACCTTCAGTTCGAGAGCGGCATTCGTTAGGACGCCTTTCGCCGCGCCCTGCGGAAAACTGATGGGCGCAGCCAACTTGAAGTTGTTCGCCAACTGCGTGGCGGTATAAAGCCCCGGTAAGGCCGCGATGTAATCGAAGGCGACCTTGTTGCGTCGTACTTCCTCGGCCGCGCAATTCGCGGGTGGTGTCGCTACGGCTGGTGTTGGAAAGTTGCCGGCCGAAGCGTTTCCGGGCGCTTTGCATGTCACCGACGAAGGCAGGCCACCGCTACTGGCAGCACCTTGAGGCTGAGTTGTTTTCAGTTCTGCCCGCCCATGTAAACCAAGTGCGCTTTGCTGGAAGCGAACGGTCGGCGGAGTCAAAGAGCTCGGCCAGCGGGGTCCGTTGGTCCCAAAGGTATCGTTATCCGTCGCCCATGTCTCGAACGTCAACGTACCGGCTGGCCAAAGTGGTGTAGCCGGCGGGGCGGGCTTCACAACAGAGATGAATGTTTGCCAACTGATCCGATCATCAGCGGTCCCAGGCGAATAGCCGATGGTGCCCGGTGGAAGCGACTGCGCATATGCCGAACAAGCAGCAATTCCACCAGTCACAAACAACGACGCAATAAGTTTTTTCATCATCGCTCTCCATCTTCATCTAAGGTTGTTCAACCCGGCAGTTACAACTACTTTTTACGCCAGCCAAATCACTGTGTGAATTACCCGTTCGGGTGGGTTCGTCGCAAAATTCGCAAATAAATGCAGATTTGAAACGCGCCTATCCACGGGTGCCTTGGGACACTCTTGGCTGAAGTTGCTCGCCAATAGGGGTGCCAATCGTCCTAAATTACACTGAAAACGAGGGGATCCCTAGTTGAGCAACAAAAGCGCGAGGCTTCTAGCAGTCGTGCAGCGACAGTGCAGGTCATTTGCTGTCGCCAGAGCGCACCTAAGGATGAACCGGTTGCAAAAAAACTTGTGGACATTCCGATGCAGTTTACGTGCGATTTCGAGCGCAGATGCGTCTCATTTGTGACCGCTGAGTACTCCGCAACAGTGTCCGTTCTGTGACTGATCGCGCAACCCATGAGGCTTGCAGCTCGGAGTATCGCCAACGCGAGACGCGCGTGCTTACAGTGCACGGGGCTTTCCGTGTGATGGCGAAAACTGAACGCATACTGACGTTCATCGAGGCCGCAAATGTGCGCGCTTGGGCTCATTGCGGGTCAACGATGCAGCGCTGCTGGGTATGGGCTCGGAAAACGGTTCGCTAACCCTCCTCGCTCTCGCCAGCACCGCCGCCGACTGAGGCCGTCATAGACTCCTCTCCGCAGGTAAAAGCCATGCGCTCAACGATGTCGCGCGCGGCGCGGGCGCCGGACTGCAGAGCGCCTTCCATGTAGCCGAAAAATCCGGTCGACGTCTGCTCACCCGCAAAGTAGAGACGATCCTTATGCGGCGTAAGTTGCGCAGGTGAAATGGTGGTCACCTGACCGGGTCCTGGGACAGCGTAGCCGGTCTCGATAAACGGCATCGTTGGCCAATCGATAAAGCGATTGTCTTTGGGTGTTCCAGTGGGATAGAGCGTGGCCACCTTCTTCGGGTAATCGGCTTTCGCAAAAACAAAGGGGCCGCCTGAAAACACCGACAACGCGAACTCGGGCGTGGCTGCCTGCTTATCGGTACCCTCCCACAGCGAGCCCATCTCATTCCACTTCGCGCTCGGCGCGAGCTTTGCGGCTTTCCAGAATCGCGTGTCGCAGCGCGACAGAAATTTCACAGCAGGGCCATGCTGAATGGTTCGACTGGCAGGATTGAGATAAGGCGTGACCTTGAGCTTGTCCCAAACGCTAGGCGGGATGGCGAGAACCGCAAAATCGTAGTCTTCACTGCGAGTCTGTATAACCTTGCCAGCCGCGTCGCGGGTGGACGATAGGATGCGCACTGGCGGCAAGAAGGCGGGCTCGATTTGCACGCTGTCGACGGCCGTTCTCAACCGCAAATCGGGTAGGCCTTTGCTTAGTCGATCCGCAAGCAAATCGTTGCCACCACCACAGCGATGAGTCTCGGTGGACATCCAGTAGCCGAGCATGCCACGCGTATCGTCGCCCATGCGCGCGGCGCTTATCGCGGCCAATAAACCCAGATAGCTTTGTTTCGCCACCAGCGCACAATTGTCGTTCTCAAGCGTAAATTCAAGGAAACTTCTAGCCAGGCTCCGCGTGGTTCCAAACAGGCTATCGAATTTTTTAGAAACCGGCATGCGGTCGAGATAACTGGAAATGATCGGCTCCTCCCACGGCTTTGTTTCGCTGAGGAGAACCGCTTCGAGTCCCATTCGGGCAAGGATCGGCCGCAGAGTTGCCTTGATTGATTTTTTCTGCGCGGGCGTGAGGTCTACGCTTCCGAACC
>ENA-OFCE01001591-OFCE01001591.1-metagenomes-genome-assembly--contig:-NODE-1591-length-11265-cov-2.717128_pt1 | contig 11265 bp, 10 predicted proteins | sample MGYA00153388_OFCE01 | MGnify analysis MGYA00153388
AATTTCCACCTATTTCTAATTATATTACTTTTTATGGGGATTGCAAGCAAAAGTAAGGTGGAAAAGCTGTTGTTATTTTTTAAAAGTGAATGTACTAAACTACTCCGTCGTAATAGGCGGTTTTCTTTTTATTTACATTCAAAATTCTGCCGTTAGACGTGATGCCGCAAAAAATAAAATCGTCCACCCCATAAAAGGTGAGAGAATAATCATCTCCCGAATTAAATCCATTTTATTTTAATTATTCGACGAGCCAATTACAATTCCAATCAGGATAGCCGCAATATCACGTAATTCGCGGTTATGACGTTCCCTTTCGCGCTCTTGCCGCTTATGCCACTCTCTTTCGCTTTCATGATGACGCCGCCGCATTTCCCGTTCATGCCGTTCATTTTCTTTACGCGTTCGTTCATCACGCTCACGTTCCCGTCGTTCTCGCTGCTCTCGTTGTTCTCGTTCTCGTCGTTCCCGTTGTTCTCGTTGTTCTCGTTGTTCTCGTTGTTCTCGGTTGCGGTCATGATCCCGGTCTTCATAACGTTGTTTATTGGGTTGATCCTTATCTCTTGGTGATGCTTCGATTACAGATGCGCCAAACCCTATTGGCATGATACCTACCAATGAATATATAATAACCTTCTTTGCTAAGCTATTCATAATTCTGCCCTCCCTCATTTTCCTAACTAAAGAATTCCCTAAGCTCAATTCCGAGTTCCAAAGGCCAACTGACTCTAGCATACCTAACTAGTTTGATAATCATTTATACTCTTTGTCATATCGCAGTGCTTATATTATTTATTTAGTAATTATATGTTTAGTAGAACATTTTAGTTCCTAATTTAAAACTACGACAGCGATAGCTCGCTCAATTATCTGTTCATCATAAGAATCTGCTTTGGCAACCACTACTTTAACCATCTAAATGTCCCCTCACATTAGTTATAGTAAATTGTTAAATATGCATCTTTATTGATACATTTTTTACCGATTAGACTTTAATAGTTTATCGCTCTTACACTGTTTCTACCTTTTATAATTTTTAAAGGATATGTCACAACGTTCATTTAAAAAGTGTTTACAAAAATAGGTATATGTAATAAGAACGGCGAAGATCAATCTCTTCGCCGCTCTTATTACATCCCACAAATCTCTATATTTCAAATTTTTCTTAATCTGATACTATGCGTAAAGTAAGTATATGGTCAGCCCACTCCTGGGTTTGCTTTAGAGTAAGTTGACGTATACGATGTTTGACTTTCTTAGGTCGGAAATAAAGTGTCTGTCCCAGGCCGTGAAAAGTTCAGGAGAGACTGGGATATCTTTTGGGAATAAATTTTGTCCATTTATATGGGATGGAGAGGTTATTCTTGATTCCTGTGCCAAGTTCGACGGAAGGGCGATTATTTCCGTGAAAATCCGTTCCTCCCGTTTGATATAGACTGTATTTTTCTGCCATGGCTGTAATAAATTTTTTATCATTAGGGGAGAAATCGGGGTACTGTACTTCCAGTGCATCCATTCCCATTTCTTTTAGCTCTTTGATACATAATTCGCGTTCTTCTACCGAAAAACGTTTTAGCCCCAATGTTTTGTGGAAATGCGCCAGTGATGTCACTCCGCCCGCTTCTTTAATCATGCAAATGGCGTCTTGTACTTCTATATCAACATGCATTCCTTTAAGCGCAGGGTCTAAATATTCATCCCAAATATATTGTACATCTTCCTGACTTTTACCAGAGGCAAAGTAGCGAAAAAAGGTATAGCGATCTACTATCCCATCTTTTTTATATGGTGCTAACTGCTCATCTGTAATAGAAACTCCCCGAGACTTTAGCCAGCTATGGATAACTTTTACACAATCCTCTTTAAGCTGCCTAAAACGCCGATACGCATTCTGAAAATAAGGATCATCTATATCAAAACCTAACCCTACCATATGGATTTGACCCCCGCGATAATTTACGCTCATTTCAATTCCGCTGTACAACTCTATGCCAATGTCTTGCGCGTATTCTTTTGCTTCTTTGAAGGCACTGATATTATCGTGATCGGTAATAGCTAAAGCGGCTAGCCCGGCTTTTTTTGCCATCGAAACTAATTCTATCGGTGTATAGCTGCCATCAGAAAAGGTTGAATGTGTATGCAAATCTACTATTTTCATTATGGTTATCTCTTTTAAAGAGTGCTATTGGCCTTGGCACACGCATTAGCAATCCCTTTAATAATATACATCATAGCCGTAGCGCCCGGGTCCTGACGGCCAATCGAATTCTCACTGTAATAGGCTGCTCTGCCATGTACAGATTTCATGGTTTTGGTTTTTTCAACGCCTTCTACTGCCGCCTGATATGCTGACTGCTGTGCTCCTGCTAAGCTTTTACCGGCCTTTGCAGCTACTGCCAGCGCTTCTACTGCCGGATGAAGTGCATCTAGCATTGTCTTATCGCCAACTTTACTTTGTCCACGCTCCATGACTCCCAGTACTGCGGCCCGTCCCATTTCAACCAAATCAGCCAAATGTAGTTCCGTCTTTCCTTTGGCCTTGAGTCCTCCTTTAATAAAACAGGTAGATACGAGAGTTCCCATTGTCGAGGGTACTTCTGAATTCATTTTCATACCTAATTTCATAATTAAATTTCCCATATCCGGCTCATTAATTTTGTCAATTTCAGCCGTTACAGTCTGGAAGCCTTTGCACATGGTAAGGCCAAGATCGCCGTCGCCCATTGCAGCATCAAGCGCAATCAGTTCTTCTTTGTTTTTTTCCATGGTAGCAGTGATACTAACCAGGATTTTCTTCAGCTCTTCTTTTTGTATTATTTCCATATCTGTTCCTCCTCTTAACGTGATTGTTCAAAAAACGGCGAATAGCATGGTGCATCTATAAGCTCTTTTAATTCATTATCCAATTTCAAAAGGGATATGGACATACCTGCCATTTCTAGTGAAGTAGCGTATTCTCCGATATATTTACGATGAATCTTAATATTTCTTTCCTGTAATATTTTATAAAGTTTTCGATATGCGATATAGAGTTCTTCTTTTGGTGTGCCACCTAGTCCATTGACGAGTACAGCCACTTCACTACCAGTTTCAAAGGGCAAGTCTTCCAGTATCCTGTTAGTAATTTCTTCAACCACTTCATCAGTTGATTTTAATTTGCTACGGCGAATACCCGGCTCACCGTGAATGCCCATGCCAATTTCCATTTCGTCTTCGCCAATGCTGAATGTCGCTTTTCCTACTTCGGGTACGATGCAAGGCATCAGAGCTACCCCCATTGTACGTGTATTATCGACGGTTTTTTGCGCAATCCTTGTTACTTCTGCTAGATTGAGCATTTTTTCTGCGGCTGCTCCGGCAACTTTGTACGCAAAGACCAGGCCAGCTACGCCACGGCGTTTTGATGCCTGTTCCTTTGGTGCGGAGGCAATATCATCTGTTACCAGCACTTCCGTTACTTTGATATCTTCCATTTCGTCTAAATCTTTGGCCATGCCAAAATTCATAATATCGCCGCCATACCTGCCATAAAGATGCAGAACACCAGCTCCCGCATGGATGGCTTTATCTACTTCATGCATTGACTCTGCACTCGGCGAGGCAAATACATTGCCAACGGTCACGCCATCGGCTAATCCATAACCAACATAGCCTAAAAATACGGGCAAATGTCCTGATCCGCCACCGGTTGCAATTGCGACTTTTCCTTCCTTCTTTTTATCGGCGCGTACTAGGCAATGCCAGCTATCGTTGAGCATTTCGAGACTTTCCGGATGTGCACAGACAATGCCTTCGACGGTTTCTCTTGCGAAGTCCTCCGCTTTATTTAGTAATTTTTTCATAATTTTCATCCTTTCGTGTTGGCATGCATAAATTTTTTATGCGGACGGAACGGAAAAATCCCGTTCCGTCTCAATTTCTTATTTTTTCAGCAATTTAATTTCTTTTGGATATTCCCATTTTTTCAGTTCATCCAGCGAAACAGTAGGTGGTTCTTGACCTCCATTAATCATCAGTGCGCGATAATAAATTTCAGCCATTTCTTCTATATAATGAGCTTTTAACAATGCTTCTTTCAAGTCCTTATCTACGGCTATTACTCCATGGCTTTCCATCAAAGCCACATCTGAAACTTGCAGCGGCTCAACAATACTCTGGGCTAATTCCAGCGTTCCCGGCCTGCCGTAAGGGGCAATCGGAATATAGCCTTCTTTACAGCCAAGCCCTAATATCTCATATACAACAGCCGGAATTGGCTTTTTTAAGACTGCAAATGCTGTCGCAAAGCGCGAGTGTGTATGTGCAACGGCCAAGACATCGGCGCGTGAACGATAAACCGATAAATGCATCAGGGATTCACTGGTTGGCCTTAGACCTGTTTCGGCTTCAATTACGTTTGCTCCCAAATCAAGAACGACTATATCATGATAGCTCAATTCTTCTCTATCTACGCCTGTTGGCGTAATACAAACATAACCTGTTTTTAAGTCCCTTGTGCTAAAATTTCCTGCCCTGTGTTTGCACAAACCAGAACGATCTGCGCTCAATGCATATTTTACAACCTGTTGTTTCACTTCTTCTAACATGATATCTCTCCGTTTCTTGTAATTTTCTTATTTTCTTCTATTTTAGCGTCCATCTTTTTCATACTTTTCAAATACCATACAAAGCCAATTGCATATACAACAATTGTCACAATTCCTAATATTTCACCATTCAGTGCATGTGCCATAGCCCATCTGAATTCTGGTGCTTCCAGCTGAATCCAAGTAATGAATTGTCCTGGATTTACCTGCAGTGCATGCGTTTCAATTGCCAAACTTGTAATTATTGGCGCAAAGCTCGTTGCTACCGCCAGATAAAGCGGTGTCGCAATCGAAGATATAATAATCATGCGGATTAAATTACCACCTGTTACAATAAATGCCGGAACTGCTACCACTACATTGATAATAGATGCTAAAGGAATGACATTATTTATGCCCATTTGGCTCATACCAACTGCCAAAATCAGTTCAATCGGTACTAAGATAATTGCTGTTACCCATATTTCCGGCTGCCCGGCTAAGAACGGCCAGTCAAGACCTACATAAAAATCTCTGCCTTTGAATTTACTTTTCATGAAAGAACTCGTTGCATCAGCAATTGGCGCCAATGCCTGCATGAATAATTTTGCAGCCATCGGGAAAAGTACCAGCGCGGTGGCAACTTGCATTGCTATCATTAATATTTTTTTTACATCATAGCCACCTGCAAAAGCAATCAAAGCGCCGATAATAAAGCCCATAACACTGTTTTCACCTAAAATACCAAGCTTATTTTTGAGTTCTTCGGCATTCATATTGATGTTGCTGACGCCTGGAATATAGTCGAGTATTTTATTCAGCAGCCAGAGAAAAGGAGCTTGTAATACCATTGGATGCGAACAGGCAACCCCTGGAATTTTACAAAGCCGGTATGTTTGTTCACGTGTTGCATCTGCATTAAGCAATTCTAAGATAATCTGTATTGCTGCGGCAAGAAAGCCCAAAAAAAGATTCCCTGTAACTGCGGTAACCATAGACGCGATAAAAATCTTACCCCATACATTCCACAAATCCACATTGAGGCAATTTGTCCATTTAAAGCCTAGCATAACTAAATTGATACCGATTTGTAAGGGGAAAAGAAGTAAGGCATACGGCCATGCCCATGCAATTGCTGCCATTGGTGACCAGCCAACATCAATGGCTGTCAGTTGCAAACCAGTGTTTTTTACCACTTCTGTTGCCGCAGGGCTGATGGCATCAAACATAAATCCTAAAACGACATTCATGGCTGTAAAAGCAATCCCCAGTGTCAGCCCAGCAATAACAGCCCTTTTCACTTTCATTTTCATTGCCAGGCCCAGAATAATCATAATGACCGGAAGAAATATCGCGGCGCCTAATCCCAATATATATTTTATAATCATATCCATTTTTTTAGCTCCTTACATCTTTTTACTTCTAAATAGATATTCTTTCAACAGTATGTTATAATGTCTTGTGTTCTTTTGGCTTCTCTTGTCTAAGCAAGGGGAGTCCTTTTTTATCTTTTTTCTATACTTTTTTTCAGACTTTAATGAAAGATTTGAGCTTTGCAAACTCATCTTCCATGCCTACACCTGTGAGAAATGGAATCCCGCTGATGGTTGGCACATCCCAGTTATTTGCCCCGCTTGAAACAATAGATACATAGATATCACATTGGTCTATAATGTTCTCGAGCGATTTGATATCTACCGCTTCCACCGAAACAGCTAAATTTTCATCCTCACACATACTGCTGATTTTCGATGCAACGGTCTGGGACGTTGCTACTCCTGAACCACAGGCTACAAAAATTCTTTTCATTTTCAACACTCCTTTTTAATTTAAAATTTCTGACAGTTTGCCTACCATAGCGGCTGCTGACTTTGTTTGATATAAGTCAAGCAGCTTATCGCCATCTGAAAAAATTGTCATCAATTTGCTCAGCGTTTCCAGATGTTCCTCGGGATCGGTTACAGCTAGCATAAAAATTAATTTTGCTTCCACGTCTTTTTGTCCATCACCCATTTCCTTGAATAGGACAGGATCGGAAAGCTTTGCCACTAATATTGCAGGTTTTAGTACATGCACAGGATAGGTATGCGGTATGGCTACTTTTATTCCCATGGTGTTTAAGCCAGTAGCATACTCTTTTTCTCTCTGAAGAATTGCTTCTGCATAACTTTCTTTTACAAATCCTTTTTTGTGTAAGACATCTGCTAATTGCAGTAATAGTTCATTCTGATTATCTGCATAATAGTCTAGTAAAATCAAATCTTCATAAAGCAATGGTTCGTTCATTTCCTTAGCTCCTTTGTGTTGGATTTCGTTCTGCTTATAAGAAACGCAAGTTTTATGCCAATATGGTGCATAAGTCTGAATTTACTGAAAATGCTGGTTTCGGACGTTTTTTTTATGCACTGTTCTTATATACGGCTTTTAGTGCATAAAAATTCTGGTGTTATTTGCTAATTTATTTTAAAATATAAGGGATTTAGTAGTTAGGGGGGTAGCTAATGAAAAAGAGGGATGAAATTTTAGCCTTTATTGAATACACCATCACGAGCGGCAAACTTCTTGAAGAAATAAAAGCCGGTGCCAATCCGGGTCTGAATGCATCACAAATCCAAAAGCAGCTTGGTATCATTCGCAATAACGCCAGTACAATTTTAAATCAGCTTTGGAAGGAATCCCACTTGGTAAAAGTCAATACTCGGCCTGTAACATTTCTACCTTTTACAAGCTTTCAAAAAGCCGCAGCAGCATATAATGTAGAACCCAAATTTTGCTATCAGCCAACAGAGTTACAAGCGCTTTTTTCCACGCCGACAGATGATTTAAAAGAGCAAGATCCATTTAAAGAACTGCTCGGTTACAATAGCAGTTTAACAAATCAAGTCAGCCAGGCCAAAGCAGCTATTGTTTATCCGCCTAAAGGATTGCATACTTTAATATTAGGGGAAAGCGGCGTTGGCAAAACAACCTTTGCCGCTGCTATGCATAAATATGGCATGCTAATCAATCAAAAAACAGAGGCTGATTTTCCCTTTGTTACTTTCAATTGTGCTGATTACTTTACTAATCCGCAGCTACTCCTTTCACAATTGTTTGGACATGCTAAAAATGCATTTACCGGCGCCGATCACGAAAAACAAGGCCTTGTAGAAAAAGCGAACGGCGGCATACTTTTTTTGGATGAAATTCATCGCCTTCCGCCTGATGGGCAGGAAATGCTCTTCTATCTTATGGATAAAGGTGAATTTTGCCGTTTAGGCGAAACCGGTACTAGTCGCAAGAGTAATCCGCTGATTATTGCCGCTACGACTGAGAATCCATCAGCATCTTTGCTTACAACTTTTATTCGCCGTATTCCGGTTAACATTACATTGCCGCCTTTTGCCAAAAAGCCGGTCAGTGAAAAGATAGAAATTATTGAGAATTTTTTCTATTGTGAAGCTGTTAATTTACAAAAACAAATACAAATTGCCCCAGAAGTATTGAAAGCGCTCGCCATCCATAATTTCTCTGCTGGCAATATTGGGCAGCTCCGTTCTGAAATAAAATTGCTCTGTGCTAAAGCCTTTTTACACCATTTACAGCTGCAAACCGCGCCAATCAGCATTGAATATGCAATGCTTCATAGGGAATTTCGCGAAAATCTTTTTTGTTATTCTAAAATAGATAAAAGTATCACCAATTATCTTGATATGTTTTCTGAAACAATTTTTATATCACCAAATAAAGAAGGCACTATATCTTCTTTAGGAATTAAGAATGATATTTATGAATTAATTACAACCAAACTCAATCAACTACAACAGCAAGGCATTGATTCCGAAAATATCAATCAGCACTTAAAATGCGAAATTGATGAATATTTCAGTAAAATCAATAATCATTTCAATAACAATCGTACAAATATTACCAATCTTTATAAAATTGTTCCCAAAGAAATTGTCGAAATTACATCAAGCCTAATCGCTGAAGCCCAAACACAATTAGGTATACGCTTCAACTCCCACTTTATTTTTGGCCTTTCGTTGCACATTCAGGCATTATTGAAACGCATCGACAAAGGGGATCTTGTACAAAACCGCCACTTGTCCAAAATTAAGCGAGAGCACCCACAAGAATTTGATGTTGCAAAAAAAATGGTACAAACCATGAGCCAAAAATTCGGCGTGATTGTACCAGAAGATGAAAAGGGATTTCTTGTGTTATTACTCATTCATAATCGTGCCGAACGCCATTTCGACAGAATAGGGGTCATCATTCTTTGTCATGGTGATTCTACGGCATCAAGTATAGCGAATGTATGCAATTCTCTTTTAGATACCGAATGGATGAAGGCCATTGATATGCCATTAAGTCAAAGTATAGATGAAGCGTATAATAAACTGCGGACGGTTGCTTTGACCATGCAAACAGGTAAGGGCATCTTACTGCTCACAGATATGGGATCGCTATTGCAGTTTGGTAAAAGACTGACAGACGATACAGGCATTAAAACGCAGACACTTAGTTTTATTTCTACGCCGCTTGCCTTGGAAGTGCTGCGTAATGTTCTCTATAAAATGGATGATTTGGATGCACTCTATGAAAGTATCAGGCAGACGGAAGATAAACCCTGTCTGCGTCTATTAAAAAAACCTCTTGCTATACTTTCTGTCTGTGTAACCGGATATGGCTCCAGTGTCATTGTTAAGACTCTTCTTGACAATTTGATTGCTTCCCGTTATCAAGATACAGTCGAAATTGTGGTTTCTAATTATTTAGATGCTACGCAAAAATTCCACGAACTGAAAGATAAATACCGAATTGTCGCCGCAGTTGGTAATATCAACCCAGATCTGCCCATTCCTTATTTCGCTCTCAATCAGCTTATGCTGCCCGATTTTAAAAAGAAATTTTTCCATTTGCTAGATACGCAGTTAGAATTTCATGATAATGAGCCGATACCAGCCGAAAAAACCATCTACGAAATTGCCCAAGAAATGCTTGAGCAATACGTGAAATTCTTGAACCCTAAAATTGCTGTAGCAAATATTCGCCGCTTTATTGAAAAAATCAATTATCAACCCGAAAAAAAAGATTTCTCCTTAGATTTACTTATCCATATGGGTTGCATGCTTGACCGCTGCATCAGTAAAATTTCAATCCAATATGAAAATATTGAAAGTTTCAGGCTCGAACAAGCAAGTGAATTTACGCGCTTAAGCAATGCATTATCTTTTCTTGAGAAAGAATACCAAATTAAAATTTCTGATGATGAAATTGCATATATAATAAAAATTATTTTAACGCGCAAGTAAAAAGATACTACAAATAGTAAAGACCAAAAAACTTTCCCAAAGGAAAGCTTCTTGGTCTTTGATTTATCTACCAATCAACTGCAGAAGCATTTTAGACAGCATTGTTTGATATGTTTAACTAAAAATATATTTCATTAAATGGCAGAGTAGATGTTTCTCGACAACACATTCTGTGCTTCTAAAAAAGAAATTAATCCACACCAGTACAAATAAACTTAATTATTTTAGCCATTGTTTAGCATTTAAAATTTCACCTTCTCGCATTATCTTTTTTTACTGACTTACCCATTTTTCGAATTCATCACTTGATAATAAATATTTATGCAAATAATTAACTTTCAAAATGTCTTACTAAGCCAATTCTCATACTTTTTCATCCTTTTGCTGTTAACTCAGTTAAATTTTCTTATATATGATAAGTATCTGCTTTGGTAACTACTACTTTAGCCATCCAAACAAACACGCAGGAAGCATTGTCGATAGCCCCGTTCCTGGGACGGCTGTGAAAAATCAGATCAAGTTATCCACAGCAATCCACATACTATTCACAGGTTTATCCACAAAACCATCTTACCTTAATTAGCAGGAATGGCACTTTCTTATTGTTAATAATTTCCATCTATGATTTGGAAAACTGTAACATAACTGTAACATTCTACTGTTATGATTAGGCTAATAAACTAAGGGAGTGGTTCTATATGAAAAACATAGTTAAAAAAATAGCTATTTATTCAATGATAGGTGTGATGCAAATAGGTTTTAGCGCTTCTGTAATAGAGGCTTCACCGTTACATAATGATACACAAGGGATTGTACAATTAAATGGTAGAGATCATAATAATGATGAAAGACACCGTGAACATGATAGACGCGAGCGAGAAGAAAATGAACGACATAACCGCGAAATGCAGCGACGTGATCATGAGAGCGATCGCGATTGGCATGATCGACAAAAAAGAGAAAATAAACGTCATAACAATGCGCTAAGAGAAATTGCTGCCCTTTTAATCGGAATCGCAATTGGCTCATCTAATAATTAATGTTTATTAGCTTTAAAGTGATACCGCTAAAAGATTAATTTATACGTCTCACCTTCGGTGAGGCGTTTTTTTATAAAGACGCTAGTTCTAAATTGTCTATTCATTATTTTACCACCAGGTCTTTGTTTTTCAAATTGGAAGTTGATTTTATCCCAATACGAATTGTAGTTTAGGCCTCTAAATGAGATCGTAAAATAAGCAAGAGAAATCGAAAAATGATTTCTCTTGCTTATTTTATCTTTAATATTCGAATACTATTGTCATAGAACGATCAAAGAAATTTTATGTTTTGAATCTTTTTCTTCATTTAGCCGTTCTTTTGCCCAGGCAATGAATGCCCAAACTACTATCTCTGATTGTTTC
>ENA-OFCE01001593-OFCE01001593.1-metagenomes-genome-assembly--contig:-NODE-1593-length-11261-cov-3.609049_pt1 | contig 11261 bp, 9 predicted proteins | sample MGYA00153388_OFCE01 | MGnify analysis MGYA00153388
CCACAGCGGCTTGGCCTGGGCCACCATGCGCGCGCGGCCTTCGGCGCTGGAGAGATCGGCATCTTCCGAGGCCTGCTCGATGAGCTGACGCGACAGGGGCACCGCCGCGGCCACCTGCTTTTCGAAAGCATCCGCGCCCAGATCGCGGCCTGTTGTCACGACCCTCGCTTGAGCGTGTGATGGCGTATCGCGCGCATGTGGACGCTGCGATGAATGCGTTTTTGCACGACGAAGTGCGTGCGGCGGCAGTGCAACAACTGATCAAGCTCGGCTTCAATCACGAACAGCAACACCAAGAACTAATGCTCACCGATGTCAAGCATTTGTTGTCAATCAATCCGCTGCAACCCGCGTACGCTGGTCGCGGCGACCACCCTCACCCACCGATCATTGATCCCACCACGCGCACCGCGTTCACCGGTGGCTTGATCGAAATCGGCCACAGCGGCGAGCACTTTGCGTTTGACAACGAAGGCCCGCGTCATCAGACATTTTTGCGCCCGTATCAACTCGCCAATCGACTCGTCACGCAGCGCGACTATCTCGCCTTCATGGCCGACGGCGGCTACACGCGGCATGAATTGTGGCTATCTGACGGGTGGGATCGGGTGACCGCTCACGGCTGGAACGCCCCGCTGTACTGGCGTGCAGACGCGCACCACGGTGGCGGTTGGATCGAGTTCACGCTGCATGGCACAGAGCCTTTATCGCTCGATGCGCCGGTGACCCATGTCAGCTTTTTTGAAGCCGACGCGTACGCGCGCTGGGCCGGCGCGCGCCTGCCGACCGAGGCCGAATGGGAGCACGCGGCGGCAAGCGTTGCGCTGCCCCAGTCGACGCCCGCGCTACACCCGAGCGCGGCCACCGAAACCGGCCTCACGCAACTGTTTGCCAGCGCGTGGCAGTGGACCGCGTCGGCTTATCTCGGCTACCCCGGATTCGAAACGGCCGAGGGAGCTGTGGGCGAATACAACGGCAAATTCATGTGCAACCAGTTCGTGTTGCGCGGCAGCTCAGTGGCCACCGCAGTCGGCCACCAACGGCTAAGCTACCGTAGCTTTTTCCCACCCGATAAACGCTGGCAGTTCACGGGCATACGACTGGCGCAATAGAAGGAAGTCATGGCATCGCACCACTTAATTACCCCCCATAAGAGCGCACCCACTGTCGAAACTCAGCCCAGCTTCAGCATCACCAACACCTTAAAGCTCGACGCCAAAGCCGAGCTAGACGCGCTCGAACGGAGCCTGCTCGCGCCGGCTGCCAGCATTGCGCCAAAGTTTTTTTACGACGCACTGGGCTCCACGTTGTACAACGCGATTGTGCTCACGCCCGAGTATTACCCGACGCGCACCGAAGCCGCAATCTTCGAAAAGTTTCGCACAGAAATCGCGTCCGTGATCGGTACGGGCAAACAATTTATCGACCTCGGTTCCGGCGATTCGGTGAAAGCCGAAAAGTGGTTCGCCTCACTCAAACCATCGCGCTATGTGGCTGTCGATATTTCTGAAAGCGCGGCACGCGAAGCGCTGGCACGACTCGCGAGCAACGTCGACGCACCCGAGCTTGCGGGCCTCATCACCGATTTTTCCAGCGTGCTTGATGTCACGCCCGTAGTGCAAAAAAAACCCACCCTCTTCTTCTATCCCGGCTCGTCGATCGGCAACTTTATGCCCGATGAAGCGCTGTGGTTTTTGAAGCAAATTCGCGCCCATTGCTTGACCGCTGATTGCGGCTTGCTGATCGGCATCGACGCTAAAAAAGATCACGCCCGATTGGACGCCGCCTACGACGACGCGCTGGGCATCACCGCATCGTTCAATCTGAACACACTACTGCACATTAACCGCCTGCTCGGTACCAATTTCGAGGTGCGCGACTGGCAACATCGAGGCTTCTACAACGCCGCGATGGGCCGCATAGAAATGCATCTGGAAGCCAGACGCGAGGTGGCTGTGAAGGTGCGTGGCAACAACCGAAAATTTGCGCAAAGCGAACGCATACATACCGAAAATTCTTACAAATATGCGCCGGAACAATTTCGCGCGCTACTGGTAGAAGCAGGCTTTACTGCGCCAACATTGTGGCAAGACGCACATAACGATTTCAGCGTTTTTTACGCAGCGGTGTGACGCATCGCTGAGAGGAGGTAAAATGTAACGGTTGCGTGGCAGACTTGGTGTTGTTGACATCACTAGAGTGCGCCAATCGATAACCCCTCTGCAAACAACGCGCCCATGTCGTGGCTCGCGAACAAATCTTCTTCGCGCAACGCGCCACGTGACGACCCAGACTCGCCGCCGACCCGGCGCGCAATCACGCCGGGATGCACCTTGCGCATGCGCCAGCCGGTGACGATGCGATCAACGCTTTGCATGGCCCCAATGCCGTCGCTGCCCGCGCACACTAGTACCGAATAGGGCCGTCCGGCAAGGGCACTCTGTGTACCGCCGCCAAGTGCGGTGGTGTCCTCCATGCACGCATAGAAAACGCGATCAAAAAACGCTTTGATTGAGCCGGCCATGTAGCCGAAATTTTCTGGTGTGGCGACAATGAGTGCGTCGGCATTGCGTACTTCTAACGCGGTGACCACCACTGCAGAACGCGTCGTAACGCTGACGCCTTCGGCGTGTGCAGCGCCTTGACAAAATGATGTGACCAGCGCGCGCGTTCCGCCGCTCGCCGAGTAATGAACCACCAGAATACGCCGCATGAGAGGAAAAAAAATGGGCCGCTGAAGCGGCCCATTTTGCACCGCGCGAGGTGCGCGCGCAACTAACCTGATCAGGGATCGATTAAGGTAACCGTGGCCGTGGCCGTCCCGCCCTTGCCATCACTGATGGTGTACGTAAAGGTGTCGTCGATAAAGCAAGCAGGTCCAGGGGTGTAGCGCAGCGATTTGCCATTGGACACAATCGAAATGGACGACTTGGTCGGCTGCGTGGTCGAGATGATGGTGAGCGCGTCACCATCGCTATCACTGTCGTTGACCAGCACGTTAAGATCCATGCCGACTGCACAGGGCACAACGAACCGATCATTGACGGCAACCGGTGCGTTATTGACCGGTGGTGGTGGCGGAGCGGTGTTGTTGATGGTCACTGCAACCGACGCCGTCGCGGTGCCGCCTTTGCCGTCGCTGATGCTGTAAGTGAAGCTGTCAGTGGCACCGCCACAGGTGGACGCGTTTGGCGTGTAGACCACCTTGCCGCTGGAAATCATCGCCGTGCCTTTGCCGGGGGTCGAGACCGAGGTGATGCCGAGCGCATCGCCATCTTTGTCGCTGTCATTGACGAGCACACTGAAAGTGCTCGCTGCCGCGCAATCAATGGTGTAGGCGTCGTTAACTGCCAGCGGCGCATTGTTGATCGGCGGCGGGGGGGGCGGAGGGGGAGGTGGTGGCGGTAAAGTGTTGTTGATCGTCACCGACACCGTGGCTGTGGACACACCACCTTTGCCGTCGCTGATGCTGTAGGTGAAGCTGTCCGTCGCACCGCCGCAGCTGGCCGCGCTTGGCGTATAGACGATTTTTCCGCCGGAGATTGCCACTGTGCCCTTGCCCGCCATGGACACCGAGGTAATGGTCAACGCGTCGCCATCGGGATCGGTGTCGTTGCCCAGCACGTTAAAGGTAATTGGGGCGGCACAGTCGACGGTGTAGGCGTCATTGACCGCCGACGGACCGCGATTGATGTAGCGACGCGTGCCGATGGCTTGCTGCGTGCTCGCCTCAAGCCAGCGGTAGCCGTCGACCGTTGCTTTGTGTTGCGATGTGTTGTGCAGTGCGCGCGCGATCCAATTGTTCGGCACATCGTCGACCAACTCACGCGTGACCTCACGGTCAATCATCGGCGCGGTTGTGGATGTGGGCGTGGTCGCCACAGCGCTGCCCGATGCGGATGGCGGGAGAGGCGGTGCTGGCATCGCAGCGGTCGATCCGGGCACGACAACCCGTACGACTTCGGTTTTTTCCTTGACCACGACCACGTCGGTATCGGCACGGCGGTTGCGGAAGCTTTGTCCTTTGACTTCGGGATACTTGGGTGATCGTCCGGCTTGACCCGACGTGGTCACCAGCTCGGTCGGCAAGCCTCGGGAGACCAGATACAACTTGACCGCGTCAGCGCGTTGGGTCGAGAGCGCAACATTGTTGCGGTCGCCACCGGTCGGGCAGGTGTGGCCGACGATGTTGACCTTGAGTTCAACGTAGGGTTGAAGCGCTGCGATGCGCAGCACCAGCGCATCGAGTTCTTTAATAGCGGCTGGCTTCAGGCGGGTGGAGCCGAGATCAAAATACGTCTCCTGAGCGTCGTTGCTGTTGACGCGGGTGATGCGCTTCTCTTCGCGTGTCGTCGGCTCGAGGGGGGCGGGCGCGGCGTTTGCCGTAGCGGCAGACGCGCTGGCGTTCACGGCAGCATCCGGCGCTGCAATGACGGCAGGTTTCCAGTTCGGATCGGGCACGCGCTCGCTGCTGGTGACGCTGCGTGTGACTTTGTTGGCGCGAAAACTGGTCTTTGGCGCGCCGAGTTCATAGCGCAGCATGACCATCCCGCGCTGGTCGCTGCGCTTGCTTTCAAAGTCGCCGCTGCGACGGTTTATTTCGCCTGACAACGCCACTGAAATGGGCGATCCGGCAAAGAATTTTTCTGCGGTCAGCGTGCCAGTCCACAGCTTGGCGGAAAATTTGCCCCATTCATAGTCGATACCCGCGGTGACACGCAACAACGCACCTTCATAAAAATGGCCTGCGCGCGCACCGACGCCCCAGTCATAGGGGCGCTGGTAGGCGCGCGTGGTCACGGTTGTGGTCACGTCTTCAACGTACGGGCGTCCAGATTCGGTGCCTGATTGCGTAATGGTGTTGGCGATGGCGGCAGTGCCACTCAGGCGAGCGCCGCTCAAGCCCTTGCTGAGGTATGTATTCCAGAACCACGTCTCGTACTCTTGGCCGCCACCAAGCGTGGCCTTGCGCATGTCGTCAGGACTCTGGTCGAACGCTGCAAAAAGCTTGTTGACCGACCGACCGTTGCCGCTCCAATGCTGCGAGAGCTTGGCACCACCGGCGTCACGACTGGCCCAAATTTCAGCGAGCGTGGCCGATGTGTCGTCGCCACGCAGCACGTGAAACAGTTCGCCGCGCAGTTTGGTTTCGGTGTCGTAACCGATGCCCACGCGGGTGTCGGCACCCACATATTGCAGGGTCGCGCCCGTCGTTGGCGTGGCCTTGCCTGCATCCTGCGCGACGGCGGGTGCGACGATGGCCGCGCCGGTAAATAAGATGGCAAGTGCCGCGTTGGATGCGCTGCGCGGTGAAGCGGATTTTCTTTTCATGATTTCCCCCGAGGAACAATGGCGTCGCTCGTAACCGGAAAAGTGTAGCAAAGCGCGTGCAAAAAAGCTGGAAAGTCCCGTGAAATCAGGGCAGTAGCGCGATAAGCGTGTCTAATCCGCCCACATTGATCGACACCGGAACCTGCGCGCGCACGGTGGGCTTGGCGTGATACGCGACGCCCAGTGTGGCGGCCTTCAACATCGGCAGATCGTTGGCCCCGTCACCGAGCGCAATCGTTACGTTGCGCGCTGCCGGCAAGGTGCCAGCAAAAAATCGCAGCAAGCGCTGTTTTTCTAAAGCATCGACAATCGCGCCGCAGACCTTACCGGTGAGGCGACCATGGTGTTCGCCCAGGGTATTGGCACGTGTGTACGTGTAGCCAAAACGCCGCCGCATACGCTCGGTGAAGTAGGTAAAACCGCCGGAGACGAGCAACGTTTTGACGCCGTTTTTGTGGGCATACGCCATCAGTTCTGCGAGCCCTGGCGACGGGCGAAGCCGCGATTCGTAAACTTCCACCAGTGTGGAAGTCGAAAGTCCTTCGAGGCAGGCGACGCGCTGCCTCAGACTTTGTTGAAAATCGAGTTCACCACGCATCGCCGCTTCGGTTATCGCCGAAACCTCCGCCTTGACACCCGCGAAATCGGCGATTTCGTCAATGCATTCGATGGTGATGGCGGTCGAATCCATGTCCATCGCGATCAGGCCCACTTGGGCAATCGGAATGGCGCGGTCGGCGGGCAAAACATTGGTGGTGGCGGCAATCATGGCTGCGAATTGTAGGCATTGCGCGGTGGGTGGGCGTGCCCGCGTGTGGTCGATGCGAATGCTTAGAACGGTATATCAGCTTTTAGCTGAATGCGTTACTACACTTGAGCTTACCCGTATTTACAGTCATAGTCGAGTATCAGCTATTTGTGCTCTAAGCCCACATAAATAAACGGTTTCGGCGCAAAGCTGATCGCGCAGAGCATCGTTTTTATCGCGCTAACCGGCAAATCCGCCTTCATCCAAAAATGCTTGTTCTTCCGCCGTCGTCGCTCGCCCGAGCACGGCGTTGCGGTGCGGAAATCGTCCAAAGCGCACGATGATGTCTCGATGGACGATGGCATAGCGCTGAGACTCGCTGCCTAGCGTTGCGTAAAGCTCCAGCGCGCGATCCTGATCCGCCAAGTGTTCGGAATGCATAAACGGCAGATACAGGAAACTGCGAAGTGCTGCGTCAACGGCTAGATCAAACCCCTGCGCTATCGCTTGTTTCGCGATGCTCAGCGCCTTTGAATCGGTCGCAAACATCCGCGCCGTTCCGCGAAAACTGTTGCGCGGATATTGATCCAACAGAATCATCAACGCCAACGCGCCGTCAGCCGTGGTCGCCCAACCATCCAGCGCACCGCTCGCGGCGGCCCCATGCTCCGCCGCAAATCGCGCACGAAACTCGTCGTCAAACGCCGCGTCTTTTTTGAACCAACGGGCGGGCCCGACCTCAGTCCAAAAGCCGACGATGGCGGTAGTAGAAAAAGGTGCGCTCATCATTCAGTTATCACAGAAGAAAGATGCAAATTATCAACGGCGTTGTAGGAGCGGGAGCGGCGACAGCCGCGATCCCACCGTCGCACCTAGACGTTTTTCGCGCCCAAGGGCGCCCCTACGAGCTCACTTCTCAGCGCGATCCACGTATTGAAAATCCACCTTCGCGGTATCCGCGTTCACCGACGCAATCTTCACCCGCACCCGCTCGCCGAGCGACAGCGTGAAGCCGCTGCGCTGGCCTTCCAGCGTGACCTTATCGCGGCCTAACTGGTAGTAATCACGAGGCAAACTAGTGGCGTGAATCAGTCCGTCGGCGAAGGTCTCATCTAGCGTGACGAACACGCCAAATGGCACCACGCCGGAGATCGTTCCGTTGAACTCTTCACCGATGTGTGCCTCAAGATACTTCGCCTTCAAAAACTGCGTGACTTCGCGTGACGCGATGTCGGCGCGGCGCTCGTTGCCGCTACACAATTGGCCGAGCCGTTCCCAGTCTTCACCCTCATATTTTTTGCCAGCGATCACCGCCTTCAAACCGCGATGCACGAGCAAATCCGGATAGCGGCGAATGGGCGAGGTGAAGTGCGCGTAGTGATCGTACGCAAGGCCAAAATGACCACCGTCGACCGGTGTGTAAATCGCCTGCGGCAACGAACGCAGCAGCACCGTGTGCAGCGCAGGTGCATCGATGCGGTCACGCGTTTGTTCGATCAGATTAGCGTAATCCATCGGCGCGGGCCGCTCGCCGCCACCCAGCGTCAAGCCGCGCAGGCTAAGCGTTTCACGCAACGCACCCAGTTTTTCTGGCAACGGAATATCGTGAACGCGATAAAGCAAAGGCTGCTTCGCTTTCGCCAAATATTCTGCCGCGCACACGTTGGCTGCGAGCATCATTTCTTCAATCAATTTGTGCGCATCGTTGCGCACTGCGGGCTTGATGCTTGCGACGCTGCCGTCATCGTTGAACGTGAATACGGCTTCCTGTCCTTCAAAATCCAACGCACCGCGACGGTCGCGCACTTCGCGGAACAAACCGTACAACGCGTAAAGCGTTTTAAGCGATGCGTCAATCGTGCCAGCCTTCGGTTTTGCCGTCTCAAGCGAAGGCAAAAGTGCTGCCACTTCGGTGTACGTCATGCGCGCTTTAGAGTTCATCACTGCCGCATAAAACTCGTGGCTGGTGATGTGTCCGCTAGCTGCGACTTTCATGTCGCACACCATGCACAAACGATCAACATTCGGACGCAATGAACACAGCTCGTTCGACAAATTTTCTGGCAACATCGGAATCACGCGACGCGGAAAGTAGACACTTGTCGTGCGTTCGCGCGCATCGGTGTCGAGCGCGGTTTTAAGCTTCACATAATGAGACACGTCAGCAATCGCGACGACCAGCCGGAAGCCTCCGCGCGAACCCGCTGACTTTTCGGCATAGACCGCGTCATCAAAATCCTTGGCCGTTTCGCCGTCAATGGTGACCAGCGCCAACTCGCGCAAATCAATCCGTCCTTTGCGATCCGCCGCTGTGACAACGCTGCCATACGCCGCCGCTTCCGCCAACGTTGCAGGCGAAAAAATGTGCGGCAGATTGTGTTTTCGAATCGCGATTTCGAGTTCGATATCGGACGAATCCTCGTCACCCACCACTTCAACGATCTCGCCAGTCGCCTCATCATACGGCGTCGGCTGCGACGTGATTTCTACGACCACGATCTGATCAAGCGCGGCCTTACCGAGCTTGGTGCGCGGAATCAGGATGTCCTGATTGATGCGCCGCTCGGACGCCACGACAAACCACTGCCCTTCCTTGCTGCGCAGTTTGCCGACCACACGATGGTTTGCACGGTGCAACACCGCAACAATCTCGCCATTAACCTTGCCATCGCGATTGAACCCCGTCGCCTGCACCGCAACGCGGTCACCATGCAACACCGCCCGCATCGCATCTTCCGACAAATACATGTCATCGCCGCCCTGCTCTAGCTTGACGAATCCGTAACCGTCAGCGTGGCCGATGATGGTGCCTACGACAGAATTAGGTGGGACGGTGGCGGTTAGCTTTATTTCGGTGGCTTGAAGCGCGTCTTGTGCCTTTGCTGGCTGCGCTGGCCGTGCTGATTTTGCTGGCTTTGCTGGCTTTGCCGCCTCAGTTACCTTCGCGGCCGAAGCGCCTTCTTTGGCTACCGAGTTGGCCGCTGGCTTTGTCCCCTCTTTCGCAGCGCGCTTGCGCTGACTAGCGTCATTTAGCCCTCGTGCGAGCGCGACGACAGGCGCAGACTTACGATCTTTAGGCGCTTTAGCAACCGGTGTCAGTGTCCGATTCACGTCAACTGGGGCAGCGGCCGGCAATTTGGCCGCTTTTGAGGCCGCCTTTGCCAGCACACGTGCGGGCAGTGCCGGAGCAGCAGCCGAAGCGGCCTTTTTCCCTGCAACATCCGTCGTAAGCTTCACGGCTTTACTCGCGTGAGGTTTCTTCGCGATGAGCGGCGCCGCCACCAACGGTATTTCAGGCGCCTGCTTGCGAGTCTTGCTGGATGGTGCTTTTGCTTTGGTGGCTGGCGTCATTAAGGCGCTGGAAGCTGTTGATTTTGCAGTCTTCTTCGTAGTCAATCTATAATCCCTGCTAACTTGAAATGCCCGGGTGGCGGAATTGGTAGACGCACTAGTTTCAGGTACTAGCGAGTAACATCGTGGGGGTTCGAGTCCCTTCCCGGGCACCATAACAGAAAAGCCGACGAGAGTCGGCTTTTTGTTATTACAGCATGCCAAAAGCAGACCGTAAGGCGTTACAGGGCATGGTCAAAGACGGCGTAGCAGTCGGCTACGCGCAAAACAATCGCTACCTGACGAGGTTGATCGCTGTTAAGCACACAAACACGCGAACGCGGTGGCGCGAAAAACTCAAGGCCGAAACGCAAACACCAACCCTGCGCGCGCCCACGCCGGTACGCTGCCTGCGCCGAAAGCGCTAGCAGGCGTGAGAAAACCATAGCGCCTTGGCAATGCAGCACAGCCATCGGCACCCCCACCGGCAAGCAACAGCCCCGCTTCGGCGATCAGCATGGCCGTTGACCGATAGCCGGCGTGACCGCGCGCGACGGCTTGTCCGATGGCTGCAACGCCTGAGTCTGCGACGGCTTTCATGTGGATCGTGTAGCCGGATTGTTGGAGGAATTTTTCACTCGGCCCTTGTCCGGGTTTGGGGCCGAACCATTCCATCAGCTGCTTGATCGCGGTGCGACCGAGTTGATCGACGGTGCCATTGCGATCCACCGACTTCGCCATCGCGGTGAAGCCGCGGGCGAGCGTCTCAGCAACTACGCGCTGCCCGATGGCAAAGGGTGCCATGCCGCGCGTGGACAGAGCTTCTGAGTAGCGGCAGTCTGACGCGAAGGGCGAATTTTTGGAGCCTGCAAGCGCGCTCATCGTGCGATACACCACCGTCGGATTGACAAAGGGTGCAGGCACGGTGGGGGCGAGCCACGCGTCCACATCGGCGCTATAACGAGCGCGAAAATCATAGCGGCCGAATTGACGAATTCGATCCGCCAGATGAGGGTCTTCAACAAGTGCCGCCGGATCATTAAGCGACGCGCCAGCGCCATCTTCGAGCATGGCGATGATCGAGGCCATGGTGCCGCCGGACAACACGTCGCGCGGGCGAAACGCCAGCGGGCCGGTGAAGCTGTTGATCAATTCAACGGATTGCGCACGCGCACCGGTGGCCGCCTTGAGCCGCGTTGCGATGAGCAGTGCCGAGAGGTCAAACGGCAACGCTTCGAAGCCACACACGGGGATGAGCTTAGCCTTCGATGCCTTCGCTGCCTCGCTGTGGCGCGAAATCATCTGCGCCACCCAACCGATCTCACCGGTCAGGTCGACATAGTGCGTGCCATTGGCCGCCGCTGCGGCAACAAACGATTCACCTGCGAGTCCGTACGGGCCGGCCAGTTGAATGATGACGCGCGTTGCGGCGACGAGCTTGTCGACACTTTTTAGATCGGTGCTGTCAGCACGGCGAACTTCGGGCGTTACTGCGGCATCAGCACACAGCGGCAACAACGCTTCAAGCTTTGCGCGATTGCGTCCGGCAATCGCCCATTTGAAACCGGGCGGCACATGGCGCGCAAGATGCATCAGCGTTTGCCGACCCGTAAAGCCCGTGGCACCGAAGAGAACGAGATCCAGTTCTTTAGCAGGCACGCGGTATCTCACAAGTCGTCTATTAAACAATCAAGTCGACTCGCGCGCGCGTTTAAATTTCCAAAGTGCGACGGACTTACAAAACCCACAAAAAAAAGGCCCTTTGGTGAGATTTACTGGGGCGACCGACGGGGTTCGAACCCGCGACAACTGGAATCACAATCCAGGACTCTACCGCTGAGCTACGGCCGCC
>ENA-OFCE01001594-OFCE01001594.1-metagenomes-genome-assembly--contig:-NODE-1594-length-11256-cov-2.000179_pt1 | contig 11256 bp, 13 predicted proteins | sample MGYA00153388_OFCE01 | MGnify analysis MGYA00153388
CAGCAGAAAGACAACAAACCCTAGCGTCCACAAGCTTTTCCAAGCCCTTTCAGCTTACAACGCCTGCCAGCGCTAGAGTCTTGTCACCTAAACGGACAAATTGTGTCTGATCCCGTCTGCTCCATGCGAAAAGCCGCCTACTTGTAAACTATTTGGGGACAGCCCACGATTTCTTATTCGCCACCACCAGCTTTATTTTCTGTGAAATTGCCCGGCGTTTGACCTCGCGAATGGCCTTTCCCATCGCCGCGCGAATCTCCGGTTCGGTAGGTTCGCCTACCTTTCGTTTGTCTTTGCGAGCTTCAACAGTCTTTGCCATTTTTGTTCCTCAATAATGTTTTCGCCTGTTCTCCGACCGTGAGCGACCAACGCCGGGGTCTTCAGTTCGAAATTGTCGTACACAAACCATTCATCCACAACCACACGATAGCGGTACATCAGGTTCTCCAGCGAGCGGTAAAATCGCCGCTCAATAATGTTGTCGAGGATGGAGTGGCCACCTTCCTTGACTCTGCGTGCAACACGTCTTTTTGCAAGTTGCGCGGACGGCAACGCCACGTACAACAAAGTGACGCGATAGCCAGACGGTTGGGCCCGAGCGATCAGGCGCGTGAACGACCTGCTTGCGAGGGTTGTTTCAAATGCAAAGCTTCGCTTGCCTTTCAGGAGCGCGCGTTCAAGTTCTTCTTTTACCGATTTTCCTTCGGTGTCCTTGGAGGCATGCGCATGTTCAAGCGTGAATGCCTTGGCAGAGCGGCGATTTTACCTGAAGCCTCTGTCGATCTTGTCGATCATGACCGTCATTCCCGCCTCGCGCGCCCACGAGAGCACGAGGTCGCAGCGATGCCCAAAGACGGTCGCCATTGATCCGTAATTCGTCCCTGACGGGTGCGGTTTTCATGTCCATAATCTTTCTCAATTAGCGATTTACACTTTTTGCACAGTATTCAAAACAGGGGAAAAATAGTTCCCTCCCCCCTTGTGGGAGAGGGCGGAGGGAGAGGGGGATGATGGCCCCATTTGCGAAGATACCCCTCTCCCAACCCCTCTGCTTTGCTTCAAGCGTGCCCTTGTCCCACAAGGGGAGAGGGACTTTTTATCGTGCGACAGCGGAAGGCGCGAGGTCCTTCGTCCGCAAAGCCGCCGCTTGAAAGTTTGCGCCGGACGCGGGCCGCTTCACGTGGCGCCCTTTGCCGTGCTCGGCCAATAGCTGACTTGGCCCAAACACCGCACCAATGCTAGAGTTAGCTCTGTTCAATCTAACTGAGAGCCCGCAGACATGTCCAGGAAAAACAAGCTCATTACCGCAACCGACTTATGGAAAATACGGCGCCCTGGATCGCCAACACTTTCACCTGATGGCACCCAAGCCTGCGTGGCGTTGACCAGTTACGACATGGACGAGAACAAGGGGACCACCAACCTCTGGTTACTTTCCACATTCGGCGGAGAGCCGCGCGAACTCACCCGCTGCGGCGAGAAAGACGGGCAGCCCCAGTGGTCGCCGGACGGGGGCAGCATTGCCTTTGTTGCCAAGCGGGGCGAAGGCAAGGATGCCGATGACGAACCGCAGATCTACGTGATTCCGCCCGACGGCGGTGAGGCGAGGCGCGTTTCCAATATCGCCACTGGCGCGTCAGCGATAAAGTGGTTTCCCGATTCGTCAAAAATCGCGTTTATTTCGTGGGTGTGGCCGGAATTGAAAGGTGAGAAGGCGCAGGCCAAACGGTTGAAGGAGAAGAAGGACGATAAGGTCAAGGCGCACGTGGTTGATCACACCTGTTTTCGCCATTGGGATCACTGGCTCTCGGATGGACGGCTGCCGCACGTGCATATGATCGATCTCAAGACCGGCAAGTGCCGCGATCTTTTTGCGGGGGGCAAATATGCGCTGCAGACTTCCGATCCCGGCCCGGCCGATTTTGATATTTCACCCGACGGAAAGTACATTGCGTTTTGCCACAACCCCAATGTCGACGCGCGTGGCGATCAGGAGCATCACATCGCCGAACTGGAGATAAAGACTGGCAAGTTGCGCACATTGACAACCGACTCGCCGTTCTCTCACTATGCCCCCGCCTATTCACCCGATGGCGCGGCGATTGCGCTGCTGGTGCAAAACATGCGACGTTCGATGGACGACGATTTCAAGCTCGCATTGATACATCGCAAAACCGGCAAAACCGAGTTGATCAGCCACTGGGATCGAAATATCAATGCGCCACTGCGCTGGGCACCCGACGCGAAGAGTGTTTACTTCACGGCTGATGAATTTGGCCGTTTGAATGTATGGCGACTTGCCCTCGGCGTGAAGACGCCGACGCTGATTGCGCAGGGCGGTACCGTGACCGATTTCGACGTGAAAGCCGACAAGGTCGTATTCGTGCGCAACAATATGTCGGCAGCGCCCAAGGTATTTGTCAGCGATGCAGACGGAAAAAACGAAGTGGCGATTGAATCGTTCAACAATGCCCTGATGGCGAGATTCAAACTGGGCAAGGTAAGGGAATTCACCATCAAAGGCTGGAATAACGAACCCGTACAAATGTGGGCTGTGTATCCACCCAATTTCGATCCAAAGAAGAAATGGCCGCTGCTACACAATATTCACGGTGGCCCGCATTCAAATTGGGGCGACAACTTCCATCAGCGCTGGAACAATCAGGTGTTTGCCGCGCAAGGCTACGTGGTGGTGTGTGTGAATTACCACGGCTCGCTAGGATGGGGAAACAAATTCCTGGAGTCAAATACCGGCACATTCGGCGACAAGGAACACGCCGATGTCGAGGCGGGGACCGATTTCATGTTGAAGCAAGGCTACATAGATGCCAAGCGCCTCGCTGCGAGTGGCGGCAGTTACGGTGGCAAGATGGTGGCGTGGATGAATGGTCGCAACGGCGCGAAGAAGGGCGGGGATCGTTACAAGGCGTATGTGTGCCACGCCGGTTGCTTTGATTGGGTATCGATGTACGCAGGTGACGCGGGCTATTGGTTCGACCACTCGCTTTCAACGAACTACTGGACTGACCCCAAGAAATTCGCCGCGCAAAATCCGATTGCGTTCGTCAAGCATATGAAAACACCCACGCTCGTGATCCACGGCGCACTCGATTACCGCGTGCCCGACGCGCAAGGGTTGGCGTATTACAGCACCTTGAAAGCATTGAAGGTGCCCTCGAGACTGGTGTTTTTTCCCGATGAGAATCACTGGATACTGAAGCCACAGAATTCGCGACTTTGGTACCGGGAATACTTTGCGTGGCTGGACAAATATGTAGGGAAAGGTGCCACCAAAAGGTCATATCGGTAGTTTTTGAAACGGACGGACAATTTGCGGTGCGCATGAAATGATCATCCTTTACGGCTGTACAATTTTTGTTTCCGCGTTCCTGCTGTTTCTCGTGCAGCCGCTGATCGCCAAACAGATCCTGCCGTGGTTTGGCGGGTCGGCTGGCGTATGGACAACCTGCCTGGTGTTTTTCCAGTGTATGTTACTGGCCGGCTATTTTTACGCCGACTGGACAACGCGGCGCTTGACAGCATCGCGGCAGGCAATCGTGCATCTAGGCCTGTTGGTACTTGCTGTCGTGTTACTACCGATCATCCCTGACGGGGCGTGGAAACCGGATGCTGCTGAACAACCAAGCCTGCGTATTCTGTTATTGCTCGTAGCGACCATCGGCTTGCCCTATTTCCTGCTGTCCGCCACCAGCCCGCTGGTGCAAAGCTGGTTCAGCACGCATCGCGCTGGCGCCAGTCCGTATCGCCTGTTCGCGCTGTCGAACCTGGCCTCGATGCTAGCGTTGCTGGGATATCCGTTTCTGATTGAGCCGTGGGTCTCCACGCGGTATCAGGCGCTGAGCTGGTCTGTCGGTTTTGTTCTTTTCGCAGCTTTGATCGCGGTGTTGGCCTGGCAACGTTTTCGAGCGCATGCGACCCCGTTGGCGGCGGCAGAAACTTTAGATCCGCTTGCCGAGTCGACTGCTGTTGTCAGACCACCGTCGGGACGAGACAAATTCATCTGGATCGCACTGGCTGGCCTGGCCACGGTTTTCCTAATGGCCATTTCTAACCACCTAACGCAAAATATTTCATCAATTCCGCTGATGTGGGTGTTCCCCCTCGCGCTGTATCTGCTCACCTTCATCCTGTGCTTTGACGTGAAGCATTCCCGACAAGGCTGGTATGGCCGCAAATTATTCCTGCCGCTGCTGGCGGTAATGCTCATCGCCATGTCATGGCTGCTTGCCGACAATGATTTCGAATACCGGCTGTACTGGCAGGTCAGCGTTTTCGCTGCTGGATTGTTCGTGGTTTGCATGTTTTGTCACGGTGAGCTGGCTGCATTGAAGCCGCATGTCCGCCATCTGACGACTTACTATCTGATGATCGCGATCGGTGGCGCGTTTGGTTCGATTTTGGTGGGTGTCGTTGCGCCGCTTACATTGCCTGCTTACTTTGAGCTGGAACTATGCATCGTTGCGATGGCGGCGATGGCAACGTTGCTCCTGTGGCGAAAGGTCCACGTCGCGGTCATTTGTCTGGGCGCGGCAGTCATTGTGTTTACCGCAGCGGCCGGGCTACACGCCGTGTCTGAATTTGGCAAGAATGTTATCGTCATGACGCGTAACTTCTATGGAACGCTGCGGGTCAGGGAAACGCCAGAGCCGACCATGGAATATCGCCGCCGCACACTGATCCACGGCGCGATTTCGCACGGCGACCAATACATGTGGTTGCCAATCAGTCGTGACCCCACGACCTATTACCTCGAAAAGTTGGCATCGTCGGTCTGGGCACCGGGACACTTGCGGCTTACGGGGCCAAGGGCGACTTGTTCCGCTTTTACGAGATCAACCCGGATGTCGTCACCATCGCGCGACGCGATTTCACTTACCTCAAGGATTCCGACGCCAGTATTGAAGTTGCAGTGGGAGATGCACGTCTACTCCTGGAGCGGGAGCCCGCGCATGGTTTTGACGTCCTTGCCATCGATGCGTTTTCCAGCGATGCCATACCGATGCACCTGATTACCCGTGAAGCCGTCGAAATTTATGAGAAGCACTTGAGTGCGAACGGCGTGATCGCCTTCCACGTATCCAATCGTTATCTCGATCTTAAGCCCGTGGTCAAAGCCATCGCTGAATCACGTGGGCTAGGTGTGGCATGGATACGCGAAACCTACAACGATGGCGGAACGCGGAGTGACTGGATCTTACTCACGAAAGACAAGTCGCTCCTGGACAAGTCTGAAATTCTTGAAGGCACGAGAGTCATTCCGCCGACGCCGAACCGCCGTGTCTGGACAGACGAGTTCAACAATTTGCTGGAGGTGTTGCACTAAGTGCGCGTTGTGCGCAAAGGTTAATTTGCCAGCTTCCCCGAATATTTTGTGTAGATCCAATACTGGAGCGGTATTTGAGGCAAAAAACCTCTGTGATCCGCACCCGCGCTAGGGTTTATTAATTTTGTTGCGCAGGCAGCCCAGATAAATCTGCGCATCCGGCGCAGTGCGGTGACGCTGCGCATGCCAGATCATCTCGGCCAGGCAATCCATCATCTCGTGTTCAGCCGCTAATGCAGAGCCAACCTTGTTTGAAAGCGCGGCGTGAAAATTTTTGACGCCCTCGGGTTGATCGATCGAGACCTGCTCGCGAATCGATAAATGCATGTTGATGTGCAGGAAGGGATTGGTCTCGCCGAATTCCGGCGGGTAATCGCGGTCCCGATAAGTTTCCAGGTAGTGATCGCGATCGCCCAGCATCTTGTGGTACTCGGGGTGCAATGAAATCACCACAACGGCCATCACCTCCATTGCCGAGAGCAGTTCTTGAGCACGAAATTTACGCCAGGTTTCGAACAGGAAATCGCGCGCCTGATCGCGGGTGGGATTAAACATCACTGCCCCACAAAATCGGCGCGCTTTTTGAACCCGCAGATGTCGTACACCGGGCACGCACCGCATTTCGGTTTGCGCGCAATGCAGGTGTAGCGGCCATGCAAAATCAGCCAATGGTGGGCGTGATCCATGAATTCCTTCGGCACGACTTTCATCAGTTTTTCTTCGACCGCGACCACATCTTTGCCGGGCGCCAGACCCATGCGATTGCTGATGCGAAAAATATGCGTATCCACCGCCATGGTCGGCTGACCGAAAGCCACATTCAGCACGACGTTGGCGGTCTTCCTGCCTACACCGGGTAATGCTTCAAGTGCCTCACGGGTATCTGGCACTTTGCTGTTGTGGTGGGCAATCAATAATTGGCACATGGCCATGATATTTTTTGCTTTGGTGCGAAACAGGCCAATGGTGCGGATGTAATCGGTCAGCGTTTCCTCGCCGAGTGCCAGTATGGTCTCGGGTGTATTGGCGGAGGCATATAATTTTTTCGTTGCGATATTGACGGCCTTGTCGGTCGCTTGCGCCGAGAGAATCACTGCGACCAGCAATTCAAACGAAGAGCCGTATTCAAGGTCTGATTTTGGATGGGGATTGATTTCCTGCAGGCGCCGGAAAAATTCATGCCGGTCGCCAAGCTTCATTACACGTGCTTCCGCCATTAGTTTTCCCGTTCAATTCCAAGAGCGACACGCTCGCGTTCAGCCAGCGCTGCATTGCGTTCCTGTGCGTCGCGTGCAAGTCGAAGTTGATGAAATTGAAAGCGCGAACGCGCAATGTCTGCGTCCATCATCGCTGGATAGATCGGGTTCTCTATCATGCGAATGCAATCGACCGGGCATGGCGCAATACACAATTCACAGCCCGTGCACAGCGATGCGACCACGGTATGCATGAATTTATTGGCACCGACAATGGCGTCAGTCGGGCAGGGCGCCAGACATTTTGCGCAGCCGATGCAAGTGTCCTCATCGATCAGCGCGATGCGGTGTGGATAGTGAAGGCCGCGACTGGTATCCAGCGGGAGAATCGGTCTGCGCAATATTGCTGCGAGCATTGCAATGCCTTTATCGCCACCTGGTGGACAGCGATTAATTTCCACTTCGCCTGACGCGAGCGCTTCGGCGTAAGGCATGCAACCTTGATAGCCGCATTGCGTGCATTGCGTTTGCGGAAGCACGCTGTCGATCTTTTGTGCGAGCGTTTGCATCATTTGGATCAGCATGAAAACAGCATGGCATCGAGGTCTAGATACGGCAACTTCAGTTCGCGGGCAATCGTTGCATGCGTAACCTGACCACCGTGGATTTGCAGGCCTGCAGCCAGGCCGTCCTCCTCTCGCAAGGCCCGGGCCAGGCCCTTGCCTGCCAATGCCAATACATACGGAAACACGACCGCCGAAAGCGCGATGCTGGCCGAACGTGGCACGGCTGCGGGAATGTTGGCGACACAGTAGTGGGTAACGCCGCCGTCGACAAAGGTGGGAGCGGAGTGAGACGTAGGGTGCGAAGTCTCGGCAATGCCGCCGCCATCAATACAGATTTCGATCAGTACCGCGCCCGATCCCTTGCAAACGCTCATGGCTTTCACATCGTCGCGCGTCATCAGCTTTGGGGAGATCGCACCGCGGACATTGACTGCGCCAATCACGACGTCGGCGTTCTTGGTGGCGTTGGCTACCGCCGCCGGTTGCATCGCCATGGTTCGTGCACTGGAGCCCAGCTTGTAGGCAAGCGCAGCCAGTCGCGGGCCCACCCGGGAAATCACGGTCACATCCGCGCCCAAGGCAATGGCGGCCAGCGCCGCGGCAACCCCGGCATTGCCTGCGCCAAGAATGATCACACGTGCGTCGCTGATCAAAATGCCACGCCCGCCGTTTGGCGTCATCAACAGGTTGGCAGCGATCGGAATGGCGAGTTTGCCGGCAATCACCGACATGGGGGATAGGATAGCAAGGCGTTTAGAAGTATCTTCCACCGTTTCAAACGCGATGCCGGTAATGCGTCTGGCGAGCAATTCGTGAGCCATGGCGACATCTGCGCTCAGGTGCAGGAAAGAAAACAGCATTGCGCCTGGATTGAGCAATTGCCATTCGCCAGTTTGTATTTCCTTCACTTTGACAATCAACTCGGCATCGAATGCCTTGGAAGCGCTATCAACCAGCTTGGCTCCTGCGGCGGCGTAATCGGCGTCATCAATGCCAGAACCTGCGCCTGCGCCGTGTTCGACGCGCACCGTATGTCCGGCGACGACCAATGAGGCGACAGCGTTCGTCGTGAGCGCGACGCGACGCTCTCCATCTTTTATTTCCTTCGGTAGACCAATGATCATTCGGGTAATTGTGCGATTATTTTCGCGAGATCTCGCGTACAGCATCGCGAATCAGGTCAGGTCCGTTATAGATGAAACCGGTATAGATCTGCACCAGCGAAGCGCCAGCATTTATCTTGGCTCTTGCGTCCGCGCCAGACATGATGCCGCCCACGCCGATTACCGGGATTTTTCCCTTGATTGCCTTGGCTAGTTCACGCAACACCTCTGTGGAAGGTGAGAACAGCGGTTTACCGGAGAGTCCACCGGTTTCTTTCGCTAATGGATGATCCCGCACGGCATCACGGGAGATCGTGGTGTTGGTGGCGATAATGCCTTCAAATCCGCTTTCGACTGTCATGGCGGCGATGTCGCGGATCGATTTCAGATCAAGGTCAGGCGCAATCTTCAACACGAGCGGGACGTGTTTCTTGTGTTGTTTCGCGAGGCGCGCCTGTTCGGCTTTCAGTGTTGAGAGCAACTTCTCCAGTTGCGCTGCCGCCTGCAGGTCGCGCAGTCCCTTGGTATTGGGTGAGGAAATGTTGACGGTCACGTAGCTTGCGAACGGATATACGCCTTTCAGGCATGTCACATAATCATCGACAGCACGTTCAATGGGTGTATCGAAGTTCTTGCCAATATTGAGTCCAAGCACGCCTTTGAATTTAGCGCGTTTCACGTTGGCAATAAACGTATCCAGACCATGATTGTTAAATCCCAGGCGATTGACTAGCGCTTGCTCATCCTGCAATCGAAACATGCGAGGCTTGGGATTGCCCGGCTGCGCACGCGGCGTCACGGTACCGACCTCGATGAAGCCAAAGCCCAAAGCCGCAAGGGCATCGATATATTCGCCATTTTTGTCGAGTCCGGCCGCCAATCCAACGGGGTTGTCGAATTTGAGCCCCATGACTTCGCATGGCGCCGACTGACGGGAACTGAAAAGCCGTGAAAGATGTAATTTGTTAAGTTTTTTCAGTGAATGCAACGCGACGTGGTGCGCGACTTCAGGGTCGAGTGCGAACAGGGCGGTGCGGGCAAGGGGATATAGCACGGTGGCTTAAGGAAGATTCGAATGTGGGCGCTGACATTTTATCGCAGGCCGTTGGAAGTCTGGGGCGCGTACCCTTATTCGCTGCGGTAGCACTTGACTGGCTGCAAACGCACACCAATTGAGCCCATGAAAACGGGCGGATGCAAGCCAGGTTAAAGCGCGTTGACCCGCGCCCAGTTTCCGCGTGTAAGCCCTTGGATAGGCCTGAAATCAGTTTTGTAGCGCATCTTGCGGCTTTCCTCGATCCAATAGCCGAGATAAACGAAGGGCAATTTGCGACGGCGTGCCTCCGCGATCTGCCAAAGAATGCCGAAAGTACCTAGACTGCGTCGTGGTTGATCCGGCTCAAAAAAAGTATAAACAGACGAGATGCCATCATCGAGTTCATCCATGATCGCAATCATGCAAAGATGGCCGCGACCGCGGAATTCCACCAGTCGCGTACGCACATTGCTCTGCAGCAGGAAATGCGAATACTGTTCGCGGCTGTCGTGGTCCATCCCGCCTCCGGCGTGTCGCTGCGACTGGTAGCGGCGATAAAGCGCGTAGTGTTCGTGCGAATATTTGAGGTCCATCACGCGGGTGGTGAGCGCTGCATTCGTCTTAAGGCAACGGCGCTGGGCCCGATTGGGTAGAAATTCCTCCGCAATCACGCGCACCGGTGTGCAGGCGTGGCAATGGTCGCAGTACGGTCGGTATGTAAACGCGCCGCTGCGTCGAAATCCTGCAGCGACTAAATGGCTGTAAGTGGAGGAGTCAATCAAATAGCTGGGTGTGGCAACTTGCGAGCGCGCCAGACGCCCCGGCAAATAGCTGCAAGGGTAAGGTGCGGTTGCATAGAACTGAAGATTCGCAAATGGCAGGTCGTTTAACTTTGACATTACACACCAATCAACTTGTTCGCCAGACAGAACCTGACGCGTTCAAGTTTATCAATTCTTTCAATCGCCGCACAAAGTCCAGACGCGCAATCGGCCGCGCCCCAAAACTGGCAAGATGACGCGTCTCTTGCTGACAGTCGATGAGTTCAAAACCGTCCAGCCTGAGTTTGTCGACCAGTGCCACCAGCGCAATTTTGGAGGCGTCTGTCTCTCGGGCGAACATTGACTCACCGAAAAACATGCGTCCTAGCGCCAGTCCATACAAACCGCCTACCAGCTTTCCATCCCGCCAGCTTTCGACCGAATGCGCGACCCCAAGCGCGTGCAAGCGGGCGTAAGCCGCACGCATTTCTGGAACAATCCAGGTGCCACCACCGTAGGCGCGTGGTTCGGCGCATGCGGTTATCACGTCGGCAAAAGCGGTGTCGACGCGGATCTCGAACACGCCACGGCTGATTGTTCGAGCCAGTGACTTTGATTGTTTGAACTCGTCCGGAAAAAGCACCATGCGCGGCTCAGGACTCCACCAGAGAATAGGCTGGCCGTCAGAAAACCACGGAAAGATGCCGCGCGAGTAGGCGGCGATGATGGTCTCTGGCGCGAGATCAGCGCCGACGCACAGCAGGCCGTTCGGTTCGGGTAGCGCGGTCGTCACTGACGGGAAGTCGCGCAGCGTTTCTATCCACGGAACCATTCAGCATTGCGCGGTTTGGGTGGAATATGCTGCCAAGTCGCTGAGCTTGGCGGTCGTGGTGACAACCTCTTTCGCTTTCGCGCCCATTTCCAGGGAGAGTTTGAAATCATACTTTTGGAAAAATTCGTCGAATTTTTCGCCGCCAAAAATGCCGACTGCGTGAAGCTCATCCGTTTTCGCATCATGCTCAAGCAGGATGCCAGCCAACGGCTGGGTTGCAGGCCCGCTGATCACTTTAGCGCCAAGGAAAGGATCATAGACGCTCTTGTCCGCACAGCATGAAATCACTTGACCGCGTGCACTTGCTTTGGATGGATTCGGGCGGTAACTGATAAAGCTGACCTGCGACGTTGGATAAGCCAATTTGTGCGCGCAAATAGCTGAGTAGGCGACGATGGATTTTGCGGCACCGACCCCA
>ENA-OFCE01001595-OFCE01001595.1-metagenomes-genome-assembly--contig:-NODE-1595-length-11251-cov-2.790461_pt1 | contig 11251 bp, 9 predicted proteins | sample MGYA00153388_OFCE01 | MGnify analysis MGYA00153388
CTGATAGAAAGTAAGGGTGTTGTGTTTGTGAAATACGAAAATGGTCGGGCAATCTATCTTTTGGAATCTGGAACGTATCAGTTTGAAATAAAAGAATGATATGAACGCGCCCACTTGGAAAAATTTTAGCCGGTGGTCGCCGTTCATATATTTTAAGTAGCTTTTTATATGAATGGAATGGGGGAAGCGAGCGTGAAAAATTTTTTTGCAGTATCCTTAGCCGCCGCGATTTGCGTCGGCGGTATGACCCAGAGTAACGCTGCGAGTCATGCAGATAAGATTTGGACAGAGACAAAGACGAACGACGGCTATGATGTCGTGGTCAATCCGGATGGGGCAACGCTTGGGTATTCGCCAAAATCGGGTGTCAAGTTACTGACAGTGGACGGACTTGCGTTCAAGGATTTTAACCGTAATGGCAAGCTCGATACGTTTGAAGACTGGCGTTGCACGCCGGAAGAAAGAGCCAGGGACCTGGCTGCACGACTTAGCATAGATCAGATTTCTGGTCTTATGCTTTACAGTGCCCATCAGTTCAAAATTAGTCCTAAGCTAACGGACGATCAGGAGAAGTTTTTGCGCGTGGACGGCATACGTTCCGTACTAAACGCCGATGACAGTGCAGGCACTGAAACGACGGCAAAATGGAATAATGCTATGCAAGCTTATGCGGAAGAACAGCCTTTCGGAATACCGATTAATACCAGTTCTGATCCGCGCAGTGCGGCGAGAGCTGACGGTATTTATGTAAAGGGAACGACAGGAGGCATTTCGCGCTGGCCGTCGAATCTCGGCATAGCCGCGACGTTTGATATAGGCATCGCTAAGCAGTTTGGCAAGGTATATGCCAAGGAATATCGCATGCTTGGTATCGGTACGGGACTCTCGCCACAGGTCGATCTCGCAACTGATCCAAGATGGGCGCGTGACTTCGGAACGTTTGGCGAAGACCCGGCCCTGTCTCGCGATATGACAAAAGCTACAATTGAGGGCTTGCAGTCTACCTATGACAAAAAAGGCAGAGACTTGGGCTGGGGCAACCAGAGCCTTAATGCGATGATGAAGCATTGGCCAGGGGATGGGGTCGGCGAAAGCGGTCGTGAAGCTCACTCACAAACTGGTAAGTATGCTATTTATCCGGGCGAAAACTTTCAGGATCAGCTTATTCCGTTTGTTGATGGCGGTCTGAATCTTGACAGTAAGACCAAGAAAAGTAGTGCAATCATGTCGTCGTACTCAATCGCCTGGAGTGATGGTGCGCTCGGCGAAAAGGTTGGCAGTGCGTTCAGCTAATTCAAGATTACGCAGCTTCTGCGTGATAAATACGGTTACGATGGTGTGATTTGCACTGACTGGGGTGTTACGAAGACACCGGCGAAATCTTTCTCAACAGCTTGGGGGCTTGAAGACGGATATACTGAAGCAGAGCGCCACTACAAGGCACTTATGGCTGGGGTCGATCAGTTTGGTGGCAACAATGACAAGATTCCAGTTCTTGATGCTTACCAAATCGGCGTCAAAGAGCATGGCGAAGCATTTATGCAGAAGCGTTTCAAGACTTCCGCAGTTCGTTTGCTCAGAAATATGTTCCAAATTGGCTTATTTGAAAATCCGTATGTAAATGTAGCAGAGGCAGTAACAATGGTGGGGAATCCAACGGATATGGCAGCTGGTTATCAGGCACAGCTTAAATCTATTGTGATGCTTAAAAATGCGAATGGAATAATTCATCAGCAAAAGACAACAGCACAAAAGCCGACCGTGTATATTCCGATGATCTATCGTCCAGTCATTGAAAATAAAGTATTCGGTAAATATGCTCCAGCAAGCTGGAGGCTGCCGGTAAATCTAGAAGTTGCGCAGCAGTATTTCAACGTCGTTACCGATATGGTTCATCCGACGCTTTCCGCTGAGGATAAGAACGGCAAGCCGATGGCAACATTGACAGATGTCACTCGTCTTTCAAAGGAAGATATTCAAAAATGCGATTATGTTCTTGCTGTGATTGATAACCCAACGACAGAAGGAAATCTGTTTGACGGATATGGCTGGAATCAACAAGATGGTTATATTCCAGTATCACTGCAGTACGGTAAATACACAGCAAACTCAACAGCAGTACGTGAAGTATCTATTGCCGGAAACAGGGACGAAAACCGCTCGTATTACGGCAAAACAGCCAAGATTATAAATGCATCGGATTTAGATGGCGTCATCTACGGCAGCACTGCTGCTAAATCAGCGAAGAACAAAAAAATTCCGGTTATCACGGTTATCCGGGCCAATAATCCGATGGTATTCTCCGAATTTGAAAATAAAGTGGATGCGATTCTTATGGGCTTTGGTATAAGCGATCAGGCATATTTTGACATCATCGCGGGCAAGGTGCAGCCAAGTGGACTATTGCCGATGCAGATGCCGCTCAATATGAATGAAGTCGAAAAACAATATGAAGATGTGCCGCGTGACATGCAGTGCTATGTTGACAGCGATGGACACACCTATGACTTTGCTTATGGGCTTAACTGGAATGGTGTCATCAAGGACAGCCGTACAAAGAAATACAATGTGCCGGTTCTCACGCAACCATAACATAGTATAAGTCGTATTAAAATTTTGTATAAATAAAATGTGTCCTTATTAAAGGGAAATACTTACTTCACTGAGGCAGATATCAGGATTGAATTTCAACAAAGCCATCTGATTATAGCTTTGTTTGGCCTCGTATTTTAGTAAGTGCGGACTTATTAACAAAAGGGGAGAATAAAGAATGAATCAAAGAAAAACGATTTTAAAAATCTTTAGCATGAGCATGGTGCTGTTGATTACTTTAGGAATAACAGCTGATGCGTTTGCTAAAAGTACAGTGCCGTCATATCGCACAATTACGGAAATCTATGACTGGGGCGCAGCAATTCCTAAAATTATCGTGGATATTGGCAAAGATATCGAAGCAGGTGCGGTAGCAAAGGATATGTTCAAAGTTTATGTGAAGCGCAGCGTACCGATAGTAGTTGCTAATGCTCAGGACAAAGATATGTATATGAAGCTTTCGCCGTCGGTGGGCGACACAAAAATTTTAGGCGATACAGAAGGCTATCGTGAAATTATAAATGTTTATGTCGCAGATAAAGACGGTAATGCCGCAAAAAGCGGTCGTTATGCTGTTGTCGAAATGAAGGTAGGTCCGGATATCACGCTTGGTTCACCGCTCAATTTCGATATTAAGACAATGCATAATGATTGGGTGCAGTGCGACTATACGCTTACGCAGCTTAAATCGATTGCAGCAAAAAAAAGTGCAATCGATAATCTCATAGTAACGAAATCGACTGGCAATACTACCCTAATCGTCGACGACTTTACCTTCAGTGAAGAAACCAATGACAATATTACAATGAAGTATGCAAGTTTTGAACCGGCAAAAGATAATAAAAAGAATCCGCTAATCATCTGGCTTCATGGCATGGGTGAAGGTGGTAACGACCCAACGATTCCTATCTCAGCCAACAAAGCGAATATGTTTGCAGCAGAAAAAATTCAGTCGCATTTCGGTGGCAGTTATGTACTTGTACCCCAGGCACCGACATTCTGGATGGACGGTTTCACGGGTAAGGGGGACGGCACTTCAAAATACGAAGTATCGCTTATGGCTCTAATCAAAAACTATGTAGCAAATCATAAGGATATTGATACAAACCGCATCTATATCGGCGGAGATTCCAACGGGGGTTATATGACAATGCTCATGATCCGCGATTATCCAGATTATTTCGCAGCGGCTTTTCCGACTTGTGAAGCTCTGCGCGATGATCTCATCACAGGCAGCGATATCCAAAAGATGAAGAAAATACCGATTTGGTTCACAGCGGCTAAAACGGATGGGGTCGTACCCCCAGCTGAATACGTAGTGCCTACGCATAAACGTCTTCTGTCTGCTGGAGCAAAGAATGTACAGTTTAGTTTCTTTGATGATGTACATGACAGTACAGGCCTTTATCAGAAAGAAGATAAAACTCCGTTTGAATACAATGGACACTGGTCGTGGATATACGTTTATAACAATGAATGTATAAGTACGATTGACGGCCGTCAGGTTACGATTATGGAATGGCTTGCAGCACAGCATAAATAATCATTCTTCTAAGAGAAAAATTGATGTAATGAGGGGCTCTTATAATGAAATTAAATAGATTTAAAAAAGCAGTGCTTTTAGCAGTAACAGTGGGGATGACGATGACTTACAGCACACAAGCACTTGCGAGTGATCTTGCACAACAACATAGAGCAAGAACCATTGTGACAACAGATGGTGAAATTGATGATATGGATTCGTTTTTACGCTTTCTATTGTATACCAATGAAATGAATGTAGATGGTATTATTTATAGTAGTTCACAATGGCATTACAAAGGAGATGGCAAGGGAACGAAGTTCATTTCTGAAATGCCATTAACACGTGATTGGTATGGTGAGAAAACAGACCTTCGCTGGTGCGGTACAGAGTGGATTCAAAACTATATTGCTAAGTATAGAGAAGTCTACCCAAATCTTTTAAAACATGATAAAAATTACCCTGCGCCAGAAGCTTTATTAGCAAAAGTCAAAGTCGGCAATATTGATTTTGAAGGAGAAATGAACAAGGATACAGAAGGTTCTGACCACATCAAAAACGTATTGCTCGATGCAGGAACAGAACCAGTATATTTGCAGGTGTGGGGCGGGACGAATACGATTGCTCGTGCATTAAAAACCATCGAAGATGAATATAAAAATACACCAGAGTGGGATGCAATCTATGCAAAAGTAGCGAAAAAGGCTGTTATTTATGCAATTCTAGATCAAGATGCAACTTACCAAAAATATATTGCGAAGACTTGGCCGGATATTAAAGTGCTTTATAACTCTGCACAATTTTGGTGCTTTGCCTACGATTGGCCTAAAACAGTACCTGAAGAGTTGAAACCATATCTACAAGGCAATTGGATGGCGAAAAATATCAAATATGGTCATGGTCCATTGATGGATGAATATATGCTATGGGGCGATGGTCATGCGATTGTTGAGGATTCTGATGATAAATACGGCGATATTGAATATACGAAAAAAAGTGGCCGTGGTCAATATGACTTTATCTCCGAAGGCGATACACCAGCATATCTGCACCTTATTGATATAGGCATGCGTTCTTTAGAAAATCCATCCAACGGTGGCTGGTCAGGGCGTTTGATTAAATCGCCAACGAATAAAAATCGCTGGGAAGATGGCGAGAATGTTGCCGATTACAATCCACATACAAAGCAATTTGATAAAAGCTATCCGCAGACACGCTGGGTAAATGCCATTCAAAATGATTTTGCCGCAAGAGTACTTTGGATGACAGAAGACTACGACAAAGCAAACCACGCACCAAAAGTTTCAGTAAAAGATAAGCTGGATATTACAGCAAAAGCTGGACAAAAAATAAAATTATCAGGCACAGCAACTGATCCAGATGGTGATAAACTCAACTATAAATGGTGGCAATATCAAGAAGCTGGTACATATCAAGGCGTATTAGAATTGAAACATGCTGGTCGCAAAGAGATCGACGTTGAAATTCCACAAGATGCAAAAATCGGTGATACGATTCATATGATTTTTGAAGTAACCGATGATGGTGTACCACCGATGACACGGTATCAACATGTTGTTATTACTATCCGTGAATAAAGGATTATATCTTTTAATTTATTTGGGGGGATATCATATGAAAAAGAAATTACTAGGCTTACTAGCTTTATTAGGTTGTATTTCTTTTGTTAATGATTCTAATGCTTTTGCCATGGGAAATATTCAAAACCAAAACAATATAAAATGGATTTCTACTACATCTGATAAAGTATGGACAGAGGTTAAACCTAAATTTACACAAGCAACAGAAGATACCTTGGAACTTACTGGAGAGAAATATCAAACTATTAACGGATTCGGGGGATGTTTTAACGAATTGGGAGGAATTTCTCTTTCGAATTTAAAAGAAACGAAAAAAAATGAAGTTATTTCAGCATTATTTGGTGATAGTGGATTAAAACTTAATTTTTGTCGTCTACCGATTGGTGCTAATGATTACGCTCAAGATTGGTATAGTTATGATGAAACTGATGGCGATTATGCCATGGAGAATTTTTCAATAGAGCGTGACAAACGTTATTTGATCCCATACGTAAAAGAAGCACTAACATTAAGACCGGATATGAAGTTTTTTGCTTCTCCATGGAGTCCTCCAACGTGGATGAAGACTTCTAAAACATATAATAATGGTCGCTTAAAAATGGATAACAAAACATTAGATGCTTATGCATTGTACTTAAAAAAATATGCTGATGCATATAAAACGGAAGGAATTGATATAAATCAAATTCATGTTCAAAATGAACCTTTGGCTAATCAAAAATTTCCTTCCTGCTTATGGTCAGGTGAACAATTTAGAATATTTATTAAAGATCATTTAGGCCCATTGTTTGAAAAAGAACACGTACCGGCAGAAATATGGCTAGGTACTCTAAATGGACCAACTTTAATGAGTTTTTCACAGACTGGAGCAATTACGCTAGACAGTTATGATGAATATGTTGATCGAGTACTTTTCGATAAAAAAACTAGGAAATATATCAAAGGTGTGGGGTATCAATGGGCAGGGAAAAATGTCATTCAAAGAACACATGATAGTTTTCCTGAATTGAAATTAATGCAAACTGAAAGTGAATGTGGCGATGGAACGAATACTTGGGAATATGCTCAATATGTTTTTGGGTTGATGAGGCATTATTTTACGAATGGTGCTAACAACTATACATTTTGGAATATGATTTTGGAACCGCATGGCGTTAGTACTTGGGGCTGGCCGCAGAATTCATTAATTACGGTTGAATCTGATACGAATACGGTTGTTTATAATCCAGAATTTTATTTATTGAAACATTTCTCACATTTCGTCTCATCAGGGGCTGCTAGAATCGGTGTTAAAGGGCATTGGAATGGTTCGGCACTTGCATTTGAAAATCCCAATGGAGAGATCGTAATCGTAGTCAGTAATGCAGTAAATCTCCCTAGAATCTTTAATTTTAAAGGACAAAACCAAGATTTCTCTGTAGAATTGAAACCTAATTCATTTAATACTTTTGTAATAAACAAATAGTTGTTTAGTTGTATGTAATCTGTTATATATAACTAAACTCACAGCTCAGCTTTCTATTTTGTGAAAGCTGAGCTATTTCGATCACAATTTATGATTCGTTTCCAAAAAGGTTTTAAATTTTTAAGATTATAATTTATACTGAAATAACTATCTAAAATCTGGAATTGTTGTATTGATTAGGAATATGAAAAATTACGGGTTGAGGCCTTCGCTTCTTATCCAAAGTCGTTCGTTTAATCCAGAATTTGAGGCAGAAGGGTATTCAGGAAAGTAGAGGCGTAGCCGATGACCTTTCTCATAGCGATCATCAGGATATAGAATTTGCGAAATGGCTTCTACCCAATTTTTATATTCTAGCAGTTTGTGACAACTATCAGAAGGTAAGCTGGAATAATTTATGCTGAATTCGTCCCGTACTTCGGCACTCCATAACCGCAAGGTATTTACAGTCTGGCTGCCAAAGCCGATGATGGGAATATCGCAGGGAACAGCCTTAATGGTGCCTAATGGTGGACCAAATTGTACAAAAACAGCTTTGCTTGTTTTGCGATATTCCCAGATATCCAGGTCTTTCAGCCAGATATCTGGTTTTCACCTGTACGCCATCGACAATGGTCTGATCAAACAGGCCGTAGGTATAGCGGATGCCGAGATTGCGTAAATTGTTGTCTAATAAGCGCCCCAATAAAAATTCAATGGAAAAATAGTAGACTTGTTTTTGCTTTTGAGCGTCGTAGCGTTGGGTAGTATCCATCCAGCACTGGCCGATGTGGTCGCGGATTAAGCTGGCTAGTGTGGCATATTGATCATAGCTCGATGATTCATCCAGACTTGTTCCTGCCAGCGCTAACAATCTTTCCTGAAAGGCAGCCTTACATTGTTCTTTGGTTAGCAATTTATTCTCTCCTTGTGGTAGCAGAGAAAATAAGAATTTCTGGGCATTGGGTGGCTAAGAGCTAGTTATTTTGCCGGATATTTATTCCTTTGAAAGCATGGATGAATGCTTCTAGGGGAGTTAGGTTGTATGTCCCGGTTGAAAAAATGGCAGTGTCAACGACAGTGTCGGTGGTGACATCATACATAGCCTGGGTTACTGTTATGTAATAAGTGCTTCTTTCTTGTTTTACACGAAAAGCGCTTACCTCAGAGATAATGGCCCATCGACAGCCGGAGGCGACAGCGGCTTCCCGCCATGCATTCGGGGCTGCCTGTGTATCAGCTATAACATAGTCTGGAAGTATTTTCCGGTACTCATCCTTTAATGCTTCATGCATATACCAAAAATCTTCTGTCAAAACAGGTGGAAGGTTATTTTGGAGTGAGGCAATGTAGACGCGTCCGAGGTCTGTCTGTTTTGTAGCAGGCGCGGCGGGCAGTTCCATTCCGGCCTCCACGGCCTGGCTGCGCTTATCATAATAGTTTTTTATTGCAGAATCGACATAGCTGACCAATTTATGGGGATCACCCACGGTGTCCGGCGAGGTCCATTTAATTTCTCGACCAAACTGCTGATAGCCACCAACTAAGGTTTGCAGGACGCCAGTTGCCGGATCGCCCGCATTGACGATTCGTGTCAGGTGAAGAATCGGTTCGAATTTGGCGGCAAACGCGGCATTGCCCACGGCCGGTGCGCCGAAAGTAATCACTTCAATTTGTTCCGGATTAATTCCCATACTGAGGAGCCTTGCTCCGACCAATGTTGCCGCCGCACCACCTAAGCTATGACCGGTAAGATACAGTTTAGCGTTTTTATCAGCCATGAGCAGATCGGGGAGTGAGAGACGGGAGTGCTGGGGATTACGCAAGACGGCAGACGGAACGGCTTGTATAAATTCATTAAATCCTTTATGAACCTTAGGTTCTGTGTTGGGTACATCTTTTTTATTAGCATTGACTGTGAATTCTTTGGTATTGCTACCTGCAAAATAAATTTTGTCAACCTGTAGGTCGGTTTTTATATCCTTGTTGTTTTCTGTTCCAACAATGGCAAGAAGATACTCTGGAGCACTACCTGGATGATCTTTTTTTGCGATAAGGAAGCGGGCACCGGTATGACTCTGTGTCTGGACGTAATGATCAATCTGCCAGCCACCTTGTGCTAAATAGCGGGCGGCCAACTCGCCGATCCGATCACTATAAGTCGCTCCGCTAGCTCCGGCGGCAATATATAATTTATAAGCTTCTTCATAATCTTCTTTTGGAGCGGCGTAGATAAAAAAAGGATGCCATAATATTGTAAGGCTGAGCACCAACAGTACTAGCTTTTTCATCATAATCCTCCATGGGAGCAAATTCATTCCAGATTACCGCCACGCGGATAACTCGGTTGAGTGCGGCATTTACTATTTCGCTGCAGGTTAAAGCAGACTGATGAGATTATTGCAGCGTACTGGTTTCGATATTATAGGTTACGGAGTCTGCTGACCAGGTGTTATCACCTTGGGTAATCTGTACTTGCCCGTTGAATATCCCTAGTTTAGTACGCCAGTTAAAGTCTGCCTTATCGGAAGTTATAGTTAAGTTAGGCTGTTTAAATGTCACGCCGCCGTCAAGCGTAGCCTTCTTCTGACTGCCATATACGTAAACGCTGCCGGCTGTAAGATGAATATTATCTTGTGTAAGGGTTATGCCGTCTGAGCCCCAGACTTCCAGTGAACTGAGGCTGACTTTTGCCTGACCCGCCGTTATAATGCGGTTAGCGACTTCAATGTGTACATTGCCCCGTAACATATAGAGACCGGTATTTACATCGTAGTAGGTGGTATCAGCGTTGATGATAGGCTTGGCTGCGGAAGCTATTGTTGTGCTGATCAAAAGACACGAAAGCAAGATGAGGGATAATAAAATTTTATGGTTCATATTTGATTGACCTCCTGAGCTGTTAAGATTCTGTTAGCAGGTTATTTTCTTGGCTCTTGATCATCCCGAAAAGATGCTATTTTTGCTATTAAGCTACTCTTATTCAATGGAATGGCTGCATGATTTCACTCTTTTAATGTTGCTCTCATGGGGACAAGTTGGATAGAAGGTTGTTCATAAGAGTGGACTTGCATCCATTGTCCATCACGTATAATCTCGACTTTTCCCAGTTTTCTGCCTTCCCAGGTCCAGGATTGAATGACTTCGCAAACCAGCTTGTTGATTTCTTCACGCGATAAGGAAGGATCTGATTCAACGGGTATGCCATGAATGATCGTATTACACATCTGCGATACCTCCTTAATTATAAGTTAATGATGCTCGTCAATGAAAGCAGCAAAAGCTGCTTAACGAATGTGTCCGTGGTGTTGAAATTAGTCTAGTTAAAACCAATTAATCGATTTAATTCAATTAATTAGCTGAAAAAACCATCCATCCAGTTATTGACTGAATGGCGTTTTTTATATTCATTGTTCTGAATCGTTGATAACGATACGTATTGTGCCTTCTTGCATCCCTAATGCTTTTGCCATGAGATCTTCTGCAAGCTTAAACTGGCAGGTCAGCAGCTCATCAGGTGATTTCTCATAAATTGCATCAATCAGGCAATCAATGATAGCCATAATCAAATTCAATGCTGCTTTGGGATGAGAAAAATGAAAATAGTTTTGCTGCTTCCCTTCTTCGATAATTTTTAGCAGAAAAGGTGCCATTAATTGTTTACCTTGACGGGATAATTTATCTACGAGATGTAAAGTCCGGTCATCATATAAAAAACCAAACAATAGTCCTTCTTTGTATTGAGTTGAGAGGAATAGAGCCTGTAGGAGGGATTCGATTTTTTGGGGAGGGGCAATGTTTTCGGAATAAATGATCGGTTCAAATGCCGATGTGAATGTGGACATGTGCCGATTGATCAGTGCTTCTAATATTTCCTCCTTCGATTTAAAGTAATAATAGAGTGTTCCTTGAGCAACTCCCATTTTTTTTACGATGTCACTGATTGCTGTTTCATGATAGCCATTGGCATAAAACAGCGGTTCGGCAGCATCCAGGATCTCGGCTATTCGTATTTGGGGATCTTGTGGAGGGCGTGCCATGGTCATCACCTCATTAATTGATTTCAGTCAAATTATAAACTTTGTTGGAATT
>ENA-OFCE01001597-OFCE01001597.1-metagenomes-genome-assembly--contig:-NODE-1597-length-11243-cov-6.456203_pt1 | contig 11243 bp, 8 predicted proteins | sample MGYA00153388_OFCE01 | MGnify analysis MGYA00153388
TTTTTTTATGCGGGGGGAACCCTAGATCTAAAAACGCCGCTTCATGGGTACCCTTCTATGCTTATTACTAATAGTTTTATACTGGTGCAAGATGTGACTAAACTCAGGTTTGAGCATAGATCGCTCAATAAAGATCGGTTAACATAGATCTTAGTACTGCGTAACATTTATTAATAATGCTGACAGAGCCTTCAGACTCATCAGACGATGCTCATCCCCTCATCACCAAGATTTTGTTCGGACATCAGCCGAGTCGCGAACTGTTAGCGATCTTGCTGGTATATGCCGTGCAGGGGATTTTGGGCATCTCCCGACTGGCGGTAAGCTTTTTCCTCAAAGATGAACTAGCACTATCTCCCGCCGAAGTTGCTGCACTGATGGGAATAGCTGCTCTACCGTGGGTAATTAAGCCTGTATTTGGATTTATTTCTGATGGTTTGCCAATCTTTGGCTATCGGCGACGACCGTACCTGATCTTATCAGGGTTACTAGGCGTTGGAGCTTGGCTGAGTCTAGCAAATCTGGTACATACAGCCGCTGGTGCTACACTAGCGATCGCGATTACCTCACTTTCGGTAGCATTCAGTGATGTGATCGTAGATTCCCTCATCGTCGAACGCGCCAGAGATGAATCTGTGGGTAAAGCTGGTTCTTTGCAAGCTCTGTGTTGGGGCGCATCAGCAGTCGGCGGATTACTCACTGCTTATTTTAGTGGTTTATTGCTGCAACACTTTAGTACCCGCACGGTATTTGCCTTGACGGCGGCTTTTCCACTGCTAGTCTCGGCTGCGGCGTTGTGGATTTCTGAGGAACCCGTAACGCTAGCAGATGGCAATCGCCAAACGGTAGTCAAAGAGCAAATACAGCAATTGTGGCAAGCTCTGACGCAGAAAGCGATCTGGATGCCCACACTATTCCTGTTTCTGTGGCAATGTACGCCTACAGCCGAGTCAGCCTTTTTCTACTTCAGTACCAATGAATTAGGATTTACGCCCGAATTTTTAGGGCGAGTACGACTGGTGACTAGTTTGGCTTCCTTGCTGGGCGTATGGTTATTCCAACGCTTTTTAAAAACCATCCCGTTTCGCCAAATCTTCATCTGGACGACATTATTATCATCCCTACTGGGTTTGACAGCACTATTACTCGTTACTCATACTAATCGCTCCTTAGGCATTGACGACCATTGGTTTGCTCTTGGCGATAGTTTGATTCTAACTGTGATGGGACAATTAACCTTCATGCCCGTGCTGGTATTGGCGGCGAGATTGTGTCCGCCTGGGATTGAAGCTACTTTGTTTGCCATGTTAATGTCGGTACTAAATTTATCAGGCTTAGTATCCAAAGAAGGGGGAGCAATTCTCACTCACCTCTTGGGAGTAACCGATACCAACTTCGATAAATTGTGGCTACTAGTCTTAATCGCTAATGTCGGGAGTATGCTCCCACTAATCTTTATCAATCTATTACCAAAGGAAGATCCTCAACTAATAACAACAACATCTAAATTAATCCCGCCATCTAGTGCGATCGAACATCAACAAACAGGCATCGTTGGCAACCAATCCTTCATCCCTAGTCTATTGCCAGAACTCGTAGAAACTAATGAGAATTAGTCTTAACCTATCTACTCATTTAGGATTGCTATAGCAGTCCTAAATCAGATTCTTGGGTATCGATTCTGGTGCGTTACGGCTGAAGCCTAACACACCCTACATCTCAACATATCTACTCATTTAAGATTGCTATAAATCGATCGGCTAGTTGAATTAGATTTCTATTATAAGTAATAATAGTATTAATAGAGCTAATTCAGATTAATGTTCGCAAGCTACAGTAAATACTTTATATATTTTTAGGCAATGCAAACCAAAACTACTGAACTCCCCTATAATTTAGCCCAGTGGAAACAAGGGTATAGATCGCAAAAGCAAGAATATGATTATCAAATTACCGAAATCGAAGGACAAATTCCTGCTGATTTAACAGGTACACTATTCCGAAATGGCCCAGGATTATTAGATATCAACGGCGACTCAGTGCGTCACCCATTTGATGGTGACGGGATGATTTGTCGGATTACTATCAAAGACGGCAAAGCGCACTTTCTCAATCGCTTTATCCAAACCGAAGCCTATGTCGCCGAGCAAGCAGCAGGTAAATTTCTTTATCGCGGCGTATTCGGCACCCAGAAAGCTGGCGGTTGGATGGGCAATGCTTTCGATATCAACTTAAAAAATATTGCCAACACCCAAGTCGTCTACTGGGGCGGAAAATTACTCGCTCTGTGGGAAGCAGCCGAACCCCACCGTTTAGATCCCAAAACGCTCGATACATTAGGCATTGAGTATCTAAATAACACCCTAAAACCTGGCGATCCTTTTGCCGCTCACCCATTATTCGATCCCAAGCAGGAGCGAATGGTAAACTTTGGATTGAAAGCAGGTAAATTCGATCGAACTGGACTTCTAACGGGAATTACCATCTATGAATTAGATTTAGACGGCAAAGTTGTTGAAGAGCATTCACATACAATTCCTGGATTCGCATTCATTCATGACTTTGCGATTACCCCCAATTATTGTATCTTCTTCCAGAATCCCGTCGGCTTCAATCCTTTTCCCTTCCTATTCGGCTTAAAAGGTGCGGGCGAATGTGTCAAATTCCAACCTGAAAAACCCACGAAAATTATCGTTATTCCCCGCGATCCTCGCAGTGGCGAAAAGATCCAAACTCTCGAAACTAGTTCGGGATTTGTCTTTCACCATGCCAATGCGTTCGAGCAAAATGGTAAGATCTCGATCGATTCGATTGCCTATGCCACTTTCCCAGAAGTCGAACCCGATAAAGACTTCCGCGATATGAATTTCAGTACGCTCACCCCAGGGCAACTATGGCGATTTGAACTAGATCTAAAAACTCAACAGGTAACTAGCACACTCGTCGAACCCCGCTGTTGTGAATTCCCGACAATTAACCCCGCTAATGTCGGTTATCCCTATCGCTATGTCTACATGGCTGCCGCTCAAACCCTCGATGGAAATGCACCCCTGCAAAGTATCATCAAATTGGATCGCGAAACTGGCGCGAAGCAATTATGGACTGCTGCACCGACGGGATATGTCAACGAACCCGTATTTGTACCTCGTCCAGGTGGTACTCAGGAGGACGATGGCTGGCTGCTTGCGATGATTTATGATGGATTGAAGGATCGATCGGCGGTGGTCATTTTAGATGCCGCAGATTTGACAAAAGGGGTGGTCGCGACTCTCTGGTTGACTCATCATATTCCCTATGGGCTGCATGGGAGTTGGACGGATGATGTGTTTATTGATTCGCTCTAGAATTTATCTATAAGTTGCAAAAAATCGTTAGTCAGCAAGGATTGGAGTATCGATCCTGGTGCGCTACGGCTGAAGCCTAACACACCCTACATCAACATAGCTGATAATCTAGGATTGCTATATTCGACCCAATTTTTTCAAGCAGTTGCGCGTTATGTTTCACGATGTAGGGTTGCTAGTCTACCTATTGAGATAGGTCTAAAGACAGACGGCTTTCTGAAATATGTTAGCAACAATGAAACTAGAGTGAGGTGGCTGTCTGAAACAAGTTAAATAATTACCCAAAACAAATACAGGAAGGTTTTATGTCTCAAGTTGATATTGACACTACAATTGCGGCTCTGCAAAAGGGTCTGACGGCTATTCCTACCGACCAAGCGGTATCCGTTATCGACAGTTGGCAGCAACAGCTCCAAGGCAACCCCTTGGCGGAACAATTAGGCGAACTCAAGGCAGCACTGAGTTCTGGTGGTACTAGCAAAGGCAAGTCGTTGACTGAAATTCTTACTAGTATCGGTCAAGGTACTACAGAAGCAGCCAAAACTGCCGATCCGAGTGCTGCGACAAAGGTGAAGCAACTAGGAGAATTACTGTCTAAAGCAGCTAGTTCCTTAAAATAGTTTCTGAAGTTATTCGCTACAATTAGCAGTCGCTCCGCTGGCAACTATCTCAGTGCCGAGAAACAACAAGTTAGCAGCTTTTTACTAGTCCTAGTACATACAAAAGCAGTGCTAACTTGTTGTTTTTTGTGTGAGCCAACTTTATCCTGTTAATTGCTAAAATGTCCCAATGGAGACTACCAATGAGGTGGGGAATTCCCTACAATGTCTCTATTCCATTCGATCCAAGTTTTTCAAGCAGTCGGGAATCTCGTCGCGATTTAGGTTCCACTTTTTGACCGAGAAGGTAATATAAATAATATGAACCCGATCGCAAGTAGCAACGGTGTCAACCAGTTACCAAACCGGACATATAGGGTTTGAGTATTGCGGCGATAAACTGTGTGAGCGTGAGCTGCAAATTCATTGAGTTTAGAGATCCATTGAGTCTGCCCATGTGGATCGATAACTGCTGAATAACCAGTATTACTAGCACGAGCCGTCCAGCGATCTGTTTCGATCGATCGCATCAAATCTAGTGCCTGATGTTGAGATGGCATTGCGACACCATAGTGAGCATCATTAGACGCGGTGATAATTAGCGATCCTGTCTGAGCTTGACGGCGAAAATGTTCGGGATAGGCGGAGTCATAACAGATTCCAAAAATTAAATTACCAAGTGGGGTATTGACTAACGGGGCAAATTTACCAGCTAGCAAATGTGAATCTAACGGCGATATTGTGTCAATAAATTTACCGAGATATTGCTCGAAGGGAATATATTCACCCAATGGTACGAGTTTCCACTTGTCATAACGGCTGATAACTTTACCTTCACCATCGATCGTCAAAATACTATTAGTTATTTTATTACCTACTTCACCAAATCCACCGATAAATGCCGTGACTTTTTTAGCTAGGATTGCTTGATAAAAGGATGTCTGTTTAATTTGACTTTCTCGATAGGGAAAAGCAGTTTCTGGCGTAATAACGGCTACTACGCCCCGCTCGGCTAGATCGATATAACCTTTAGTATAATTCTCGATCGCGAGGTCATATCCCGATCGATAATGTCTGACTTCATTGCCGATATTACCTTGAATAATCCCGATCTTCAGACTAGAATCGATCGATTCTACTAATGGACGATTTAGTAGATTGGAGCCGATTAAATGTAAGATAATAATTGAGGCGATCGCGCTGCCAATACATGGTAATGCTTGCCAAATTCTGGGGATGAGTTTAGTGCGATCGCGCTCGCGATTGAATGCCAAATATCCTTCAGCAATTAAACCATTTACCAATACGATCGCGCCAGTCACAGTTGTCGGCCCAGATAGCTGCCCCAGATGCAGAATAGCTAAATTGTAAGGGCTTTGAGTCATCGCTAATGGCGACCACCACAAGTCAGTAAGACTATACAACTCCTCCAATCCACACCATAAAGCAGTACCCAAAAGTACGCGCAGCCAGGGATTTAATTGTGGTTTGGAATTGATAAATCGTACGCCCAAAGACCATAGAACTACTAAACTTGCCCCCCACAAAGTGATAAAAGTCAAGCAAAAAGTAGCAATTCCTAAACTTGCTAAAAACGGGACACCCATCCACGTCATCGGATGAATCCCAAAGATCCAACTCAAGCACCAACTGTAACACCCAATCCCCCAGGCTAAGGCATAAATTAGCGGCGCAATTTGCTGGCGAGATGTCAAATACCACAGCGGTGCAAGTGCCACCCAAGCCAGATACCACACCTCACTGGGTGCAAATGTCATCCCCATCAAGACACCACTCCCAAGCGCAATTCCAACCTCGAACATGGGACTAAATTTAGCGATCGGTTTGCGAAAGGGTAGTAGCATTTGAATAGTTGAGAGTTGACATTTTGTAGGGTGGGCACTGCCCACTATCTCTAGTTTAGGCGATCTAAATTTTCACAGTTGCGATTTATTTAATAACTAATGAATACGCTAGTTGGTGCTTACGCTATCGCTAACACACCCTACAATATTCTTGCTAACTACATCTGTACTGTTAATGATTGAGTAGTCCACCAGTCGCAATCGCGCTGAGAATAGCGACTCCAAAAGCTAATCGATACCAGATGAAAATAAAGGTATTATGAGTTTGTAAAAACTTGAGTAACCACGCGATCGAGAGATAAGAAAAAACTGCCGCAGATAAAGTACCGACGATCAGCGAAACTGCCGATACGCCACTAAATCCAGTATCGATCGCACTCTTGAGTTCTGATATCCCCGCCAGTGTAATCGAAGGAATGCCTAATAAGAACGAAAATCTCGCTGCTGCTGCTCGTTCTAAACCCATAAATAAACCTGCTGTCAAAGTCGAACCAGAACGAGAACAACCAGGGATGAAGGCTAAACATTGCGCCAAACCCATCAGTACTCCATCCATTATCGTCAGACTATTCAAATCTCTTTTGCGCCGACCAATTTTTTCAGCAATCCCTAATAAAATAGACATGAAGATCGAGGCAATCGCGATCGCACCCAAGCTTCTGAGTGGTGAATGGTCGAAGTCAGGAATAAATTTTTTAATTAATAGCCCAAAAAAGATAATTGGCAAGGTACCTAACGCAATCCCCGCCGCCATTTGAAACTCCAATGACCGATAATCTTTTTTCTGAATAGCCGTATATGCGCCACCAATCACGGTGACAATATCAGTCCAAAAAAACCAAATCACCGCCGCAATACTCCCCAACTGGATAATTGCGGTAAATGCTACACCAGGATCTCCCCAATGGAGAGCTTCAGGAATGACCTTCAGATGCGCCGAGCTACTAATCGGCAAAAATTCCGTCACACCTTGCACCAAGCCGAGGAAGATGGCTTGAAAGAGGTTGAGCGAGACGGGTGGGGTACCAGTTGAGGCTGCTGGCTTGGCGAGAGCGAGCGTTGCGGTGAGGAGGAGGAGCGTCATGGTACTCAGCACCAATAGTGGGAATTTAGCTGCCGATCGGCTGCGCGACAAATTCTTTAGGATCATTTAATTATAAGCATCATGATTAATCGTATTTTCTCACCGATCGTCGCTCCCCGTAACAAATATTAATGCTTGGGTGCAGTGGTTCTCATAATCCAAATCAGTGGATTATCGAGCAAATAAGTTGCCAAAGTCCCTACCGTACATGGTTTGTTGTCTTGATTCGTCGCAACATAACTAATATAATAGCTTTATATAAATAAACATTAAGTCACTAATATCTATATTATTTTGCTTAACTCTAGCTATAAATCCAGCGAAATCAAGGGGACATGGTGGTGGCAACTGCAAGGGAATTGGGGTGTGTTTGCCGGATCGGCATTTTTAGTATCTATTCCCGTATTTATTGAAGCTCCGCTAGTGCGGCACTATCCCGCCCTGAGCGTTGTGCTCACTATCTTATGGGTTTGCTTGGGAGCAATCCTGATCCAACGCCCTCAGAGCCAAATTTGGGGAGACTTGATCCTGGGATTTAGTTGGAGCTGGTTGGCTGGGGCGATCTATTGGGGTTGGTTTAGATGGGAACCAGCGATTCATCTACCGATCGAATCGATCGGCGTACCCTTTGCTATCTGGGCACTGTGGCGAGGTTTTGGCAAGATTGGTGCTTTATTTTACCTCGGTTCTCTACTCGGAACGGCAATTACCGATTTATATTTTTATCAAGTTGGCTTACTTGACTACTGGAAACAAGTGATGCTGGTCGATCCTAGCCTCGCCATGCCGATCTTACAGCAAGCGATCGCCCAAGTTCGTACTCCTTGGGGTACAGCATGGGGAGTCGTACTAGTGAATTTGCTATTAGCTGTGGGTATAATACCTTTAGGAATCAAACAGTGGCATTGGTACGCTTTCAGTGGCGCAGTTTTAACCACCATCGTCGTTGATAGTTTATTTTTGTTGGTTGCTGGTCATGCCTAAACCAATCATTTAGATGTGTTGGTAGTCCCTTAGCGATCGATCCACTAGTTCACCACTTTATTTTTACCCAATCGTGAACCAGGGCATCTCACCATATCTGATCCTTAGTACTGACAACGGTCAACGCCAGCTATCATTAACTGATGGCAACTGCTGGACTGTCGGTCGGGGGGATGACAATCAATTTGTCGTCAAAGATCGTTGTATTTCGCGCAACCATGCGATGATCCAATACACTGATGCTGGCGATCACTACCTGATCGATTTGGGTAGTAGCAATGGCACCTTTGTCAATGGACGCAGAGTGAGTATTCCAGTCACCATCCACGACGGCGATACGATTACCTTCGGTCAAACCGAATTTGAATTTCACTCTCCGAGAGCTGATAGTTCCCTAGCAATAGATCCAGAAGGTACTCTCGATGGTACTGTGACATCGATCCTACATCTGCGAAAGTTGATGTCAGTGATGGTTGTGGACATGCGAAATTTTACCATCCTGACCCGTCAAACTAACGAAAATCTCCTATCTGAGGTGATGAGTGCATGGTTCCGCAATGCCGGAGCGATCATTCGTAATCGGGGGAGTTGGGTAGATAAATATATCGGCGATGCGTTGATGGCGTTGTGGTTTCACAATGGGGAAACTGTCACCAAGCAAGAGATGATGAATATTCTCTTGGCACTTGACGATCTCAACAAAATGACTAAAGAGTTGAGCCAACAATATCCTCTCCCATTTGAGCTAAAAATTGGGGCGGGGATAAATACTGGTCATGCAATGATCGGTAATGCTGGTAGTGGCGACCAACCCGACTATACTGCTTTGGGTGATACTGTAAATGCGGCATTTCGGCTAGAAACGATCACCAAAGAACTCAATGCTGAAATTGCGATCGGAGCTTCTACTTATCGTTATCTAGCACCCGTACTCGGTAAACATCGAGTGTTTAAAGAGTGTTCGGTAGATCTCAAGGGTTATGATGTACCCGCGATCGTTCATGCTACCAATTTTGGCCCCCTCAATGCCTTTTTAAAATTAGCAAATGCTGAATCTGCCGATCGAATCGTCGATTCACAGCCGCAAACTAATTTGATTCAGCCGATCTGAGATTTTGGAGAGACTGACTCCCAGCATCGGCTTACAAGCTGATTGCAGATTTGGTGCAGATTGAAATACTGGAGGAAATCACTGGTGGCAAGCGCGGTAAGCAGTATATGCTTATGGCCTATTTTCGCTTGTTCAATTAACTGGAGTTTAGACTAATCGAGATAGTTCAGCAGAAAACCACAGGCAACAGAAAAGAAGCCTGAACAAGAACGGTGAGTGGAAAAATCAAGTGGTTAGGCTGTTTGCTGTTGCTTTTTCGGCTTAGAATAAGTTTTTTTAGCAACAGGATAACGAGTTCTGGGAGTACATTTAAACCCAGTAATTCGACCATTAGACTTTCCACGCTGTTTAGGAGAAGAGGTCGGAGTGCCAATCTGCATCAAAAGTGAAAACATAGACTGAGCAACACGTCCAGGGGATAAATTAAGAGTAACAGATTGCCAAGGTAAGCGGTACTGTGTCACTAAATCTCTGGCTAACCACAGTTGCCAAGTCATCACAGGCATCAGATCGCTCCATCTTTCAGATTGTTCAGGCGTTTTTAAACTAGGCATAGTCCAATGCAATCGCTGCTTGGCAAAACGATACCAATGCTCGATGCCAAAACGTCGTAAGTATTGATCCCAGATCTCTTCCAATGGCATAGTTCGCTCTCCAGTCCATACCAACCATAAAGGCGGCATGATTCGACCTGAACCTGTCGGCTCCAATCGCTCGACTAAGATGAGATTGACTGCACAATCAGCAGCTTTGGAAAAGTGTAAATCTTTCCACATCCTGACTCTAACTCGACCAGATTTAGAGGTGTCTAATTCTAGTGAGGAATTAGGCGGAGTCCAATTTTCGAGGTTTGTCAGTTGAAACGAGTCACCATGCTTGCGAGGACGACCATGACCACTGTAAGCTGGCGGAATTCCCCATAGACAAGTATTCGACCGAATTCGCATGACACAATCAGCTTCAAGTTTTGCAGTTGCTAAAACCCACTTAGCATTCCCATATTCTCTGTCTAGTAGCACCAACACTTTTTGAGAACAATGCTTGAGCACTTGTTTGAGTTGCCAAGCTGCTTTGCTCATTGGCGATTCCCAACTGGTGATTCGTTCATGCCTCAATGGTAATGCCCAACTGCTCTGTTCCTCTGGCAACCAGGCAATTGTGCTGTATCCTTGCCCGATGGCTACTCCGTTTTGAGTTTTTCCTTGATGTTCGTAGGTTCGGTCTTTTAATGTTTTTGCGTCAGGTCTTGGCCAAGGTGTATGGTCAATTCCGAACACGATATATTCTTGAACGGGAATTTGTTTAATACACAATTTCATTAACTGATTTCGTTGTGGCCGACAATCTTCTATTGCTTCATATGTACTTGGATACTGGCGACGAAACATCGGACTGAGTGAGAATTCCGCTAGTGATGATGCTTGTCTGGTTGTCATCACTGCATCCATCAGCTCGAATGTTGCATCTTTTGCTTTGGTTAATAGTTTATGTACTTCTTGACGAAATGTCTGTAATGCTTCACAGTTCATGTTGGGGAAGTTGATGAGTTTTCTTTCACCCTTATTTTCTTCCCTCCGGTAGCAAAGGTCTATCTTTTGCTACCGTTCTCTTTCTTGTTAGTCTAAACTCCAGTATTAAACGAGATCGAGATTTAATCTGGGCAACCGCTCTAGCCCTTCATGAGCGCGGCGATCTGCATTATTTAACTACCGATGAAAGAGAAGCTCATGCTGATGCTAACACTAACTGGCGTGATGATTCCGACCCCTGGAATGCCTCTATTCTTGAAAAATTATCAGAGGCTATTAAGACGCAGGGGTCGATCGAATACGTGTATCTTCAGGCGATTTTCGACCTGATTTTACATATTCCCGTCGAACGCCAAGACAAACGGGCACGTAACCGAATTGGGAATTGCTTACAGGCGGCAGGTTTCGAGCGTAAACCACTTCGCATTGATGGCAAGCTTGTAAAATTATGGGTGTTACCCATGTTACCCAACTGAAAAAAGATGGGTAACAACTGAAATCTGCCCACTGTCTACTGTGTACCCAAGTTACCCATGTTACCCATCTTTTAAGACTTTAAAAATACAAGAAGATAAGAATGGGGAGATTAGGACTGATGGGGATGATGAGAAAGAAATGGATACAGAAAAGAGAATAGAAGAGTCTTGTGAAAAGATGGGTAACATGGGTAACAACTCCCACAAGGAGCTAGAACCCGCATCCAGTAACGGGTTTAAATGTTACCCAT
>ENA-OFCE01001598-OFCE01001598.1-metagenomes-genome-assembly--contig:-NODE-1598-length-11223-cov-2.669054_pt1 | contig 11223 bp, 10 predicted proteins | sample MGYA00153388_OFCE01 | MGnify analysis MGYA00153388
ACACGACGCTCTTCCGATCTGATTTTAGTGAAAGGCGGCCGTTATCTAGAGGAAGCAGGAAAAATAAATTTTTTACTATTTGATAAAACGGGTACGCTGACAGAAGGAAAACCTGCCGTTGCTAACGTCATTCCGATTCATAAAGGATATGATACCAATTCTATTTTAGCCTTAGCTGCCGGGGCAGAGGCGAATGCAAATCATCCACTGGCAAATGCAATCAAAGAAGCTGCAAAAGAGCAGGGAATTAATTTACCCTGTATTCCTGATAGTGAAATGGCAATTGGTCGTGGTGTGAGGGCTACGATTGATGGTGTGGTTGTTCACGTTGGAAATTCCTCATACTTAAGTCAGATGGGTATAAAAATTCCTCCACACATTCCTTTTGCAATGCAAAACAGGGCTGAAAGTGCAACGTTAGTATACGTAGCTAGTGGCATGAATCTTACTGGAGTCATTGTGATCGTAGACTCTCTTCGCCCTAATGCAGAGAAAGCGATTCGCAGTATTCGGGAAGAGGGGATTACGAACATTGGAATTGTCTCTGGTGATGCGGATACAGGGGTAAAAGAGATTGCCAATCTTTTAAGACTGGAGAAGTTTTGGTCCAATATGCTCCCACAGGATAAGTTTAATGTAATAAAATCTTTGCAGGAAGAGGGATATGTAGTGGGGATGGTCGGGGATGGAATTAATGACTCTCCATCCTTAGCTCTTGCCAATGTTGGCATTGCTATGGGGGTAGGTGGGGCCGATGCGGCGATTGAAACAGCTGGTATTGTTCTGAGAGAGGATAATCCAGAAAAAATTGTGGAAATCATTCGTCTTGGTAAAAAATCCTTACAGATCATCAGGCAGAACTTTCTTTTTGCTATTGGGGCGAATATCATCGGATTAGGGCTTGGTTCTGCGAAATTAATTTCACCATTTATAGCAGCTGTTTTGCACAATGCAAGTACCCTGGCAGTTGTAATGAACTCCACACGACTTCTTTCCTACTCTCCCCAGCAGCCTAGCGCAGAGACTGCCCTTTCTCCCGCCAATCAGAAAAAGTATGAGCTGCCCTATAAAAAAGAATAAAAATAATAATGAACCGCGAAGACGCGGAGAATTGCAAAGAAACGAAGGAGTATTATAGATTTTTAAACTTCGTGTTCTTCGTAATCTTTGCGTCTTCGCGGTTCAAATGTTTTATTTTTTAGTATGCGTTAGCATTTTTCTTACAATAGTACACGGTTTAGACCATGGGGGAGTTTTGTATTATAATAGGAAATAGTACACTTAGGTACGAATTTAGATGAAAAGGATCATGATAGGAATGATAATCGTAAGTGCTTGTTTAGCAGGTGTCGAATGTAGATACAATGGTTCGTCATACTCAGTTCCACAAATTGTAGAAATGGTAATACAAGGTAAAGCTATACCAATCTGTCCTGAAATACTTGCTGGGTTACCAACTCCTCGTCCTCCGGCAGAGCAATTTGAAGGAAAGATCATCTCTTTAAATGGTGATGATCAGACAGTTCCATATAGGGCGGGTGCCAAAATGGGCTTAGAAATCGCAGTAGTAAGCGGGTGCCAAAAAGCGATACTGAAATCCAAGTCGCCTACTTGCGGCGCAGGGTGGATCTATGATGGTACATTTTCGGGAAATTTGATTTCTGGTGATGGTATCTTTGCCAAAATGCTTAAAGATAAAGGCATAAAAGTCTGTACAGAAGAGATATACTGCAAAGGTTAAGATTCATCAATCGAAAATTAGTCTTGGTGTTTCCAGTAACAGTTAGTCATAAAAAGTAGTGCAAAATTCATCTCTGCATGTTTTGAATAATTGTAAATGGTGCTCCTCATCAAGAATAATACGTTCCAGTAATTCTTGAATAAAAGGATCATCAATGAGATGTTGGTGCCTTCTGTAATTTTGGATTGCATCCATTTCGTGCTTCATATTTGCTGATAATTTATCATAAACGGTATCGCCATAGTATACGAAATCGGCATTCCAAAATCGAGTCAATCCATGATCATTGCTATGCATGACTGGATATTTACCAAGTAAGCGAATGGTTTTACCCAATAAGGCTAAATGATGCATCTCAACGATGGCGATTTGGTGTGCAAGTGTTGCGATCTTGGTATGACAATCTTCCAATGTAAGGTAATGATATATATACTGGTGAATTGCCGTTAATTCTCCAGAAATACCAGCATAGTCTTCTAATAAAATAGATGCATAGTAGGGGTTTTTACCCATAACCCTGGGAGTCGGATAAGGGTCAGGCAAGGAATAGAGTTGTTTTGGATGTTGCCCATGATTCATTTGATTTTTCACAGCAATTCACTCCCTGCATAGTAGTAGATGAATCAGTTTATGCCAAAATAGATGGGAGTAGTCCTTTCAACTGTGCTTTCTTATAAAAACTCCTGCAAAGTTGTTCGCTTTGCAGGAGTTTTGCATTGTATTGTGAAAATAGTATAAATTGGAAGAATATAAAAGAAGCAGCAATGTGGTAAGAACTTCGTTAGAAAAATCTTTTTTGAGGTGAGCATATGACTACATTAAAATGGGGAATTTTAGGTCCTGGGGCAATCGCCTTGGATTTTGCAAAAGCAATCAGGGAAGTGAATGGCAGTATCTATGCAGTAGGCGCAAGAAATCTTGAAAAAGCAAAGGCCTTTGCAAGTATTTATCATATTGAAAAGGTCTATGGCAATTACGAAGAAATGCTGAATGATCCTGGAATTGATGTAGTTTATATCGCAACGCCTCATAGTAATCATTATGAATTTATTATGAAGAGCCTTAATAATAATAAGCATGTATTTTGTGAAAAGGCTATTACAGTGAATAGCAGGCAATTAAGAGAAATTGTTGCTACAGCAGAGCAAAAGAATTTAGTCGTTGCAGAAGCTATGACTGTGTATCACATGCCATTATTTAAAAAGCTGCGTCATATTGTTACCTCAGGGCAAATTGGCACACTTAAAATGATTCAGGTATCTTTTGGAAGTTGCAAAGAATACGATGTTACCAATCGATTCTTTAGTAAAGAATTGGCAGGGGGCGCACTTCTTGATATTGGGACGTATGCTTTGTCTTTTGCTAGATACTTCCTTTCCAGCCAACCCTACGAGGTACTGACTACTGCGAAAAAGTTCGAAACGGGTGTAGATGAGCAGTCAGGTATCCTGCTTAAAAACTCCAAGGATGAAATGGCAGTGATTTCTCTAACAATGAGAGCAAAAATGCCAAAAAGAGGTGTTATAGCAGGAGAATTAGGATTTATTACAATCGATAATTTTCCAAGAGCATCGGAGGCTACGATACACTATCTAGACGGAAAAGTGGAAGTGATAGAAGCTGGTGAAACCGAAAAAGCATTGGTATATGAAGTGGAAGACATGAATCAATGCATCTTGAATAAAGCTAAAATGGATACCGTAGAATTATCCATGGATGTCATGGAAATCATGGATGAAGTTCGATCTCGATGGGGAATACGATACCCCTTTGAATAAAGCATTATTACTATCTCGTCAATTGCGAAGCAATTCTTAACAAGAGGGGATTGCTTCACTCTGTTCGCGACAAAGGACAAGGGTAGTATTTTTCTTACTTAATCATTCTTAATACTGCTTAATTTTGGCAGTTAAATATACTTTCAAAAATTTTATTAGCAATATAAACAAGGAAATTTCAAATTAACGGAGAAGTTTACAAAAAGTTACATGTAGTGCTATTCTTATCAAATTTTTTGGAAAAAGATAAAAGAGGCGAAAAAATGATTCCTAAGTTTGTTTTGAGGCTACTATGAAAATAAAAAAACAATCCATCGGGTTTCAGTTTATACTATGGACATTACTAGTTTGTATCGCACCTTTCGTTGCGGGTGGACTCTATATAGAGAAGGTGATAACGAAGCAGGTACATGAGAATTTTGAATATTATACCTATGAAGTATTAAGAAAAATACATAACAAGATTGATGGGTCAATTACACCGGCTTATGAGGCTATATCACTATTAGCAATAGATGAGCGTACGGCTGAATTAACGAGTACTATAGGGAATCGTATAGTAGCAAAGCCGAATGAGATTGATCCTAAAATGTACCACTTTTTCACCAATTATGAGAGTGTGTTTCCCCATATGTTGTCTTTCGGATTAGGAACGGAGCAAGGTGGATATTTTGAGTATCCTAGCTTTTTCTCAGAGCCAGGATATAATCCAAGAGAACGTATATGGTATCAAGAGGCAATAAATCATAGGGGAAAAGCATATTTAACCGATCCTTACTTTATGCAAACAACAGGGGAATTGGTTATAGCATTTGCTCGCACAGTTGAACTCGATAACAAAATAATTGGCGTGGTGGCAGCAGCGTGGAACGTGCAGGACTTGGAGAAGGAGGTCGAAGAATTTAAAATTGGGACAAGTGGCTATGTAATTTTGTTAAGTCAGAATAATAAAATTATGGTTTGTCCCAAGCATAGCGAATGGGTAATGAGAACTCCGCAAGAAATCGGTATCCCTGCGTTAATGGATTTAGAAGATGGTGGGAAGATCCAACAAGTTACTATTGATAACAAAAAACAATTGGCATCTGTCAATACTTCTCACATATCAGGCTGGAAAGCAATTGCTATAATTGATGAGAGTGAACTTACAGGTAAAGTGAAAAAAATAATGACACCAATCTTTATTACTTGTTCTATCATGCTATTTTTAATCTTAGGTTCGATTTTTTGGATAACTAAAAAGTATGTAATAGAGCCAATCAGTGAATTAACCGAGGGAGTAGCAGCTCTTAGCAATGGAGACTTAGAATTTAGGGTACCTTTAGGAAGGGAGAATGAATTTGGTATCTTAGCAGTTGCTTTTAATGAGATGGCTGGTAAATTGAAGGCTAATTTTAAGAAAATCCAACAGCAAAATGAAATGATTGTATGGAATACAATTAGACAAAAAGAAATAGAAAAGCAGATTGCCAGGCTTGATCGCTTAAATATTATTGGGGAAATGGCAGCAGGCATTGCTCATGAAGTACGCAACCCGATGACTACAGTACGAGGCTTCCTGCAAATGCTTGCCAAGAAAGAGCATGATTCTCCTAATTTTTCTTTTTACGGTATCATGATTGAGGAGTTGGATCGGGCCAATGGCATTATAACAGAATTTCTATCTCTGGCAAAAAATAAAGCGGTTAACCTTGAATTTGTAAATCTAAATCAAATTATTGAAGCCATTGTTCCTCTTATTGAGGCGGATGCTAGAATCAGTAATAAAAGTATTGTACTAGAATTAAGTGAGATCCCTGACTTGCTGATTGATGAGAAAGAAATTAGGCAAGTAATTCTTAATATGGTGAGAAATGGATTAGAAGCAATGAATGAGAAAGGAGAAGTCAGAGTAAGGACGTACTGTGAAGAGAATGCAGTAGTCATGGCTATTGCAGATCAAGGTTCAGGGATTAAAGTCGAAATATTAGAAAATATAGGAATCCCCTTTCAAACAACAAAAGAAAATGGCACAGGTTTAGGTCTACCTGTTTGCTATAGTATCGCCGCTAGGCACAATGCTAAGATTATGGTGGAAACTGGTCCTAAAGGAACGGAATTCTTTGTTAAATTTAATATAGATCAGGATATGATAATGAGAGAGTGATAAATTATAATAAATGTAGCAGGTAATGATGATATCAAATATGAAATCAAGTTTTTAAATGAATTTCATTTGGATCAAATTCTCTATTTACAGGATATTGTATTGAAGAACTTATCAGACACTGCAAGCTATTATATAGAACCAGTAGAGTTTTTTCGTAAACAATTAATTATTGAAAATGGTGCCGTAGGTCTTTTTAAAGAAGGTCAATTAGTGGGTTTTAATATGGCCTCCTTTCCTGGTAAGGATGAAGAAAATTTAGGTATTGACATTGGGATTAACCAAGGAGAGCTTTTGCAAGTGGCTCAATTTGGACCAGCAGCTGTACATCCAGAACACAGAAAAAAAGGCATTTTAGGTAAAGCTGTTGAGAAACATTTGAACATACTTGAGAAAAGTGGGTATAGGCATGTTTGTTTTACTGTTGCTCCTAATAACTATCCTACTATAAGAGCCACTATGGTCCATGGCTTTGTCGTTAAGAAACTGAAAATCAAATTTAATAATTTACTTCGCTATATATTTCATTTAGATTTTAAAAGTCGCTTTAAGCAGCCTAAGTACAGTGTTCGAATACCAAATACAGATATTGAATCCCAGAAATTTATTTTCAGTTTAGGGTTTTATGGCTATAATGTTTTAAAAAATGATAATGATTTTGACATTGTTTTTGGTCATGATGCAATCAAAGCATAATCGTACTAGTTCATTTCGTTGAGGAGGGAGTTATTTTGAAAACTTGTGGTATTGTCGGCGGTATGGGACCTGAGGCAACCGCACTGTTTTATATGAAGATCGTCAAACAATTCGTACATACCAAAGGATATCCTCCCATTCTTATGTATAGTGTTCCCGAACCTTTTCAAATTGCCGATTGTTTTTTACAACGTAATGAAGAGGGAGACTTGCTAGAACAACTTGTGATTGAAGGCATTAAAACAATACATAATAACGTGGATTTTTGTGTAATTCCTTGTAATACAGCTCATATTTATATCAATGCAATTCGAGAGGTTTCAAAAGTTCCTGTTTTTAGTATTGTGGAAGAAACCTGCAGGCATCTTAAGCTGCATAAAATAAAAAAGGTAGGAATTTTAGCCACTACTGCGTCCGTTGATAATCAACTATACACAAAGCCCCTGTACGAGAATAACATAACTCCAATATTGCCTATGGCATTTCAGCAAGCTATTGTGTCAGAAATCATATATCGCCTGGTAAAAGGAGAAATCTTAGCAGCTGACAAAGCAGCATTACTGACGATTATCGGCAGTCTAAAAGAAATGGGTGCCGAATGTGTGATATTAGCTTGTACAGATTTACCTATTTTGCTTTCTCAGGATGATATTGATTTTCCTCTGCTTGATACCTTAGATATATTAGCAGAAGTAGCTAAAAATGCAATAATGGGTGAGTATACAGTTGGTAATACCCTAAGTACAGCTTAAAGAATATATAATTAGACTAGCTCTTAGAATTTCTAGCTTTTGCATTTTGTGGTGAGTATGATACAATGAAAAAAAGTAAAAAATATGGACCGCCTAATACTGTATAATGAAGATGGGAAAGACGAGGGGGAAATACGTGTGGATCAATTTAAAAATGTTTCGATTGTAAAAAAGGCAAATGTATATTTTGAGGGGAAGGTAACAAGCCGAACAGTTCTTTTTGCTGACGGAACTAGAAAGACCTTGGGAATTATGCTGCCAGGCGAATATGAGTTTGGTACTGACGCTGCTGAAGTCATGGAGATTTTGGCAGGAGAACTAGAAGTATTGTTACCAGGTGAAAGTACCTGGAATGTATATACAGGCGGAGATCGCTTCCAAGTTCCAGCCAATTCACGTTTTTCATTAAAAGTAAAAATTGTTGCGGATTATTGTTGTTCCTATGAAGAATAATTCACGATAAGAATGTAGTAGATACATACTGTTGTCACAAGCGTATGCTTGTGGCAACATTTATTTTGTACATAAAGAGAGGAGAAAGTTCTTTGAGAGTGTTAAAGATCCTATTTTTAAGTATTGCGCTGTTTCTGGTAACGGTAAATGGCTATGCCCAAAATGATAAAATACAGCTTGTATGGCACAATGCTGAGGATGCAGTTATGTATGAATTGGAGATCGCCAATTGTCCCATTAAGAATAATAAGAAAGCTTCTGCCAAGCAGATTGTTTATAGTACAACCAAGATTTCTACTCCTGGTATTGAATTGAATACAGCTTTATTTAAAGGCGAAAAACTAAAAAAGCTGTATTATCGTGTTCGTCCTTTAGATTTAGATAAGAATCCTCGTGCTGCTTTTTCAGATCCTATTGCTTTAAATAAAGGGGTCCTTAATCCTGATAAGCCAACCATTACATCCAGCTTAAAAAAGAATCACCCCCTGCCACTATATCCTGTATATTCATGGATACCAGTATTAGGAGCTGATTCTTATGAAGTGGAAATATTGAGTGCCCCGCCAGAGAAACCTAATGGCACGGAAGCATCAAAATATAGAATCCGTTCTTCTATACTACAAGGCGGATTTGGGTTTGATTATTATGATACTCATGCCTATGTAGAGCCAGGGACGTTTTACTGGCGAGTACTTGCATTAGATGAGAATAAAAAGCCGATTGGCAAGTATTCTGATGCGAGCCCATTGCCCGTGAAAACAGGCAGCCGAAAATGGGCCGTGTTTGGCGACAGTATTACTCATGGGGGTGGGGCCATTTCTAATCCCCCATCAGATGATCGTTTTGAATATGTCTCGTACTTGCCTTTTCCTGTGAAAAATTTAGGCAGAAGTGGAGATACCAGCGAGGCGATGGTGGAGCGTTTTGAACATGACGTACTTCCCTTTAAGCCTCAATATCTATTTATTCTGGGCGGAACGAATAGTATTCGTGGTGGTGTATCTGGAGAAGAAGTCATTGAATCCTTGGAATCACTAAAGGAAAAATGTGAGGAAAATGGAATCACGCCGATTTTCTTGACTCTTCCCCCTGTAAATCCTGAGAGAATACAACGGGTATTTAATCAGTCAACCGCTGATAACTGGCAGGTGGAATTAGCGAAAGTGAATGAGTTTATTCGGAATCAACCCTATGCGATTGAAATTTATTCCCTGCTAGCAGATGAGGATGGAATACTGCCAGTAAAATATGCTCAGGATGGATTGCATCCTGACATCTCAGGTAAAAAAATTATGGCTGATTCCATCAAGAATTTTTTGAAAAATCATCCCGAGCTGTAAAGCCGTACTGAATAAATAATATATAAAACACCGATTGCGAATTTTCGCATCGGTGTTTTGTTATAAGTAAAGAACGTATTTTATTTCGTGTTCTTCCTCTTCTTCGCGTCTTCGCGGTTCAAAAGTTCTTATTTTTAAAGGATGTGCAGTGTTTTTGCCTCTCGATCCGAATGTATACGTTTTCTCTTGGATAAGCTATGTGTAATGAATAAAGGCAGGTCGTAAGGGGAGGCACTAGTGAGAATTTTAGTTGTAGAAGATGATCAGATGCTGCGGGAAGTGGTTGTTGCTGTGCTCAAAGAAGAAGAATACTTGATTCATGAGACAGGAAATGGCGAAGAAGGATTATATTTAGCATCGCAGAATGTCCATGACTTATTAATACTTGATATTATGCTTCCAGAAGTCAGTGGTTTAGAGATTGTAAAAGCACTGCGTTCGAAAAGTATTACCATGCCTATTATGCTATTAACGGCAAAGGACAGCGTACAAGATCGAGTAATCGGCTTAAATAGCGGTGCCGACGATTATTTGGTGAAACCTTTTGCCATTCCAGAGTTATTAGCAAGAGTGAAAGCCTTATTAAGACGTACGGGCATGGGAGGGAAAGAGGGAGATCTTTTGTATGGCGACATCTCTGTGAATTCCAAATTAAGAGATGGCTTTGTAGATAAAAATGCCCTGCAGTTAACGAGTAAAGAGTATGAATTACTCGAATACCTGATTTTAAATCAAGGTCATATATTGACAAGAGAACAAATCTTTGATCGAATATGGGGCTTCGAGTCAGAAACCACGATCGGAATTGTGGATTTATATATTCACTATCTTCGCAAGAAATTAACGGCTCAAGGCAGTCAAATCGTAATACAAACGATTCGTGGAGCAGGTTTTATGATGAAGGAGAAGTAAACATGTTCCAGAAAACCTTACGAAGACTGACGTTGGTAAATTCCATAGTATTTTTAGTGATTTTTATTATTTTCGGTGGAACCTTGTATGGATATGTAGCTAGGCAGATTTTTGATGATATTGATGAATCCATGGAACGCAGGGTAAATGCTTTTCGAATTCCGAACATTCGTCCAAGGGATGGAGGACCGCCCCTGATTTTTTTTGAATCCCGCATACTGATTTTGCTGCGTGATATAGAGGGAAAGATTATCAATCTTCATACCTATCCCATTGAAGGACTACCATCCGAAGTTCTGGATTTTCTTGAAACAGCCAGTACCGAAAAATGGCAGACACAGAAAATAGACTATCATGTGTATCGCATTTTATCGACTCCCTATCTTTATACGGATGAGACCATAGTGTTTAAGGAGCGTCCTATTAAAGTCAAAGATGTCATAGCCATTAGTATAGTTGATTCTGAGTTAGCCATGCTAAGGCGATTTTTAATTATTATATTCATTGGACAGCTTATTGGTATGACAGCCATTGTGTTAGGCAGTTATTATTTGGCTCGTCGTGCCTTAGTGCCCATTCAAGCGGCATGGGAAAAACAGCAGCAGTTTGTGGCTGATGCTTCTCATGAACTGCGCACTCCCCTTGCTGTTATAAAAAGTAATGCAGAACTTTTATTGCGCCGTCCTGAACATACCATCGAGTTAGAAACCATCCGCATTACCAATGTCATTCGAGAAACCATACGCATGGGCAAATTGGTTTCCACTCTTTTTACGTTAGCGAGGGCAGATGCAAATCAGATGGAAATTGAAGCAGTGCCGATACTATTAAATGAAATCATTGACAGAGTTGTAGAACAGTTTGAACCCTTAGCCCAGATGCAAGGTGTTTCCTTAGATGTAAAATGCAATGATACAATCTGCTTGGTAGCAGATCGGGAACGACTGCACCAATTATTCGTCATTTTATTAGATAATGCGATTAAATATACATCCCAAGCAGGGAACATCCAAATTATTTGCCGCAAACACTCTAGTAAGGTCTTAATCCAGGTGAAGGATACAGGATGTGGAATTTTTCCAGATGATTTACCTTACATTTTTGAACGTTTTTTTCGAGGTGATAAAGTTCGTTCTCGTAAGAATGGGGGGGCCGGTTTAGGATTAGCCATTGCACAGTGGATTGTTGAAAAGCATGAAGGGAAAATATGGGTCGAAAGCCAGGTGGGCATTGGCACCCAAGTCTATGTTACTCTTCCTATTGAAAAAAATGATAACTAGTACCTTATCTGCGTTAAAACTGTGGATAATTTAGCGAGGATTTTTTCGGCCTGCGAGGCGGAGGAGCCAAGCAGATCGGGAATCTGTAAGGCGACGACAACGAAGCAGGACGGAAAAAGACTGCT
>ENA-OFCE01001599-OFCE01001599.1-metagenomes-genome-assembly--contig:-NODE-1599-length-11221-cov-7.213595_pt1 | contig 11221 bp, 10 predicted proteins | sample MGYA00153388_OFCE01 | MGnify analysis MGYA00153388
ACTGTGGGATAATCACGATTGGAAATCGCTTCATACAATTGGCTTGCCAATCCTGGCCAAGAAAAAGTGACTTCAGTTAAAACAGCACCACCGAGTAGGGATGCGGTAGTTAAACCCAGTACGGTAATTACCGGAATCATCGCATTTTTGAGAGCGTGAGAGATCAGAATTCGTTGTTCGGGAATGCCTCTAGCTCTGGCGGCTTCGACATATTCGGCTTTCATGCTTTGCTTGAGGTTTACCCGCACGATCCGTTCAAAAATTCCGCTCAGTAATACGCCGAGTGTCAGACAGGGTAAAGCTAGATGGTGGAGTGAAACAAAAAAGCTGGCTAGGTCGAAGTGTAATAAACTATCGATCGTGTAGAGTCCGGTAATTTTTACAGGTGGGGTTAAGTTCGCTGGAAATCTACCGCCGAGGGGGAAAATATTTAATTGCACTGCAAATACTAGTTGCAATAGCATCCCTACCCAAAAAATCGGTAATGAATAACTAATTATCCCGAATAATCTCCCCCCAACTTCAGAGATAGTACCCGGACGAGATGCAGAGATCGTGCCCACTGTCACCCCTACAACAAAGGCAATTAACATACTGCCGATCGCGAGTTCTAGAGTAGCTGGAAAGTTTTCTTGAATTACTATCAAAACTTCTTTACCAGAACTAGTAATTGACTTGCCAAAGTCTCCACGTAGAATATTGAATAAGTAACTAAAATATTGAATGTAAACTGGTTGGTCTAAGCCTAATTGTTTTCGTAAATCTGCTTTTACTTCATCTGATGCTCGATTGCCTAAGAAGGCATCTGCCGGATCGCCTGGGGTGGCTTTGAGTAGAAAGAATACTAGGGTAACGATCGTCCACAACATCAAGGGAGCCAGGAGTAATCGCGCAGCTAGATAGTATTGGAGGGTTTTCGATCGAGACATAAGATTTAGTTGATAGTTGATAGTTGATAGTTGATAGTTGATAGTTTTAGCTGTGCTTTGAGGTTTTAATAATAGAAACTAGTAACTTGATTAGCTCTTCTACATCTGCATTGATAGATAAATAACTTTTTTCTTCAACATAGTCAGAATGGAATAAAAGAGCTAGCCAATATTCTGTTTCCTTGGCTTCTTTGAGAGCAATCGCCAACTTGTGAATAAAATCAGCCTTACTCTCACCTTGCTCTGCTTCTCTAATCAATGCTCCAACCGCTGTCCCGCTCCTAAGTACTTGCTTACTTAAAACATATTCTTTTTTTTGTTCGTTCAGATATTTAGATAATTTTATTATCCGCAAGGCAAAAGAAAATGATTTATCCCTAACAATATATTGACTCACTACTTATATTTATCAACTATCAACTATCAACTATCAACTATCAACTATCAACTATCAACTATTTCTTCATAGTTGAGTAAAGTAAATTTTGCAGGGGATCGATCGCGATGCCGCTCATGCCTTTTTTGGCGAAGACAAAATCTTTGGTTTGCCAGAGGGGAATTAGTGGGACATCTTGGGCGATCGTATTTTGAATATCGCTGTAGATTTGCTGTCTTTTGGTAGGATCTGCTTCTTTGGCTTGGGCGGTGATGAGTTGATTCATCCGATCGCTATAATAGAACGATCCTTGGGATTGAGATCCCCCTTCTTTACATCCTTGGGATACCGAACCTTTGGGGCATTCGAGGAAGGGTTGGACAAAGTTATCAGGATCGAGAAAGTCGGGATACCAGTCTTGCAGTGTGGCTGGGTAGATATTTTTGCTGGCGTATTTAAAGAATGATGCTGACTCGATCGTGTTTGGTTCGAGTTCGAGCATCCCCCCCAGTTTTTGCTTGGCATAGGCACGGAGGAAGCCCGCTGTCAGGCGGCGAGGCGTAGAACCGGAGGGGTACCAAATTTGAATTTTGGCGGGGTTCTGGGGCGAAAATCCGGCTTGGGTGAGCAGTTGTTTGGCTTTGGCGATATTGCCGTCCCCATAAGCATTTTTAAAAACTGGCTGGGAGACACTAAAGGTACTGGGAACGATACTGTATAAGGGGTTGCCCTGCCCGTACAAGATGCGTTCGTTGATGGTGGGTCGATCGACTAGAGCTGCTAGTGCTTGACGGACTAGGGGGTTATCTAGCGGCTTTTGGAGGACGTTGAGGATTAGATAACTAGTCACACTACCATCGATCGCGATCGATTGCCATTTTCCAGTTTTGGCTCCTTCTTCTAGGCTTTTGACTTGATCTGGTTCGAGGGCTTGGAAGGCGACATCGACGGCTCCGGTACGGAAGGAGTTGTAGAGGTTTGCCGAGTTATTGGAGAAAATTTGGACATTCACGCCCCGATTGAGTGGTTTGGCACCCCAATAGCGATCGAATGCTTTTAATTTTACTCGATCGGTACCATACTCTTGGAGTTGATACGGCCCTGTGCCGACAAATGTATTTGCTTCAAATTGATTTGCCCCAATCTTATAGGCTTTGGGAGATACCGCGCAGGTACCAGGGAAGGCTAACATCGCGGGGAAGGCTGCAAACGGTTTTTTGAGCTTAATTGTGAGTTCGTTGGTTCCGGTGGCTGCAACTGAAGCTACTCGCTCGGCTAGTAAAAACGCTGGCTTACCCTTATTTTGAATAAATCTTTGGAGTGAAAATGCCATCGCTGCGGCATTAAAAGGGGTGCCATCGTGGAATACTACCCCCTGACGGAGCGCAATTGTATATGTCAAACCATCGGCACTAACTGTTGGTAAAGCTGTCGCTAGTTGGGGTTTGACTTGGGTGCTACCAGGATCGTAAGTATACAACCTGTCGCTCAAATTCCGAATCAAAGCGATCGATCTCAATTCATAAGCATCCGCAGGATCGAGCGTACGCGGTTTTTGAGTTGTCCCGACGGTAATTCTCCCTTCATCGCCACTAGCAACATTGGGATTACTACTCTCAGAGCAACTAGTCATGAAAATCAACCCTATCAAACCAAAGCAGCGCAGTGCGATGCCTGAAACTAAGCTAATATGCTGCCATCTATTCATGGATATATGCGATCGCCACAATAATTAAGGCTCGATCTAGAATGTAGTCAAGCGGTACAAATTACCTGACGGATCTAAATTACTCCAAGGTAAGTTACTAAATATATAACGATTTGGCAACCTTTCCTCAATTATGTTGTCTCTATTAGCCCAAACTCCAATAATTAACGCGCTCACCTACAAGATCGAGTAAGTGAGCGCGTTAATTAAAATCGAGCGATTAGCCATAGTAGTTGTTAGTGAAGTGTCAGACAACTACCATCGGGCGATTAGCGATTGTTGCGACGTTGAATGTTATTAACATCAGTAACGTTGTTTTGACGGGTGTCGTTGTCATTACCCAAGACATCAGCAGATTGAGTGTTGGTTACACTCGTCCCAGTTGCGCTAGGAGTAGTGCGACGACCAGATTGACTATTTTTGACGTTAGTGCTGTTGGTTTGACGAGTAGTGTTACCGTCTCCAGTAATCACAGCATTTTGCTGGCTATCAACTACAGTTGCGGTATCAGCATGAGCAGGGAGAGTCAAACCTAATGTTGCGACGCTTAAACCGAGAACGATGATAGATTTGAAGTTCATGATTGTATATTCCGATTGGTAAGTGAGTGAGTTAGCGATTTACTTACACTTGAGACTACAAATCTTATTTGGTTAATTCCGTAAAAGTTTGAGATTTAATTTGAACTTTAATCTGAGTTTTTTAGGAAGTTAACTGTCGGTGTAGATTGTATCTTGCTGTGCTCGTATCAATAACTACAGATCGTGCTATTCACTTTCCAGAAATGTTGCTAAATAAAATTGAAACTATTTTTTGAAATCGCTGAAAGCATTGCCATAGAAGGATTGTATTCTCATATATAAATCCCAGCCGAGGATCGTTACCATTGGAAAGCGGTCACGATCCAATGCCTCCAGATAGCATTGGTACAAGATGTAGATCGATCGAGTAGTGTGCGCCAAGCAAGATCGAGTATTAGTTCAAAGCTAGGTAGCGATCGAACCGTTGCTGAAGCTGCGCTGGCGAGGAGTCCACGCTATCGATTGTGGTTGGTTGCGTCCAATACTCTACCAGTGCATGACCGAAAGCGTAAGCATTTTTATTGGGGGCGGCGGAGTTATTAAGTAATAATGGCCACATTGTCAAGAGATTGAAGTCAATCGGTTTGGTGTGGCTGGTATTTAAGAGTGAATGCAAGTCCTTCGCCATTTGTAATTTACCGATGACTACTGGTAACTGTTCTACCGGAATTTGGGCGGTGAGTAATTGCGCCAGAGCGGGCGAGCCTGTAGTGAGGGTAGAAACAAACTCTAATACCGGACTTTTGAGTAGTTGAGTGAGTCCCTGAGTAGTAGTCATCTGGAGACTATATCGATCGATAATGCTGGCAGCAGCTACAATTCGAGCGTCGAGGTTGTGTAAAAATCGGGCGAGGCGAATTTGTTTGCTTGGTGCGATCGATTGGAGCAAAGCTAATGATAATGTGTCCACACCCCAAGCCAGCCTGTCGTTACTAGGATTGGCATTGACTAAAGGTAGGACTAGATCGCAGTAAGTAGCTAGGAATTCATTTCGATAAGCCACAGCTTCCCGCATCGCAATTTCCTTTGGACGCATTCCTGCTTGCCAATCATAAGGCGGTGCCCACTCCCGTAGCGGACGAACGCGATCGACTTGAGTTACGATCGTGACGATCGGTAAATCTGGCACTGTCCGTTTAATATCTGCCAAAAAGTCTCGATCCATCTGCAATGCCGGATCGAGCGCGGGAGTGACGAGTAATAGTAAATCGGCAGTAGCCGCACGAGCTAATACTTGCGATCGCAAATCCGCTCGATTGGCTTGTTCGTAGCCAGGGCTATCCCAAAGTGTCAGGCTTTCACCACTAGAGTGCCACTGGTAATTTTGAATTTTGTCAGTACTGGGCAAGACATCGATGATGGCTAAGTCTGCCTGAAATAGCGTATTGATCAGACTACTTTTACCCGCACCCGTGCGCCCTACCAGGAGAATATCGATCGGCTTTTGCTCGATCTGCGCCTGTGGTTCGGCAGCAACTAGAATATCTCTGAGCGTTTGAGTATTTGCCGTTGGTACTTGTGTAACGGTCGGAGGTAAAGATAATAACTTGCCACTATATAGAGTCACAGCTTGACGACAGAGGTTTGTCAAGGCAGCTTCGCGAGTGAGTTGACCCAAATTCACCAAAAGCTGACGATCGGCACTGCTAGAGGATTCCTTGGTGGCACGCTTGGCGATCGCCGCCACGGGGTTGAGTATCCATTGTGCCCAATTCCAAACTTTGAGGAGTTTCTGCGCTGATGGAGCCAATTTTTGATACGTCTCATAGGCTTCATACGTCTGCGCGATCGTGACTCGATCGAGTGCGGGTGCTAGTTTCTGCATCCAGGCATCCATATCATCAGTAGTCCCCCGAATCAATCCATACGCCTGGGTGACATAGATATTCAGCAGTGGATATTTAACTTCGGGATGATAGATCTTGGCAATGGCGACGATTAATTCCTGACATCGCGCCCAAAATGTCGCCCAATCTTCCCAGATCGGTCGATCGATTTGTGACTCACTAATTACCTTTTGCAGCACCGCACTAACTTGCGCTGCTGCATCTCCAGTCAATGGCGTAGCATTGGCTGTAATCGCTTCGAGTTCCAGACTTGCCGCTGCAATCACCTCTGCACCTCGATCGATCGAAGATTTTGTCCAGCGTACCAACAACCATCGCCAACCCACCAACAGCAGCGTAAATACGCCCCAAATCCAATTAATTCCCCACTCCTGAATCTTAGTACCAGCAGCAATCAGCAGGAAAATAACGACACTCGCGATCGGCGATACTAGAATAGCCCACTGCCAAGGTTTCAATTGCATATCAATTTCCTACTGACCACTAATCTGACCATATCACACTCGATCGTGTAGTTCTAGAACCTACCTTTTCATAAGCAATCTCAACTTATTGACTTTTTAAGAGGGGGATGAAGATCGCTGGCTTTCAAAACTCTACGTAAATTTACTACCCCTTCACGATTTAGTTGGAGTCGAATTATCGTAGCTCTCCCGCTGGGACTAATCCCAATCATCTCAGTAAAATCATCACTCCAGACAAAATGCTCAGAGCGAGATTGTTGACGTGGATGATATAGTACTGCAAGTTTTCCGTCGATCGGATCGTAAGCTTCGAGATGATTGTATTTGCGATTGTTACATCCTTGACAGGACAGAGCCAAATTATCTAGGTCGTAAGTCCCACCTTTAGATAAAGGAATAATATGTTCGATGGAAAAAGGATCGGATGAAAATTTAAGTTCACTCCAGCAATATTCACAACATCCTTGCGCTCGTTCGGTGATAAAGTCCTTTTGTTGAGCAGTAATTTCAGCCATTTAATGAGACTCTGGAATACATAGTTCTTGCATGACTATAGATACAGGCTGACCGCGCAAAGTCGCTAATTCAATTAAAGCTTTCATCCGTCGAACGTTAGCAATTTCCAATCGATCGCTAATTTCAATGAGTTTTTGTTGTTCCTCGTCTGTCAAAGTTTCGGCTTGACGTTTAGCAATAAGCAAGTGATATTCTGTCCAAGTAGCTGCAGAAAGTCCGATGTTAATTTCCTTCAAAAGATCTGATGCTCTGGATGGCTCTTGTTCTAGTAAGGTTAATCTAACTCTTTTGCCAGAAAATTCATTAGCATTAGTGAGAATTTCTTCCCAAGTCCCTTCAATTTCTCGTGTCGATCGCATAAGAGATCTATAGATAAATATGTGTCAATTCTAACTTAGATTGGACATATCTAGCAATCGGATACGTACTATGTAATCACTCGATCGAATCCCCAATCCGGCTATAATCTTAGATCGATCGACAAGCAATAGGTTGAGTAAAACAACTGTGAGCTTGTTCGGCAATCGGCGTTGACTGAAGCCATCGCCATTGAAATCGTTAAAATAGATCTAGGCACTGAATCTTATTGCCCAGACAGCTAGGTTCAAAATAAGATCGACCATTTTCACGACACGATCGACAGATCTGGTTGGGGCATCCTCAATACTGGTGTCTCCATCCCATCTTCACCTGTGTAGGATCGCAGGGGAGTTTTGATTTCAAATTTGAGTTCTTTCAAGGAGAATCGAGCATGAGATATCGGCGACTGGGACGTTCTGGCTTACAAATCAGCGAGTTATCGCTGGGATCTTGGATCACTTATGGCAATCAGGTAGACGATCGTGCGGCGATCGAAACTATGTCTGCGGCACGAGATGCAGGTGTGAATTTCTTTGACAATGCTGAAGTTTACGCGGGGGGAAAAGCGGAAACCCTGATGGGAAATGCGCTCAAGCATCTGGGCTGGGAGCGGGAGGATTATATTATTTCTACCAAGTTTTATTGGGGCATCGCTAAAGGCCCTAACCGCAAGAATACACTCAATCGCAAATACCTACATCAGGCGATCGAGGGTTCCCTTCAACGGTTGCAATTAGATTATATCGACTTGGTATTTTGCCATCGTCCCGATCCAAATACACCGATCGAAGAAACTGTCTGGGCGATGCACGATATGATTCAGCAGGGCAAAGCCCTGTACTGGGGCACCTCGGAATGGTCGGCGGCGGAGATTGTCAGTGCGTGGCAGATTGCCGATCGCCATCATCTCCACAAGCCTGTGATGGAGCAACCAGAGTACAATTTGTTCCATCGCGATCGGGTGGAACAGGAATACGCACCACTCTACGAGGAGCAGGGATTGGGGCTAACTACCTGGAGTCCACTTGCTTCTGGCGTACTCACAGGCAAATATGCTAATGGAGTTCCCGCTGGGAGCCGTTCGACTTTACCAGGTTACGATTGGTTGCAACAGACGGTTACAAACAGCGAGTGGATTGCGGCTACCGAACGCTTACGTCCGATTAGTAATGAACTAGGTTGTACGTTATCGCAGTTGGCGATCGCGTGGTGTGCCAGCAATCCCCATGTCAGCACTGTGATTACTGGCGCAAGCAACAAAGCTCAAGTTGTGGAGAATATGGGCGCGATCGAGATTATTCCGCAGCTTGACTCGGCACTGCTCGATCGAATTCAAATGGCGATCGGTACGATCGCCGTTTGAGAGGGCTAACCGCACCGGATTGACTTGAGAATCGCCACAGGGGGATTAATCCCCCTGTGCGATCGCAGTCGCTCACGAGCGATTAAAAGACGCTTAGATCTCAGTCCGCGCAGGCGGACTTTGCATTCCGATCGGTGATTTCAATCGCTGTGTCCTAACAGCCTTGGCGGTTGCTATAACTATCAACTGTCAACTAATTACCGCATCGTCACAAACTCTTCAGCCGAGCTGGGATGAATCCCGACAGTGGCATCAAAATCTGCTTTAGTCGCGCCCATTTTCACAGCAATAGCTACACCTTGAATGATTTCAGCCGCGTGATCTCCCACCATGTGAGCACCGAGGACTCGATCGGTATGAGTATCTACCACCAGTTTCATTAGGGTGCGATCCTGTTTATTTGGCAGTACATAATACATCGGTCGGAAATTACTGCGATAAACTTTAATATTATCACCGTACATTTCTCGTGCTTCTTCCTCAGTCAGTCCGACGGTTGCAGCTTCGGGGGTGGTAAAGATCGCTGTCGGGATATCCCCATAGTTCATCGTCCGAGGTTTTTTCCCGAACATTGTATCTGCAAATGCACGACCTTCATTGACAGCTACGGGAGTCAGTTGGATATTATCGGTACAGTCACCCACCGAGTAGATATTTGCCACATTCGTCTGGCTATTAGTATCTACCAAGATCGCGCCATTGTGGGTTTTGACATCGACGTTCTCTAATCCCAAATCGGCTGTATTTGGCTCACGTCCCAATGCGGCTAAACTCACGGCATCGGCGAGGATCGTCTGCTGTCCGTCTTGGGTGGTGACAGTTACACTCACGCCATTCTCGGTTTTGGCGATCGAGATATCGATAGAATTGTTAATAATCTTAATCCCATGATGGATCATCCCATCCTGAACAGCCGATCGCAAGTCGCGATCGAAACTCCGTAAAATTAGATCGGGGCGAATAATCTGGGTAACTTCTGTCCCCAAGCCATTCATAATACAAGCAAACTCACACCCAATATAACCAGCACCCAAAATCACCATCTTCTTGGGTTGGGTGGGCAAATAAAACATATCATCTGAGACGATCGCATGTTCGATCCCAGGAATGTCTGGACGCACCGGATGTCCGCCTACTGCAATCAGTATTTTATCAGCAGTGATAGTGCGATCGCCTACTTGCAGCGTATGATGGTCGATAAATTTGGCACGGGTTGGAAAAACTTCGACTTTGGATTTATCCAGCATCGTCTGATAAATCCCATTTAGCCGGAGTAACTCATTATCAATCCCTGCAATCATCTTCGGCCAGTCTAACTGACTTTTGACAGCACTCCAACCATAACCTTCCGCATCGGTGAATAATTCGGGGAAGTGGGACGCATACACCATCAATTTCTTGGGAATACAGCCGCGATTGACGCAGGTACCGCCGAGTTTGCTATATTCAGCAACACCGACCTTCGCACCATATTCAGCAGCACGTCGAGCTGTGGCAATCCCACCCGAACCGCCACCAATTACGAATAGGTCAAAATCGTAGCTCATCTTTTGTCTTTCCTTTGGTTCTATCTCAATTTTACTCAAAACTAGGTTGGGATGGGGACGGTAATCCCAACCCAAAAACCCAACTACTAACCTAAGTTGCTACTTACAACCCAATCGGTTAGAAACCGCTCCTCAGAATGCAAAGTCCGCCTACGCGGACTAGTTTATTAGTACAGCTTTAGGCGGACTTTGCAACACTAGCCACGATTTCAATCGTTGGCATTCTAAGGTAGCAACTTCGGTTACTAACTGCTTGCACTGTTGGCGTAGCCTCGCCCAAGGCGATACGTAGCCGTTAACAACAGCTTACCGTAGGCACAGTGTCAACTGAATTTAGCCTTTCAAATAAGTCAACATCGTGTTGACATCAGAAACTTCAAAAGGATCGGTTTCACAATTATCGCCATAACCATTTTCGACAAAAACTTGCTCGACTTTGCCATCATTGACAACCATCGAATACCGCCAAGACCGCATCCCAAAGCCTAAGTTGGCTTTATCTACCAACATCCCGATCTTCCGGCTGAATTCACCATTACCATCGGGGAGAAGCTTGACATTTTTGACTTCCATGTTTTTGCCCCATTGGAACATCACGAAAGCATCATTGACAGATACACAGTATACTTCGTCAATCCCCAGTGCTTTGATCTCGTCGTAGGCAGCATCATAGCCAGGTAGGTGAGTGGTGGAGCAGGTAGGGGTAAAGGCTCCAGGTAGTGAAAAAATCACTACTCTCTTACCAGCAAAGATGTCTTTGGTAGTCGTATCCTGCCATTTAAAAGGATTTGAGCCTTCGACCGATTCGTCGCGAACGCGAGTCTTAAATACAACGTCGGGCACTTGTTGGTTGACTACAGGCATGATTTACTCCTTGATTTGATTAATTATAGTCAGCGCACTATCGAGCGCGACAACTGATTACGGAGCAAAGCTCACAATCTCAGAATAATTCTAATTTAGGAATAAGTCAAGTCCAGTAACTGAACTCAGTTAAGAATATTTTAAGTTTAATGAGCATTACGGGAATTTGGGCATTATAATTGAAGGTTACAGTATCTCTCTACTAGTACTAGTTGATAGTCCCTAGTCACCTTGCAATGAGCCAGCCATCAACAGACGCGATCGTCAAGACACTCAGAGCCAAAGGCTTGCGCGTGACACCGCAACGATTTGCCGTGTACGCCAATCTACTCTCCCGCAACGATCATCCCACGGTCGAACAACTCCTGGTAGATTTGAATCAATATTGCCCCGTATCCTCGCAAGCGACGATTTATAGCTCGTTGCAAGCTCTCCGCGCAGCGGGATTGATCCGTGAGGTGTTACTCGAAGCGGGGCTATCGCGCTACGATGCGATCGTCGTACCCCACCATCATTTCCACTGTCAACAGTGCGGCTCGATCGAGGATATCGGCTGGGAGGAGCTACCTGTAGTAGCATTCGATCGATTGCGATCGGGTTTACAAGCAGTTACCTACGAAACCACCGTGCGCGGTTATTGCGATCGATGTAGTCAAGAGTAGTTTT
>ENA-OFCE01001600-OFCE01001600.1-metagenomes-genome-assembly--contig:-NODE-1600-length-11220-cov-8.315092_pt1 | contig 11220 bp, 14 predicted proteins | sample MGYA00153388_OFCE01 | MGnify analysis MGYA00153388
GCTGCTGGTGAAGCTACTCCTGTTGCTTTGACTGCTCCTGCTATCAACGGTTAATTCGTAAGTTGATTTAGGAATGAGAACCCCCTCACATTGTGAGGGGGTTTTTGCGTTTAGGAGCTTAGACCTCAGACAAAACAGCAATTCTCATTATGAAAAGTCAACTGGAATTGAGCGGTAGATCTAGCTCTAGACCTTGAATCATAAAAGTGAGGAGATGATCCCAACTGTCAAAAACCAGATATCGGGTTAAGGCACGCAGGTCGTTAAAGAAGGTTTTGCGGGTAGGCAAGTGTGCCCGCAGTAACTTGTATTTTTCATCCAGTAACTCCAGTACAGTATGAAACAGTAAAGACAAAATATTGAGACTGGCTAGAAATGAGGCTAGATGCTGCTTTCCATGTCCGAAATTGTGCTCAAGGTTATAGCCCTTAGTTTTGAGAGTATTGTTATTCTCATTTTCAACCTTCCATCTGGTGCGACCAGCTCGAACAATTTCTGTCACCGTTTCATCTGTAATGAAATGGTTTGTTGCCCAAGAATTTTTGTAACCCACCTGACCATCAGGTCTAGTCACGGTTAGTTCACACCAGTTGACCAACAAGGCATTATCACCCACTTTGAGCGGCAACCCATTAGAGTATCGGTAGGTATAAGTTTCTTCGACTTTACCAGTCCACTTTTTCTGAACTAGTGTGGGCAGGCTTACACCTTCAATGTGTTCATATAGCGTTTTGTGTGATGTTGGCAGACAGGTCAAAATAAAGTTGAACTGTTGCTCCAAGAGCAGTTGACACAAGGGTTGATGGCAATAAAGATCGTCACCCAAAACCGTAACTTTTAAAGGGCTGTACTTTTGACCATGCTGCAATAGCCACCGTTTCGCCGCAGCATTTTCACAGTCTTGTTTCTGGTGTCCATCTTGGGGCACAACAAATTCAGGCACTAGCGGAATCACTTCTGAGCGATTAGGACTGACGAGCACTGGTGTAACCACGCTATGAAAGTGACGCACCTCTCCTGATTTCAATTTTCGAGTTGAACACTGGGGGCAATGAATTTGGTTTGAACTAAAGTATTCAGTCCCATCTATTGCTATTAATAGGTTCTCGTCAAATCCTCTAAAGCTGTCTAACTTTCCCCTACTCTCAATCATTTGAAAGGCTTGCTCAAATATTGGCGTAATTAGCTCTGGTTTGGGGTGATCTAGTAAGTCTCTGATGTGGTTGTCGCTGGGAATCTTATGAACTCCAAACAAGCTCTGGACATTGCTTCTTCCTTCACCCAAACTCCATCGTTTCTGGCTTTTCAACGCACGATGGAGTTTGGGTGAAGAACACGCTGAACGCACTCAGGGCTGCGTCTTCCATGCGTAGCGGGTCACCCGCCACGCATTCCATACTGGGTATTCTTACCTGTTCGTTTGTCTGGCAATGATTCCAGCAGTTGGCGAAAAGATTTCACAATTGTGTCGAACGACCCTAGTTGAACCAACTACCTTTCCTTGATGAGATTTCATTTCTCCGGCCATTTCTCACAATAGCCGAATATCAGCGGTTTGACTAGCTATTTTCCATAATGAGAATTGCTGTTGCAATGTAGTCGCACGCGATCGCTAACTCAATGCTGATGGTGACGACCCGATCTTGAGTACTTTGGGCGATGCCGATTTCGACGAGCTGTGGTTATTTGCCTTAGACATGGGTAATGGACTCAGTAGCAACGATTGTGCGGGCATCGCGGCCTTTCACCGCAGTGGCGGGGGCATTTTAACCACCCGCGACCATCAAGACATGGGCATCTGTTTGTGCGGCTTGAGTGAGATTGGGGCACTGCACTTCTTCCAATCCAGACATCTCGATCCAGATACGTCACAGCATTATATCGATGATACGGGCACTCCCACTATTTCTTGGCCAAACTATCATTCAGGGCGCAATGGCGACTATCAGCGGATTACTCCAGTCGGGCCAATTCATCCGCTGTTACGCAATCCGGCTGAGCCTTCTGGCCTCATCGAGCTGTTTCCATCTCACCCGCACGAAGGAGGCGTCGGCGTTCCAGTCGGAAGCAAAGCGCGGGTCATTGTAACAGGCATCAGTCAAACTACAGGACGCTCGTTCAATTTGGTGGTGGCGAGCGATCGCGCAGATGCTACAGATGGCGAAACCGGACGAGTTATCGCTCAATCCACCTTTCACCACTTTGCCGACTACAACTGGAATGTCTCGCGGGGATGTCCGAGCTTCGTTACCGAACCAGAGGGAGACGGGATGCAAACAGAACCATCTGCCCTGGCGGACATTCACGCTTACGTGCGGAATTTAGTGTCTTGGCTAGCTCCTGTAACCGTTGGCGTAGCCTCTCCCCTGGAGAATCGCGTCATTGTTGAAGCAAACCTAAATGACAATTTTTTACCCTCAGAAATTATCTCCAATACCCGACTCCAAACTCTCGATCGGGTTGGCTCGTTATGCGCTGGCACCGCGCCATCCCAATCTGAGAATGAGATGCCTGTACCATAACTGCGATCGTCACACAACTACGAGGAAAATTCAATGAGTCATATCCTGATCTGTGTTACTCCGGTTCCCGGATCTGTTAACCCGATGCTAGCGGTAGCAGCTTATCTCCAAGCTGTGGGACATAGCATTATTTTTAATACCGGAGCAGTTTTCCGCGATCGGATCGAAGCATCAGGCATTCCGTTCGTGCCCTTCACCGGACTGGCTAATTATGACTATCGCCAACTAGAAACCACCTTTCCAGATCGTCAAACACTACAATCCGGCTCCGAACAGCTTATTTTTGACTTTAAGCATCTTTTCGGCGATGTAATTCCCGAACAGTATCGCGGTATTCAACAGATCTTGGCTACATCCCCTGTCGATCTGATCCTGACCGACATTAATTTCTGGGGTACGCTCCCCCTGTTACTCTGTGCGCGAGAGCTTCGCCCCCTAATCATCGGGTGTGGAGTGTCGCCAGTCTTGCTGAGCAGTCAGGATGTCTCGCTGCTGTCACCAACAACTTTTGCTCCCAACCACCGCGATCGCCATCACAAAGATCGTCAAGAGTTTATCGAGATCTGCTCGATCGTCAACGACTATCTAGATAATGTTCTCGTCAGTTGTGGTGCAGCCAAGTTGCCTGCTCTTTTTCTAGATGTGGGTTACATACTTCCCGATCGCTTCTTTCAGTTCACTGCGACGGCTTTTGAATTTCCGCGTAGCGATCTGCCCGACACTATTGAATTTGTGGGAGCGATCCGTCCAAACCTGTCTACTCAAGACTGGGAGCCTGATTGGTGGCTAGATCTAGATCGTTCTCGTCCGATCGTGCTAGTGACCCAAGGAACGGCTGTTGATAACGATCTGAGCGAGCTAATCGAACCTACTCTGCTGGGATTGGCTGACGAAGATCTCAGTGCGATCGTCTCCACAGGTGGCATAGACCCCAGTAAAATCGCTGTAACTATCCCAGACAATGCCAGAGTCACATCCTTTATTCCATTTGAGGCAGTCTTGCCGGAAGTCAATGTATTTATTACCAACGGTGGTTATGGTGGTGTCCAACAGTCACTCAGTCTCAGCATCCCGGTCGTTGTAGCAGGTGCGACAGACGCTAAATCTCATGTTGCGGCGCGGGTGGCTTGGTCTGGCGCGGGACTCGATCTTGCTACCGCTCGACCCACGCCTGCACAGATAAAATCTGCTGTGCGGGATGTCTTGAACCAGCAAAAGTATCGGATTGAGGCACAACGACTCAGACAAGAATTCGCTACACATAACGCGCTCGATCGAATCGGCAGCCGGATCGATTTTGCTCGATCCGAGGTATGTCACTAGCTAAAGCCATTCGTGACAAGTTAAGAAGCGATCGCAGTTGTCAAGCGGGTTTGAGCAGATGGCTCAAAGAAAAATTGGTCGCCACTACGCATATGTTCAGGAAAAGGGGCAATAATCAACTTGACATTTGGTTTACGAATAGTTTTGACAATGCCTAAATCCTGATTATCTGGTGATGTACATTTCATAAATAATTGTCCACCTTCATAGTTACTGTCACCCCATGTATAGAACCCATTTGAGATCTTTTGAACGATCGCCTAGAATCAAGACAGAGTAGGTAAATTGGAGCAATAAATGGGGTATTCAAGCGACTTGACGGACAAAGAGTGGGAAATTATCGAGCCATTACTACCCCAGAAAAAGAAAACTCGACCTCCTGTATGGACAAAGCGACAACTCGTCAATGGCATATTTTATCAGCTCAAGAATGGTTGTAATTGGGGTGACTTACCAAGAGATCTACCACCATATTCAACCGTATTTTGGCACTATCAGAATTGGTGCCAAGAGGGTGCAATCGATCGAATCATGACACAATTACACGGAAAGGCACGGGAGCAAGTCAAAAAAAACCGGAGTGGACAACCCTCATCATGATTGACTCTCAAGCAGTAAAAAACACTTGTAATGCTAGTATTGAGTCGAAAGGATTTTGTTTTTACAAATGCACAAATGGCATTAAAAGACATTTAGCCGTAGACATACTAGGTTTCCCCTTCTTTACTCACTGTACCAAGGCCAGTGTCTCTGACGACCAAGGTTTGATTGAAATGCTCACACACAACATTGATTACTTCAAATCTAAGCCAGACAACCTGCCCAAAACCACCATTCTGCTCGATAACGGCTATCATCCTGAGAAATTAACTCAAGCTTTAGAGGCAATTTATCCAGAGATTATGACGAAGATTCAATGCTGGGCGGGTCACCCGCCACGCTTTGAACTGTCAGCCAAACCATCCAAAGCCGAGAAGGAAGCAAAAGGACAATCTGGATTTGTGCCTGTTGCTGCTAGATGGGTGATTGAGCGTTCAAATGCTTGGGTGGAGCGGTGTAAGAGTCTAGTCAAAAATTTCGACCGCACACTCGACCGTTCCAACGCCAAGCTCAAACTATGTTTTATTCGGCTGATGCTCAAGCGGCTAGCCGCCACCTAAAAAGATCTCAAATGGGTTCTATAAGTTACTCGCGATCGTCTCGATTTTGGCACAGAGATTGGATCTAGGTAATAGCTTCGATCTGGAACTGAGCTGTTTGTTACCACCTGGAGAGTTTGCCGAGCGAGAACGATTGCAGACAAAGTTATCGGAAGCTCTGACTGATTTTGACACTCCGATCGGTCGGTTCTCAGTTCGCTTGATTGATGCTCAGTATCATCCTGAAGGGATGGGAGTCGCCCATTTGTATCACATCAATCGCTCGCACGTAACGGGTAAAGTCGGAAAGATCATGGCTGGACATCGAAATATTAGTTGTTACGTCATGCAGGGCAAGCAACCCGTCAAAAAAGCGACATCGGACTTAGGGTTTCAATCGTGGATCGAACTAATTATCGATCGCACTTCTGGTTATGAATTTGGGACGCTAAGTGTCGCTGTCGCTAGGTATTGGAGCGATAATGACAGAATTGCGTTGGGGGAAATTCTCCGGCATCGCGATGTTGTGGAGCGAGAGTTTGAATTAGAGCATTTAGTCAAGGTAATTAAATCGACTCAAATTACTTACTGGAGATCGATTAATGATTGGCTAGATGATAAGTTTCCTCCCGTTGAGGAAGTAATGTTGTCTGGGGGCGTAGCAGATGTTCTCAAGGCAGACTTTATTGCTTATTTAAAGGAGCGGTTGCCTATTCGCGCCGATTGTGGCAATCGGCAGGGAATTTTCAACGATCGGGCATTCAAACAGATTCCCGATCTGGCAGTTCCCGAAGGATATCAATCACGATTTGCTGATGTCTATTGTTTATCGCAATATCTGATGACCAGATCGGTAATTAAAACCAGGAGTTAAAATGAGTAACGAGACTAGCACTAAAACAGCCAGCAAAGAGGTTAACAAAAAGAATGTCACCAGCATTATCATTATTGGTGGTGTCAAAGGTGGATTGGGCAAGAGTTTAATCGGTGGAGTGGCTGCGTTTCAGATGAAAGCCGCGAAATTATCGTTCGATTTGGTCGATGCGGATTCCGATACACCTAATGTCGGGCTGACATACGAGAAGGAATCATACGAGCAGTTCCGCAACGATCGGTTAGCACAAGTTAGTGCAACTCTAGTACTAGGAGATAAAGATCTGCCACTACAGCAGGTCGAGCAAATTACTTTTTCTGGGGAGGCTGGTAATTACTTTGCCGCAGATAAAATCATTACGATAGCTGAGAAGAAAAACGTTCTCGTTGTCTTACCAGCATTACCAGCTAACGATCTCGATCGCTGGATCGACCAAAACGATATCGTTGGAATGCTAGCCGATCCAGAAAATACGATCGATGTCATTCATTTCTTTGTCACGAACGGTACTTCTGAATCACTTCAGCTTTTCAAAGATTCAGTAGAGAGTAGCAAAGGCAAGATTCCCCACGTCTTAGTCTTAAATCATGGTGCTGCCACAAATATTCAGTGGAAATGGTTCGACCAGGATAAACAGATTGCTAAATACCTTGAGCAGTATGGGTTTAAGTCGATTGTTTTCCCAGAAATGATCGTCGATCCGTCAGTTAAGAATAAAATTTTCAGTGAATATATCCCCTATGGGGATGTTCTCAAAGCTGACTGGTTGCCAACTCCATCAAAACGGCGGCTGAACAAGTGGTTGCGAGAAGCAACACAGACATTAGGCAGTACGGGTTATATTCCCTACCACCCCGATTATATGCCTCAATCTTCGATCCCGTCATAATTTTGAGATCCAATGTATTACCCCGACTTACAAGCAGCAAAAAGAATATCACCGATCGTCTCTCGACAATCCGCAGAGATGGCAAAGCATAAACCTTATCGCTTTGCCAAGCAATATCTAAACTACCAGACATTTTTAGATATAGTTGTCATGTCACAAATAGCGAAACCAGGTCGGATTAAGTTCGATTATTAATCCTGAAAATTAAGCTGTTTATTGAACTCCATGCTCCAACAATTGGGCTAACAGATAGATTTTTATAAAATGTGATTCATTCCCTTTACGGATTTCAGGGATGACATCTGCCGTCCAGCCAATCTCATATAACTTTTTGAGTTTGGCTATAATCGTCAGGGTATTATCTATCAACACATTCCAAGTCGGGATGATGATTGAGGGATTTGCTAACAACGGCTTTTGTAAATTTTCATAGAGACTTGCAATTATTCTGTCGTCAATAAACAATTTACATTTATCGATAGCTAAGTTGTCAGCTAATCTGCCCGTACAAGGTTTCATTTGCTCGGAGATCCAAGCTAACATTTCTGGTGATAATGATGCAAATATTTTCTGGCTCTGTCTTTGATAGTTATATTTTCTGACGATCCTATAAGCTTCTTCTGGAGTTCGTGCGGGGTGTGGCGGCACGATCTTTTTGGCTTTTTGAGGCACTACTTCTATAGCTGCATTATCTTCGGCTGCTGGGACAGCAGCTTGCGGTACCTGAAGATTTTTTTTAGAGGAACCACTTTTGGACTTTTTCTGGGTATTTTTACCAGTCTCACGATCTGAAAGGATCTCATCGATTGCTGTTTCGATTGGCTTGTCAATCAATTCAGTACTCGCCTGCTCTTTGGAGGAGGTCTTTTTTGAAGAATTCTTTCTTGCTTTAGTTTTACCAGCATTTTCGGGTGCGGTGTCTGACTTGGCTTCAGTCGAGGGAATATCTTTAGCCTTGATAATTGTTAAAATATTAGCTTTGCGGGTTGCCATCTGATTTACCTTTTTGTACTAAGTTTGAGGATTTAATAAACTCAAACGGATCGATTCAACAAAACAATTACTCGATCGAGTAGCGAATTTAACTCTTGCTTAGTCGCTAAAGGTAGGGATTCATTCCTAATTGCATGTAATATTAGTTCGCTTTTTTCTTCAATTATTACATTTAGACTTTCTTCGATTACTGGCTGCGACTGCAATACATTTGATTTATTTACATCGTTGTTAGACACTAGCTCATCAGTGGGGTCGATCGTCGCTAGATGAGAGTTAAGTTCTAGATTAGCCTCACTATCATTATATTTGAGATCTTCCTTGCCTTCAATCGCATTGCCCGAACTGTCTCCTTGAGATTTTTTGGGTGGCTTAACCAGAGCCGCTGCTTTCTTAACTTCTCGAATGCTCAAGTCCTCTTTAATCGCTCGATCTAGCAGCTTTACTCTCTCTCGATCGTCTTTAATCTTGGCAATTTCAGTACCTTTAGTATAATCAATCTCACCATTAGAAATTGCCAGTTTAATTTCTTCGGGGATATTTAGTAACTTGAGACGATTGCTAGCAAAGGAGGTTAAACTCAAGCTACCTTTGGTGAATTGCTCGATATAGCCTTCGATCGCCTGAGCTGTATCTTTAAGAATAACGTTATTCTTATATACTTGACCGCCCATCTCGTTCTTAATCTGACGGATTAACGTAGCGGCTGCTTCGCGACTATCTAAATTTAACTTGCGGACAATGGTATCTAGAACCGCGTTAGTCTCGTCGATGGGGTTTAGACCCGTTCTTTTAATATTTACCAACGTAACATAATCAGCCGCTACCTCGTCGCTAACATAGAGACGACGGTATTTGATCGTCATACCTAATTTGGAGGCTACACGAGTCCGTCGTTCCCCATCAATTAATTCGTTAGTATCGCGCAGTAATAAAACTGGAGTAATTACCTCACCGACGGCAAGGACACTATCTTCGAGTTTTTGCATCTCAACCGGATCGAAATTCGTGCGCGGTTGCCAACGAGAGGGTACTAAGAGATTAGGGTCGATCGTCCCATCAAAAGCGTCACTACTCGAATTAACCTCAGACTGGAGGCGATCTACTTCTCGCTGGAGTTCGGCAATATCGACTTCATAGTCTTTGACTTTCGATTCTAGTCGCCCAACTTTAAATTCTTCATCTAAAGCCGCCATTTGATTAGGTTTTGCCATAAATTTTATCGAAGAGTAATTTAGTGAGTTGTTGAAATTCTAAGCTAGATTTGTGCCCAGGACGATAGATACCGATCGGTTTTCCGGCTTCGTTGGCATTTTTAACCTCTTTAGAATCGGTAATCGGCTCAAACAGCTCAACTCCAACATAATCACAACGAGATTTAAAGGCAGCGATTGCTTGGCGATGACTGGCAGTATCTTTATCGTACCCAACAGGGACGATTCCCAATACAGTCGGGCGGGGATTTAAGCGTAAATCTCTACCGATTTTTTCGATCGTGTCAAATAAGCCATTGAGTCCTTGTACGGCTTTACCTTCTGGCACGAGGGGGATTAATAAATGCGTCGCACTGGCAATAGCATTGTCGATAACTAGTCCCAGCGTGGCTGGGCAGTCCATGAGGATTACATCATATTTGAGTGGGTAATCGACAAATAGATCGGCTAGAACTTGCTCTCTTCGTCGCCGCAAGACGAGTTCTTGTTGGACGCGCTGGAGTTCGTTACAACCTCGGATAACTGAGGTTTGTCTATCTTTTATTTGGACGATTGGATAATTTCCCTGAAAATTTTCAGCAAACACGTCCAACATTGTGCCACCCTTTTTTGTGCTGGTCAAGCCACAGAATAGGTCTAAGTTGTGCTGGGGATCTAGGTCGAGTAATAGTGTAGACTTGCCTAATCTGTTCAGATTGTACGCAATATTATGGCACAGGGTTGATTTACCAGCACCACCAGAATTACTGAGAATGGCAATCCTCACTTGCTCTGAGTCTTGAGATTCATTCTTTGTTGTTTCACGGACTATCGATCGGCTCATTTCCATAGTTAGAAGATTGTTAACTAATCTGCTGTATCTGGGCTGTTGTCGCAGCCATCGAGCTACTTGAGGATCTAGCGATATTAGTAAGGATTCTTTTTTCTCGCTAAAGGGTTTAGGTTTGCGACCAGAACCAATTCTACTGCCACCTTTTGTCACGATCTAGCACAATCATTTGAAAAAACTATATAGTTTTTTCAAATGATTGTCAAGTTCATACATTTGCTTGGCTAGCACAAGATCCGCCAAATAACTCATGCCAGCAGCAGATCGGGCGAGTTAACGTAGGGTAATTGTTAGATTGCGCTGGGCGCAGGCTTCGCCAACGATATCTGCAACAATATTCTGATATGTCGCCCCACCAGCATTTAACCTATTTCAATGGAGATCTCTCTGATTTTAGAGATGTGCGTTTATTTTGGATGATTCGTGGCTTTCCAGGAATGTGGCAAGATCGGATCGAACATCGAAAGGGGAAGGAATAATATGTCTATACTTGCAAGAACTGCCGATACAAGGTCTATAATAGTGAATGATGAAGTATTTTGTTTCATTAAAATATTAGTGAATAACTGAAGTTATGACTGAAATTTTTTCATCATTAAATACAGGTAATATTCAAGTAGTTAAAGATCGAGATGCTAGCTATTTCAAGATTTATTCCAAGCGCGAATATTATATCCGAAAAATAGACCCGATTGAAGTAGAGGAAGGACTCACTATGGGGCAAAATGTCAATTCAGATGCTTTTGTCCTCGTCGGTCAAATGGCACCAGGAGTGAGAACTCGGTTGATATTTACAGATCGGGAAAATCCACCGATTGCTGAATTTACGATCCAAAAGTCTCAATTTGCAGATTTAATGCCAAATTCTTCTAACTCTCGGAAACAACACGGTATTAAAAAGAAGAAGAAGAAAAAATAGACGACCTTTCCCGCCCAATTATTTTGCACGTTAGGAAATTGGCATTCGCGGTGAAATTGTGACTTTATTTAATTAAACGCCTTGTTAAATCGCTCAAACTTGCTACCGCTTCATCAAAAGAAAGGGAGCGTCCATAGGTAAAATCTTCCACAAAATCTTGGTAATGCTCTCGATACAATCGATTGTTATCCAACTTATCGATCAGTCGATCTAAGAACCTGAGTTCGATGAGGCGTAGCCTCATCAAACTTAGACAGGACAACAAATCTAGGTGTTGGGCAGATTTCATCTGAATTTTGACACTGTAAAACTTACCATTAAAAGGATTAATAGTTGAAAATATTGAGTTAAATTAAGAAATCAATAACGTTCTAAATGGGCACAATACTGAAGAAGTTTTCAGCAGGATTGTCTAGCTTTAGACGTGGTTTTTTCGGTTGGTGGGTATAAGCAATTAATGCTGTAATTAGATTGAGCATAAAATTGTGCAAGCTTCGATGGCGAGAATGGACTAGATA
>ENA-OFCE01001602-OFCE01001602.1-metagenomes-genome-assembly--contig:-NODE-1602-length-11202-cov-4.209025_pt1 | contig 11202 bp, 8 predicted proteins | sample MGYA00153388_OFCE01 | MGnify analysis MGYA00153388
ACGAAGGGCCGGACTTGATCCGGGGCCCATCTCCCGGGCATCGAGCGCGCAATATGGGTGCCGGTTCGAGCCCGACATGACGAACCTTCTTCTACGCGTCTCCGCGCATCCGCGCGAAACAATCCCTTCTACCTTAGCGCCTTAGCGCTTTCGCGTGAAAAACCCTTCCTCCTCGGCGCGCTCCACCGCGATCAAGCGGCAAACGCCCGCGCCGCCTTGAGCAATTGATACGCCTCGATCACCTTGCCCAGCCGCGCCTCATAGCCGCGGTCGCCGCCGTTGCGGTCGGGGTGGTATTGCCGCACCAGCTCCGAATAGCGCCGCCGCAAGCCCATTCGGTCAGTATCGTCCTTCAATCCGAGCACCCCCAACGCACTCCGCTCCCCCGCGGTGAACCGGTCAGGCCGCGCGCGCTCCACCCCCGGCCGGAACCGCGCCGAAATCGCGTCGAGCGGATCGGCGAAGTCGCTCCACGCCGGCCCCGGATTGCCGTCTGCGGTCGCGAACGCCCGCGTCTGCCGCTCCCACCCCGCGATCGGCGATTGCGCCGCCTCGATCTGGTCGGCGCTCATCCCCGCGAAATAATTGTAGCGCGCATTGTGGGCGCGGACATGGTCGAGGCACAGATAGAGGTAATCCCCCGGCCCGTCGAAGTCCCCCGCACTCAGCGGCGCGCGATACTCACCCGCCTCGTCGCACCCCGGGATCGCGCACTGCGCCGCCGCCCCTTCGACCCGCCCGTGAAACTTGCTCGCCTTGCTGCTCATCGCAGCATATATAATCGCAATGACCGATGCCGCCACCACTCCCGGACCTGTCGCGACCGAGATGACGACGCGCCTCGTCGCAGCCCTGGCCCCGACCCGGCTCGAGCTTGACGACCAGAGCGCCCGCCATATCGGCCACGCCGGCCATGACGGCCGCGGCGAAAGTCACTTCGCGCTGACCATCACCTCCGCCGCCTTCACCGGCCTCAACCGGGTCCAGCGCCAACGCGCAGTCTATGCCGCGCTCGGCGACCTGATGGTCGAACGGGTCCACGCCCTAACGATCAAGGCGAGCGTGCCGGGGGAATGAGGGGCGAGCGGCGACCGCTTGCGACCCAAAGCGGACGTACGAAATGAGACTCTGCCCTGTTGCCAGCGCCGCGACGAAAGCCTGCCTCTGAACCAAGCTAGACCACTTGTCTTTTAGTTTGCTCGGCCTAGGCTTTGCTCAAAATCGGGGGATTCTAGCAATGCGAAAAAACGTCGTCGGCGTCTTGGCAGCAACCCTGCTGTCAATCACGGCATCAGCCGCAAGCGCGCGTCCCTTCACAGCGAAAGACTTGGCGACGCTCGATCGGGTATCGGATCCGCGCGTCGCTCCCGATCGGCAGTGGATCGCGGTCAACTTGCGAACCACCGACTGGGAGGGAAACAAGGGCGTGAATGCGTTGCGCCTGATGTCGCGCACGCCGGGCAGTCCCCCGGTCGTCGTGGTTACGGGCGAGAAGGCTCCGACGAGCCCGCGGTGGGCAGCGGATGGCCGGCTATATTTTCTGTCGGGCAAATCGGGAACCCAGCAGGTCTGGCGGCGCGAGCGCGATAGTCGCCTTGCGCAGATGACCGCTTTCCCGCTCGACGTGTCCGGCTTCCGCGTGGCCGCCGACGGGCGCAGTTTGATCGTCATCATCGATGCCCGGCCCGAATGTGCGACCTTGGCTTGCTCCAGGGAGGCGGATGACGCCAAGGCCAAGGCCAAGCCGAGCGGTCAATATTTCGCCGACGGCCGCCGCGCACGGGCGTGGGATGCGTATGAAGACGGGCGCTACACGGGTCTTTATCGGGTTGCATTCGCGAGCGATGGCGCGCCCAGTGAAGCGGTGCGACTAACCGGCGCGTGGCGAGCCGACGTTGTTGATCGGGTCGAAGGCGACGACGGCGACTTCGCCATCGCTCGCGACGGGCGCACCGTCTATCTTGCGACGCGCGCCCCGGCGCAAATCGACCCGGACGGCGTCCCCACCGCGCTGTGGGCGGTGCCCACCGACGGCTCTGCCGCGCCGCGCCGGATCGGGCCGCAAGATCCGCTCCGGGCCGCCCGACCGACACTTTCGCCCGATGGTCGAATGCTAGCCTATTTAGCGCGCCGCGAAGCTGACTCGTACAGCCGAACCGCACTGATGATGCTGGACATCAAGTCGGGCCGAGCCCGCGAAATTGCGCCGGGCGGCGATCGACAATTGCGTCGGATCGCCTGGTCCGACGATGACCGCACGATTTACGCATCGGCTGAAGCGATCGGTCAGGGTCCGTTACTCGCGTTCGACGTCGCGCGCGGGACCGAGCGCGCGTTGGTGAACCAAGGGACGATAAGCGGTTTCGACGCGCGCGGGGACTCTGTGGCTTATGTTGCCGACAGCCTGACCGGGCCGGGGCAGCTGTACTTGCGCGAGGGGGCGGGTGAACCAGTCGCGCTAACCACGATCGGCAAGGACCTGTTTGCTTCGGCCCCGCTCGCTCCCGCAGAGCAGTTCGAGTTCGCTGGTTGGAACAGCGAAACCGTCCACGGTTACGTCGTCAAGCCTCAGGGCTTCGTGACCGGCCGCAAATATCCCGTGGCGTTCCTCATCCACGGCGGGCCGCACGGCAGCTTCGGCAACACCTGGAGCTATCGTTGGAACCCCCAGCTTTGGGCGAGCATGGGCTATGCTGTGGTGATGATCGATTTCCACGGTTCGAGCGGTTACGGCGAGGGCTTTGGCCGTTCGATCCTCAATCACTGGGGCGACCGACCGCTCGAGGATCTGCAGAAAGGCTGGGCCCACGCGCTGGCGCAGTATGATTGGCTCGATGGCAATCGCGCCTGCGCCCTGGGGGGCTCGTACGGCGGCTACATGGTCAACTGGATCGCCGGGCATTGGTTTGAGCCGTGGAAGTGCCTGGTTGATCACGCCGGCGTATTTGATAGCCGGGTGATGGCGTATTCGACCGACATCCAGGCATTTTCGGAAGCGCAGTTTCATGGTCTTTCGGGCCTTGCGAGCGAGACGGCTGGGCGGTTTGATCCGTCGGATGCGGTGGCCAAATGGAAAGTGCCCCTGTTGGTAATCCACGGCGCTCGCGATTATCGCGTGCCACTCGACCAAGGCATTGCGGCCCACAATGCGGCGCGCCGCGCCGGTGTTCCGACGGAAATGCTGTTGTTTCCCGACGAGAACCACTGGGTGCTCAAGCCTCAGAACTCGGTGCAATGGTATGCAACAGTCGAGGCATGGATGGGTCGCTGGTTGGGCGCGCGTGCAGGAGCGCCTTCGAGCCAGGCGGATGCGCCGGGGAAATAGGCGCACGTGAGCCGACCGGACGAAGTCAGCCCGCTTTGCCTAATGTCCGCTTTCGACCCATTGCGGACGCAAGAACCATGGTTGATGATCCTTGAATGAAGATGCCTTTCATCGCCAGTTTGCTTCTCTCGCTTGTGGCCTGCAGCGACGAAAAGGAAGCAAGCTACGCCACGTACGGCGAAGCTGAGCGTGCAGGAGCCATTAGGAGGGGCTGGCTTCCACCTTTCGTTCCCAAAGCTATGGCCGAAAGTGGCCGGGTGGAGGAGGTCGATAGGGACGTGGAGGCGATTTTGCTGTGCACCCACTCTTACTCGGGAGCGGTGGTAGCCAATTACAGGACTGGACTGGTGACCTATCTAACCCCAGTGGAATGGGCGAGAGAACACTGCCCAGGGCCGGAATAGCCAATGTCCGCTTTCCACCCATGACCGCCATTTAGCGGCCATGCTGCTCCCGACCCTCTGCAGACATTAATCTTTGTATCCTATGCCCCTTTCTTATGCAGCCACAAACCATCCTCCACAACCGATCCACGATTTGGGCAATCGTCGGTTTAACGGTCGCCTACATGCTCGCTTTGGGGTTCGCTTTTCGTATTTCTAGCATCCCAGATTTTCTCGGCTTGGAATGCATGTTCGCAGGGCCGATGATTATCGCATGTGTCCTAGCAATGGTAATGACACGTCCCAAGGCCCGCCGCGTGATTCTCGGGTTCCAGGTCGCCTACATCTTCGCCACTCTGATAATTTCCATCTCGACATTTAGTGGCGAGCGCGATGCTCAGTATCAGCTTCAATTATTGCTCATCCCGCTATTGGGGTTTCTAGGAGTGACAGTGGCTGGTGTGCTCGCGGCTTTTCGCCGTTAGAGTCCGCTTTCCACCCAAACCGGACACTAGCCTGCTCCTTCGAGCGCTGGCGTTTTGGATAAACCCTAATGCTGGCCTGCTTCCGTTTGCCTCGGGCCGGGTGGCTCGCACAACTACTCGCCAGTGCGGACGCACCATAATAACGCGCTGATCCTAAATACGGTCGAAAACGACGACTAACTGGAAAGCTAATGCAACCATGCGATGGTAGAGTTGCTGATCTGACACAACTGCGGCGAAAAAGTCAGCGGTCAGCCTGGGGGAGCTTGTCATCGAAGAGAATTGGACCATGCTTCTCAACAATACTTCGCTTTGGCGCGAATGGTCGCGCCCTGCGCTATCGGGGGCACCGTCATGACCAGATTACGCATTCGAAGCCTGTTGCTGGCCAGTCTTTCGGCGTCAGCTTTCGCAGTGCCTACGTGGGCTAAGGGCGCCTCTGCCCAACAGGCCACGCGGCCCGACACTGTCCGGCCCCCGGTCGCAGTCGAGACTGATGGCCAAGATGCCATTATTGTTACCGGCACCCGGCGAACTGACCGCACCCTTGCCGACTCGCCGGTCCCGGTTGATGTCATTAGCGGCGAGGCGTTGACGAATACCGGACTGACTGAGGTCAACAAGGTGCTCAACCAATTGGTCCCGTCGTTCAACTTCCCCCAGCCGTCCATCGCCGACGGCACTGACGTACTTCGCCCGGCAACCCTGCGCGGGCTTAGCCCCGACCAGACATTGGTGCTCGTCAATGGCAAGCGCCGCCATGTCTCGGCGTTGCTCAACATTAACGGCACTATCGGCCGCGGAAGCGCCGCGGTTGACATGAACCTCATCCCGACCCTCGCGATTGAGCGGATTGAAGTGCTTAGGGACGGCGCCTCGTCTCAGTATGGTTCGGACGCGATCGCCGGGGTCATCAACGTCCGTCTTAAGCGCGCCGACAATGGCGGGCGGGCGACCGCCAGCTACGGCAAATATATCACTACGCTCGAGGGAGTGAACGACTTCGACGGGCTTCAAACCAACGCTGGTGGCCAGCCTATCCTAGACCCAACAGATCCCCGTTATTTCCTCGCCAACAGCAGCGGCGAGCGCGAGGCGCGGGACGGCGCCATCACTACGATTGGCGCCAACCTCGGCCTTCCGATCGGCGGTGGATTTGTTAATTTGACCGCCGAATACCGCGATCGCAATGCCACTAACCGCGCGGGTTACGATCTGCGGCCCAACTATGCCCCCTCGAATGGAGTACCGGCGTTTGACTCGCGCGAACTGACCTTCAATCGATTGCAGTTCAAATTCGGAGACGCCAAGACCGAGGACTTCAATTTCTTCCTCAATGCCGGTGTTCCAGTCGGAGATTTCGAAATCTATGCGTTCGGATCGTACGGCAAACGCGACGGGTTGAGTGCGGCCAATTACCGATCCGCCAATGCTGCTGCCAATCGCGATTTCTCGACCATTTTGCCGTCGACCTCGCCTAGCAACGGGAATTTCGCGGCGCTGACTCCGGACGGCTTCCTGCCGCTGATCGACACCAATCTTCAGGATTGGGCGGGAACCGTCGGCGTTCGCGGCGAGCTGTCAGGCTGGAAGAGTGACTTGTCACTCGGCTACGGTCACAACCAGTTTGACTACACCATCCGCAACACGCTTAACACGTCGTTCGGCGCGGCTAGCCAGAACACCTTCAATGCCGGCGGGCTCGATTTCGGCCAATGGCTGGCCAATCTTGATTTCTCGAAGCTGTTCGAGGTCGGGCTGGCATCGCCCCTGTCGATTGCCGCCGGGGCCGAATATCGCAACGAGAATTTCAAGATCACTCCGGGCGAACCGCAATCCTATCTGGCCGGGCCGTTCGCGGTTTCGGCACGGGTCACGACGGCGCCCAACTGCGCATCGCTTGGGGGCCTGTTCAACGTCACCAATAATTTGTGCACGTTCCCCGGAAGACAGGCGCCGGTAGGGTCGCAGGGGTTCCCCGGGATACCCGCGGCAAGCGCGACCGACGAGAGCCGCAGTAGCTACGCCGCCTATCTCGAACTCGACGGGGAGGTGTTTAAAAATTTCACCGCCACCGTGGCCGGCCGCTTCGAGCATTTCACCGACTTCGGCAATACGGTGAATGGCAAGCTCGCGCTGCGTTATGAATTTGTGCCAGGTTATGCCGTACGCGGCTCTATCTCAAACGGCTTCCGCGCGCCGTCACTCCATCAGCAATTTTTTACCACCACCTCGACAAACTTCATCTCCGGAGTTCCGGTCGACATCAGCACGGTAGCGGTGGGAAGCCCGATCGCGCAGGCGCTTGGAGCGAAGGATCTCAAGCCTGAAAAATCGGTCAATTTTAGCTTGGGCGCGACTGCCAGCCCGATGCGCGGGCTAAATTTCACCGCCGACTTCTATCAGATCAAAATCAGCGACCGCATCGTCCTGACCGAAAATCTGACCGCTAACCGTGATGCCCTGGGCCAGCCGACTGGGTCAAATCCAGGCCTCACCATCGCGCAAATCCTTAACGGCGCCGGGTTCAACAGCGTCGGCGCTGCGCGCTTTTTCATCAACGGTCTCGACACCACCACCCGCGGCCTCGACCTGATCGGCACCTATCGTTTCACGACTGCCCGCTTCGGCAAGTGGAATTTAACTGCGGCGCTTAACGTCAACAAAACCAAGATCGACAAGCGGATCGACGCGTTGGGGCCGCTCGCTTCGGTTCCCGGACTAGTGCTTTTCGGGCGCGAGCAAGGGCTCCGGTTCACAAAGGGCCAGCCCAAGAACAAGGTGGTACTGAGCGCCGACGGCGAAATCGGCAATTTCGGCGTTACCGCGCGCACCACGCGCTACGGCAAGGTGCTGGCGCTCGATGCTGCCTTGCCGCTGGCGCCGAACCAGACGGATCTTATCGCACTTGGCCCCGATGATCAGAAACTGAGCCCCAAGTGGATCACCGACCTTGAAGTGCGCTATCGCTTTTTTAACCGGCTCGACCTGGCGATCGGCGCAAACAACATCTTTGATGTATATCCGGACCGTCGGCCATTTGGCCGGCGTTCGACGACCGGCACTTTTCCACAGAACTTTCAGTACATCCCCTATTCGGGGGGTGGGTCGCCGTTCGGGTTCAACGGCCGCTTTATTTATGTTCGCGCGGGAGTCGATTTTTGACGGAGTGATGGAGGGCGGCAAATCGCCTTCCTTTCGTCACGCTTTCTGGTTGCGCGGGCCAAAAATCGACGCATTAGCGTGTCGCTAGTTTCCGTTTTCCACCCATTGCCGTTTGCGCGGGTAATGGCAGCTTTCGACCCATTGCGGACATTAGGGTTCCTGTGGATGATGGGGGAATGGCCCAACAAGTCCGCGTCTACGAATTTCCCGAAACCGCTTTCGTTGTGGGAAGCGATCCGCTTGTTTGCATCGCGCCGCTTTTGGCAGTGCTCGCCTATATTACTCTCGCAGAGATCGACGAGGCGTTCAGTGGCTATGCGTCATATCGGCAAGCCCCGTGGATGAAACGATATGTAGGCGTTTGGGGTCGAAAGAACTGCCAGCGCCTCCGTCGGTTTCTGAGGGAGCGAGGTGCCGCCGTGTCACTGTATCGTGAACGCCCAGACCGTCTACGACTTACAAGTTACATGACACATGGCGAGCGGAAGAAGGTAAGGTCACTCAAACAGCTCGGCACTTGAGGCCGACGTCCGCTTTCCACCATCCCCTCCGTGCGATTTCCCTGTCCTACAGGCACCCGACTGTGAGACTATCATTGCGGCTCTTTCGAATCGTCTGTTTCAACCCGTGCCGCGCCAGCAACCACGCCACCCCGCGGCCAAAAGCTTAAGTTTACAAAACAGCCCCAAAAAGCCGCCGAACTGGGCAACTTTTATCACTTTAAGCCTGTCCTGAGCCTGTCGATGGGAGGCGCTCCTTTCCCGTGCTAAGGCCGCGCCCATGATCGAACAACGCCGCATTGCCCTGTCGACCGGCATCACGATGAACGTCGCGCTCGCCGGGCCGGCCGGTGCGCCGCCGGTGATCCTGGTCCACGGCTTCCCCGAATCGCACCGCACCTGGCGCGCACTGGTGCCGTTGCTGGAGCGCGACCTCCGCCTCGTCATGCCCGACCTGCGCGGCTTCGGCGCGTCCGACAAGCCGCAGGATGTCGCCGATTATGTGACCGAAACGCTGGTCGCGGATTTGTTCGCCTTGGCCGACGCGCTCGGCATCGATCGGTTCGCCTTGGTCGGTCACGATTGGGGCGGCGCGATCGCCTGGGCCGCGGCGATCTCGGGCAATTCGCGAATCACCCGGCTGGCGATCATCAACTCGCCGCACCCCACAATCTTCCAGCGCAGCCTGATCGACCATCCCGAGCAACGCGCCGCGTCGCAATATATGAACGCCTTCCGCACCCCGGGGATGGAGGCCGGGATCGCGCGGATGGGGCTCGACACCTTTTTCGACAAGAGCTTCACCAAGCACGTGGAGCTCGCCTCGATCCCGCCCGAGGAACGCGCCTCCACCATCGCCGACTGGGGCCAGCCCGGCGCGCTGACCGCGATGCTCAACTGGTACCGCGCCAGCCGGATCCATGTCCCCCTTCCGGGTGAGGAGTATGCAATGCCCGACTGGGTCGATCATGTCGCCAGGATCAAGGTTCCGGTGCGGGTGATCTGGGGCCTCGACGATGCCGCCTTGCTCCCGGTCCAGCTCGAAGGGATCGGCGAGGTCGGCGACGACGTCGAGCTGTTTCCGCTGCCGGGCGTCGGCCATTTCGCCCCGTGGCAGGCGCCCGACCAGGTCGCCGCCGCCTTGCGCCCCTTCCTGATGCAGGCCTGAGCCGCTAGAGGCGCGGACATGGCCCGATCACTCTCCCGTTCCGCCGCCCGCCTTGCCGCGGTCCAGGCGCTCTACCAGATGGAAATGGAAGCCACGCCGCTGGCCAAGTTGCTCCACGAATTCCACCAGCACCGCCTCGGCGCGACGATCGAGGATGCGACCTACGCCGATGCCGAGCAGGACTTTTTCGACGATGTCGTCAGCGGCACCGATGCCCGGCGCCACGAAATTGACCGGCTGATCACCGACCGGCTGGCCGAGGGCTGGAGCCTCAATCGCCTCGATCGCCCGATGCGCGCCATCCTCCGCGCCGGGACGTACGAATTGATCGCCCGCCCCGATGTCCCCGCCGCGTCGGTCATCTCCGAATATATCGACGTCGCCCACGCCTTCTTCGACAAGCGCGAGACCGGGTTCGTCAACGGCCTGCTCGACGCCATCGCCAAAACCGCGCGAGGCTAGAATGAACGAGCGCGAGGCCATCGCGCGACTGAAGATGATCGCCACCAGCGACGCGGCGCGCGGCCTGCTCGATGACGCCGCCTTGCTCGACGGACTGGTGATCACCCACGACAGCATCGCCGAGGGGGTCCACTACCTCGCCTCCGATCCGCCAGAATCGGTCGGGTGGAAGCTCGCCGCGGTCAACGCCAGCGACCTCGCCGCCAAGGGCGCCGAGCCGGTCGCGGCGCTCCTTTCACTCGCGCTCACCGGCGACGATGCATGGGAAATGCAATTCCTCGACGGCCTCGAAACCGCACTCGCCGAGTTCGGGCTCAGCCTGATCGGCGGCGATACCATCGCCTTGCCTACCAGTGCCCCGCGGGTCCTCGGCCTCACCGCGATCGGCCGGGCCGGCTCGCACACGCCCTCGCGATCGGGCGGCCAGGAAGGCGACCGATTATGGCTGGTCGGCACGCTCGGCGACAGTGCTGCTGGCCTCGCTGTATTGCTCGCGGACCCGACTGCCACCGGACCATTGGTCGAAGCCTACCGCCGCCCCCGGCCATTGCTCGCCGCTGGCCGCCTTCTCGCCCAGCACGCCAATGCGATGATGGATGTTTCCGACGGCCTGTTGCTCGACGCTTCCCGCCTTGCCGAGGCCAGCAACCTTGCTGCCGAAATCGATCTCGCCGCCCTTCCGTTAAGCCTCGCCTTCATCACCGAGCGGGGCGATGACCGCGCCGCCCGGCTGTTCGCCGCGACCGGCGGCGATGATTATGCGTTGCTGGCAAGCCTGTCCGAAACGGTGGATCCCTTCATGCTTTCTTTACCATCGGGGACCAGGGTTACCGCTGTCGGACGGCTCGTCCGAGGATCGGGATCCTCCCTGACCGACCGCGGCGAGCCGTTACCGATGCCGGAGCGCCTTGGTCATGAACATTGCACTGCTCAACACTCGCCAGATGATCGTCGCCCTGCTCGGGCTGGCGTCGGGCATGGCGACCGCACTGCTGCTGCTCCATTAACACCAAGCTAGACAGCCGCATTTCGACCCCGTAAACCTCGCATGTCTTTCGGGCGGAAGGGCCGCTGCACGCGCCGCCAAGCTCCAGGTTACACAGGGGAAGTTCACCAATGAATTTGGTTCTTATCGCGATTGCCTGCGGCGTCGTTGCATTGCTTTACGGCATTCTCACCAGCCAGCAGGTGCTCCGCGCATCGGCCGGCAACGCCCGCATGATGGAGGTCGCCGCGGCGATCCAGGAAGGCGCCGGCGCCTACCTTCGCCGTCAATATACTACCATCGCCATCGTCGGCGTGGTGGTTGCGATCATCGTCTATTTTTTCCTCGGCGGACTGTCGGCAGCCGGCTTCCTGCTCGGCGCGATCCTGTCGGGGGCGACCGGCTTTATCGGCATGAACATCTCGGTCCGGGCCAACGTCCGCACCGCGCAGGCCGCGTCTGAAGGGCTGCAGCAGGGCTTGACCATGGCGTTCCGCGCCGGGGCGATTACCGGCATGCTCGTCGCCGGCCTGGCACTGCTCGCGATCGCGGTCTTCTTCTACTATCTCGTCAGCATCGCTGGCCATGCGCCGAGCGACCGCATCGTCATCGACAGCCTCGTCGCCTTGGCGTTCGGCGCGTCGTTGATCTCGATCTTCGCGCGGCTTGGCGGGGGCATCTTCACCAAGGCCGCCGACGTCGGCGCCGACCTGGTCGGCAAGGTCGAGG
>ENA-OFCE01001604-OFCE01001604.1-metagenomes-genome-assembly--contig:-NODE-1604-length-11201-cov-2.423739_pt1 | contig 11201 bp, 8 predicted proteins | sample MGYA00153388_OFCE01 | MGnify analysis MGYA00153388
CATTTTCAACACAAACCCGCCTTTCGAACCAACCGGCACGATGACGGCGTTCTTCACCATTTGCGCTTTGACGAGTCCCAGCACTTCGGTGCGGAAATCTTCAGGGCGATCCGACCAGCGCAATCCGCCGCGTGCGACTTTGCCGCCGCGCAAATGAATACCTTCAAATCGCGGTGAGTACACAAAAATTTCAAACAGCGGACGCGGCTCTGGCAATTCCGGAACTTTGGCCGATTCAATTTTGAACGATACGTATGGCTTGCGCGCGCCGTGCTTATCAGGCTGATAGTGATTGGTGCGCAGCGTTGCGCGCATGACGGCGAGGAAGCGCCGCAGTATACGGTCCTCGTCAGCGTTTGAAACGGCGTCGAGCGTTTCCTTGATGGCGGCAACGGTTTGCTTTTCATCGCTGATCCGCTCGCCCGCATAGGCCGGGTCAAAGCGCGCATGAAAGAGCTGCACCAGTTGTTGCGTGATCGTCGCGTGCTTGGCCAGCGTCTGCTCGATATATTGCTGGCTGAAGGTAAACCCGGTCTGCTTCAAATATTTTGCATACGAACGCAACAACAATATTTCATCGCTTGCCAGCGAAGCGGCCAAGGTAAGACGATTGAAGCCGTCGTTTTCGACCTCGTGTTTCCAGATACCCGCAAAGGCCGCTTCAAATTTCGCCTTTATGCGATCAAGATCCAGCTCCGCAAAACTGTGCGTAAGACCGAAATCATGAATATGCAACGGCGGAAGATTGTTTCTGGCGATCACATATGAGCGCTCATTTTCCACCTTGACACCCATGTTTTCGAGCATGGGCAGGGAACCGGAAAGTGGTACGGCGTCACCAAGTTTGATCAGACGAAAGCGTAACGCGTTATCACTCGCGGCGGCGGGCAGGTAAAGCGACATGCCAATCGGGTTTTCAACGGTGAGAGTTTGTGCCGTGACGAAATCAGCCACGGCTTGTGCCGCGCTGACATCTTCACGGTAGGCGGCGGGAAACGGCAGTACGAAATCACGCCGTGCCTGATTGGCCACTTCTTCTCCAAGCGCAGGCGACTGGCTCAACAGCGTGAACACGCCGTCTTCCCATTTGCGCATTGCAAAAATTACTTCTGCTTCCAGCGCCTTGATGTCGACTAGCGGGGCAGCGCCGGGTGCCGTGCGAATCAGCATATGAATGCGTGCCAGCAGGGATTCGGAAAGCTGCACGTTGAATTCGGCGCTGACACCATTGAATGCACGCTTGAGGATTTCCTGCAACTTCACGCGTGTCTCGGTGTTGTAGTTTTCGCGCGGCAGGTAAATCAGGCAGGAGTAAAACCGGGCGTAAACGTCGCGACGCACGAACAGACGGGTGCGGGCGCGCTCACCCAGTCGAAGGATGCCCATGGCGGTGTCGTACAACTCTTCATCGCCGATCTGGAATAACTCATCGCGGGGGAAAGTTTCCAGAATAGAAAATAGATTTTTACCGGCGTGACTCGAAGGTGGAAACCCGGCGCGGCCCATCACGACGGAAATCTTGCGACGTAGCAGCGGAATGTCGTGTGGATTGGCGTGATACGTCGAGGAGGTGTACAGCCCGATCATGCGGCGCTCGCCGATCACATTGCCTTTGTCGTCGAATCGCTTCACGCCGATGTAATCAAGGTAGCCGGGGCGATGAACAGTGGCGCGCGAATTCGCCTTCGTCAGGACCAGCAACTGTGGTTTTCTGGCAAGCGCCTTAAGCTCCGGGGACAATTCGTTAAAGCTCTGCGAAATGCCGCCCAGTTTTGGCTCCCGCAAAATTCCCAAACCTGACTTGGGCACTATCTTCAATACATCTGCACCGTTTTGTTCGCTAAGCTCGTAATCGCGGTAGCCAAGAAACGTGAAATGATTGTCGGCCGCCCAGGCTAAAAACGCGCGTGCCTCATCGAGTTCCTCCAGTGGCACCACTTTGGCCGCACCCCCCATATTCGACAGCAGCTCAGCGACCTTTGCTTTCATCAACGGAAAGTCCTCGACCGAGGCGCGCACGTCACCAAGTACCGAAACCAGGCCGTCGCCCAGCGCCTTGATGCGTGCAGGATCGGTGATACGTTCAATCTCGACGTGAATCCAGGACTCGATGTGTTTACCACCCTTGGCGTCGTTGAGTTCGGACAACACGCCATGTTGATCGCGGGTGGCATCGAATAACGGGTGCAGGATCAGCTCCATCGCGATGCCCTGCCGATTGATTTCCATTGCGATCGAGTCGACCAGGAAGGGCATGTCGTCGTTGACGAATTCAATTATGGTGGACGCGGCATCCCAGCCGTTTTCAGCGGCTCTGGGCGTAAAAATGCGCATCTTTGGCGCGCCGCGCTGGAATTCGCTACCGAAGGCGAGGTGTGAAAGAGAAAGTGCCGCCCACTCAACAGCGTCGCGCGCGACAAAGTCTTCGGCATCGACGCCATTACAATACGTGGCTACAAACAGTTTGGCCTGCTCAAGCTGGGCAGCAGGCACTTTGGCAGCGACCAGTATTTCAATTTCAACGAGGAGGGCGGATTTGCGATTTTCTGCCTGGGTGGACATGTCGAGTTCCCGAGGTTTTCTATGGAGACAAGATTATATTCCCCCGAGGTTGCCGAAAGGCCCTGCTTGCGCCCCATGCATAATTTTTGGACGCTTATTTACTGTTTCGTGATTGCGCTCCACCAATCGGTACTTAAATATGCAGATCGCCATTCGGCGGGCCTTCTGGCACGAATTGGGGTGAAACGGCCCGCCAGCACTGGAGTTCGCTGCCTATTTCGCCGTGCGCTCCGCGAGCGCAGCGTACACATCATCGCGCGACGTAACTGCGAGGATCGTCAATTGCTTTGAAGCGTCATTAACGTGATAAGCCAAGCGAAACTGCGGCGTCGTAATTTTAATTTTGTATAAATTGGGTACCCCGGAAAGCGCGGCAGTCGCAACGTGCGGCGTTTGAAGGCGTTCGTCAAGCGTGGTTTTGAATCGCGCCGTTACGCTGTTACCGAGCCGCGCCCATTCTTTTTCTGCGGCTGGATGAATGGCAAGCTGATACAGCATTACAACTCAGCGAGCGAAACCGGCTTGGCTTTCTTCAATGTCGATACACGATCAACCGCACGTTGCTCAACGAGCTTGTCGGCCGCCATGTCCAGCAACTCGCCCATCATTTTTGGCGAAAGCACATACGCCACTGGCGCGTTGTGATTTAACACGGCGACGGCGGAATCACCAGCCGCTTCGATTACCTTCATCGGCGCTTTGCGGAGATCACTGATGGCCACGCTGTAAGTGGCTCGGAGTTCGTTGAGTTCAGTCATTTTATTTGCCTATTATTTTGTATGAAATATTGTAGCAAAATTTGTATGGATTTGCCCAAGACGTAGCGCAACGCCGGCATTGCCTTTCCCTCTAAATTTTCGGCAGTAAGAATTTTGAAAGCCCGCTTCGGCGGACTTTTTTATCCACGCGGTACAAGCTGAGTAGCGTTACCGCGATTTCGCCCACACCATGTCCAGCCATATGCGCGAGATAATTTGGGAACTTCTAAAAACCCCCGTTCGTGCTGAGCAAGTTATTCACCCGTAGGTTGAAAGGCGGAATTGAAAAACAGGGCAGCGGGGTCGTGGGCTGGCTCCTTCCCCTGCAGTTGTGGGGGAAGGTTGGGATGGGGGTGTCGTTGCAGGCATCGCCCCCATCCCCACCTTCCTTGCAGGACGCGCATTCCCCTGCATGGGAATGCCGTTCGGCAAGCGCGGCGTATACGCCGCGAAACCCTTGCCTCACCCCCGTCGCCGGGGGAAGGAGCCAGCCCATAGACTTGTGACATCTTCAATTGAAGTTTGGCGCTGTTTAGCGACTGCGTTGAACCAATTTTACAAATAAACCCACATTACAACGCGTTGATTTTGAAAGAGAAAAAAGCTGTTTCTTGAGAGCCCGTCGAAGCACATGTGCGCTAACCCATTGATTCATTGTGGCCCGATCAACCCTTCGACGGGCTCAGGGCGAACGGGAATGAGGTTTCGAGAAGTTCCCATTTATGCACAACGTCAGGCGGTTGCGTTAGGCGAAGCCGTAGCCCAACTCGGCCTCGGCAATGGCGACCTTTATCGGTTTACGACGCCGCGCATCCGAACTAACCCACGCGGCCACACGATTCCACCAGCCGGTGATCCACTCAGCATTCTGGCGACTGGGTCGTATCATTTTTGGCGGGCGGTCTATCCTCATCCATCAATATTCGCTGACCGGGGCCATCGAGATCATCGAACTGGCCACTTTCCGCAGACCACCAAAATGCGACGCCGATGACGAGTGCCAGCAACACGCTGAGGGGAATAAGGAGGATGAGGATTTCCATGTTCAGGTCGCCGCTCAGTCAACCCGGCCACGCCGCATCAGGCGCAGCGAATTCGCGACCACTGCCATTGAGCTTAGCGCCATGCCGATAGCCGCTTCTGCGGGCGAAATTTTTCCCATTATCGCCATAGGGATGGCGATGAGGTTGTAGGCGATTGCCCAGTAAAAATTCTGGCGTATGATGCGCACCATTTTGCGTGCTACCGATTGCGCAGTGAGTAAAGGCTGCAAGTTGGGCGATAGTAGCACCGCGTCGGCTGTGAGGCGCGTGAGATCGGCACCACTGCCGATGGCGATCGACACATCCGCACGTCCAAGCAATGGCGCGTCATTGACGCCGTCACCCACGGCAATGATCTGCGCGCCGCGCTGTTTCAAGTCAGCTGCATAGTCGAGTTTCTGTTGCGGCGTCTGCCGCGCCTTGACGTTCAACTTGTTGATCTCCAGTGTCGTGGCGACCTTCTCGACAAAATCGTACCGGTCACCAGAAAGCAAGTGGACCTTCATGTCGCGACGGCTTAGCGCGGCGATGGTGTCGTGAGCATCCGCTTTCAGGGGATCGGAAAGTGTAAACGCGGCCAGCCACTCGCCTCGTTTACCGAGGAACAGCGAGCCAGTCGACGCATTTATTACCGCTGCGGCGTGCCCGACCAGCTGCTGCACGAACAACTGATGCCCCAAGCGGTAGCCAGTGTCGTCGATATCACCTTCTACACCGGCACCACCAACGCTATTCAGTTTCATTGCTGTTGCTGTTGCGGTGGCCGTGGTCTCGCTTTCATCAGTTGTCCGCGAGGCCTGCTGCAACGCACGTGCGATTGGATGCAGGGAGCCCGCTTCAAGTGCCGTTGCAGCCGCGAGTACTTGCCATCGATCAAGTGAGCCCAACAATTCGATGGAATCGATTGTGATATGTCCCGTCGTGACAGTGCCGGTCTTGTCGAAAACAATATCGGTTGCGCGAGCGATTCTTTCCAATGTGTCGGCGCGGACGATTAGCAATCCCTCCCGGGCAAGACGTGTGGTGGCGAGCGCCTGCGCTGCGGGCACGGCGAGCGCCAGCGCGCAGGGGCAAGTCACCGCAAGCACGGCGACGGCCACCGGAAAACTCATCGACGGATCGATCCCAAGCCACACTAGCGCCGATATCGCCGCCAAGCCTATCGTGATAGGCGCAATCCAACGCGCCACGCGGTCTGACAATACGGAGAGTTTTGGTCGTGATGCCAGTGCCTGTTCGGTCAAGCCTCGCAGCAGTGCCGCGACCGATTTGTCGCCGGTACGGGTGACGCGCATGAATACCGGCCCGGCCAGATTGAGCGAGCCGCCCATCAGCGCTTCGCCAGCACCGCGCTTGAGCGGATGTGATTCGCCGGATAACAGCGACTCATCAAAATCACTGGTGCCTTCGACAATCACGCCGTCGGCCGCAACCATTTCGCCGCTGGCGACGCGGATAACGTGTCCGACTTTCAGCTCAGCAACCGCTACCATGCTCCCATCGCGATTGTGCGGATACGCAGGCATCACCCACGCCGCGGCCGGTGCTGCATTTGTTAGCCGCTCGATCAACGTCAGGGATGATTCGCGCGCCCACGACTCCAGATAACGTGCCGCGAGCAGCAGGAAAATAAACATCGAAATGGAATCGAAATACATCACGCCGGTGCCTTGAAACAGCGCGATGCTACTCGCGCCGAACGTGGCGGCGATGGCAAGTGCTACGGGCAGATCCATGCTCACGCGGCGGTTGCGAAGATCGCGCCAGGCTCCGGTGAAGAATTTGCGAGCCGAATAGAGAATGGCTGGCAACGTGAGTACCAACGCAGCCCAACCCATCAATAGCCGTGCTTCCAGACTAACGTCGTCAGTTGCCGAAAAATAGAGAGGCAGTGTGAACATCATCACCTGCATCATCGACAGTAACGCAACGCCCAATTCAATGAGCGCGTGGCGGCGCGCTTTGCGGCGTGCCGCAAAGTCGTTTGCCGCGCTGGAGGGCTGGCCCGCCAAACCCACGCGTGTCAACGTACTCAGAATCTCCCGCAGCGAGCTTTCGCTAGCGCGCCAGGCGATGGTCGCACGGTGTGTAACATGATTGACCGATGCCTGCGTGACACCGGGAGATTTCGCCAGCGCCGACTCCGCCAGCCAGACACACGCGCTGCAGGTAATACCGTTGATGTAGAGATCCACTGAGCGGGTGTCGGCGTCCGGCGAAGTGACGTATTGGGCCTGGATGGCCTTCAGATCAAAAAGGGCGTCCACATTTCTGTCAGTTACCGAGGGCGAAGTACTCGGTGCTGCCGTGCGCTCGCGGTAGTAAGCATCGAGCCCGGCTTCGAGGATCGTCTGCGCCACGGCTTCGCAACCTGCACAGCAGAGAGACCGGGTTTTTCCTTCGAAGCTGACGCGATAGCGTTCACCGGTGGTGACAGGCAAGTCGCAATGGAAGCATGTGGTGTTGGCCTCAATCTGTGGCGGCGCGTGTGGCGGCAGTCTGTGAGCTTCCAGCTTTGAGACAATGGTATTCACGGCGCTGCCGACCTGTTCATTACCGTCGACATCATCGCGTTGCAGAAAGCACCGAACGATTGCAACTGCTCAAGAGTGCCAAGACGTGCAAGGCCAAATATTCCCAGCGCCATCACCGCGATGCCGGCCGCGAGCCTGATGTTCGGTTTGCGTGTCCAGCCACGCACACGTCCCGCCGACCATCCCGCGCCGATCATCGCCGGCAACGTGCCGATCCCGAACGCGAGCATGGTGATCGCCCCGCCAGCCGTGCTGCCTGCACTCATGGCGGTAAGCAGCATGGCATAAACCATGCCGCAGGGAATCCACCCCCACAGCGCGCCAAACATGGCGGCGTGAACGGGTGAACGCAGCGGCAGAAATTTGCGTGACCACGGCGAAATATGTTTCCAAAGGTGGCCACCTGCGCGTTCCAACGGTGCCAGAAACTGCGGCAAACCGATCAGGTAGAGGCCGGTAAATATGATCATCAGATTGGCGAATACGAATAAAACGGTACGCAGTGGCATCGTCTCGCTTATTACCCATGCCTGACCGATACTGGCCAGTGCACCGCTCAGCGTTCCTGCCATGGCGCCCGCGATGGCATAGCTCGCGATGCGCCCTGCATTAAAAGCGAGCACATTGGATTCAGCAGCGAAGCGCGGCACTGAAGCGGCGACAGCTGCGCCTGCAATGCCAGGTGCGTTGCTAAACGCAATCACAATTGGTACTGAATTTGTCCGGCCATCACCGGCAGGGGGCCGCAACGGCGACGCCATTGCCACCGTGGCTGATATACCGCCGCACATGCCCAGGCAATGCACGCTGCCCAGGAAGCCCGTGGTGAGCGCCGTCAGTGGCAATGCCCAGGTCGCAAACAGAGGATCCATCTTGAAGCCCGGGTAACTCGCGTCAGATAACTTTGGAAAATCGCTCGCGATGCTCGCCGCGCGACAGGTAGCGATCAAACACCATGGCGATGGTCCGAACCAGCAGCCGACCACGCAGGGTGACGTTGATCCAGCCCGGCTCCATCGTCACCAGCCCTTCATTGGCCAGTTCCTGCAGACGCACCAGTTCGTCGGAGAAGTATTCTTCGAAGCGAATCAGGTGGGCAATCTCGATTGCCTCAATCGACAACACAAAATGGCACATGATCGACTGAATGACCGCGCGGCGCAGCAAATCGTCAGCGGTGAGCTCAATGCCACGCAGCACCGGCAACTCTGATCGGTCGAGGCGATCATAGTACTCATCCAGACTTTTTACGTTCTGGCTGTAGGTGGCACCCACTTTGCTGATCGCCGAAATGCCGAACGCAATCAGGTCGCTATCGGCATGCGTTGAGTAGCCCTGAAAGTTGCGATGCAAGCCCGCGTGTCGTGCCGCAACAGCAAGCTCGTCGTGCGGCAGCGCGAAGTGATCCATGCCGATGAACACATACCCCGCCCCCGTAAGCTTGTGTATGGCGTGGGTCATGATCTGCAATTTCGCTTCTGCCGACGGTAACTCAGTCGGATCGATGCGTCGCTGTGGCTTGAACATGGTCGGCAGATGGGCATAACTGTAGAGCGCAATCCGATCAGGCTTGAGTTCAAGGACACGGTCGAGCGTGTGATCGAACCCAAACACGGTCTGTTTTGGTAGCCCGTAAATCAAATCGACGTTGATCGAAGTGACGCCGTGCTTACGTGCCACCTCGATTGTCCGCTGGGTCTCTTCCTCACTTTGAATGCGATTGACAGCCTTTTGCACGTCGACGTTGAAATCCTGCACGCCGAGGCTCATACGGTTGAAACCAAGCTGCCCGAGCGCCGTTATTTTCTCGTCGTCCACTGTGCGTGGATCAATTTCGATCGAGTATTCTCCCGGAAGCAACTCGAAATGCTCGCCGAGCTGGCGCATAAGTGTGCGCAACTCTTCGGACGAAAGAAAGGTGGGCGTTCCACCACCCAGGTGCACCTGCTCGGCACGACGGTTGCCCTGCAGCATGCCGGCCACCAGGCTGAATTCACGATCCAGATAACGCAAATACTTGGCGCTGCGGCCATGATCTTTGGTCACAACCTTGTTGCAACCGCAGTAATAGCATATGGTGTTGCAGAACGGCACGTGAATGTACAGGGATAAGGGCTGTGTGTTTGCCGCCGGACCCCACGCAACGCTGCGCTGGTGCAGGGTAGTTTGGTGGGTACGTCGGTCGTATGCCTCAATGAAACGATCTGCAGTCGGGTACGACGTGTAGCGCGGTCCTGGCTTGTCGTATTTGCGCACCAGTTTGGCGTCCACCAGTACTGGTTCAGCGCTCGATTGACTAATTTTCATATCCTAATAGTGACCAACTGGCAGATATGTGTTTTGATGTGGATCAAAGGCAATCGAGCTCTTTGCCCAAAAAGTAGAAAGCAGGCAAGTATTTATGTCCCAAGGTGAACTGGCGCGGCAGCAAAGCACCCATTTGGTGCTTGCTGAATTGAAAGCTGCCTGTGCGAATTGCAACCTGCGTGAAATTTGTTTACCGGCCGGCTTGTCGGATGAGGAGCTTGATCAACTCGATAGTCTGGTGAATGCGCGGCGCAGGATCAAGCGCGGCGAAGCGCTTTACCGTGCGGGAGAGGGTTTCGATGCGATATACGCGGTGCGGAGTGGATTCTTCAAATCACGTGTGACATATGAAGACGGCCGCGACCAGGTGACGGGGTTTTCGATGGGCGGGGAAATACTTGGCATGGATGGCATTGGGCAGGGCATCCACAATTGTGACGCCATCGCACTTGAAGACAGCGAAGTTTGCAGTATTCCGTATGCGAAGTTGGAAGAGCTCGCGCGTGAAGTCAGCGGGCTGCAGCGCCATTTTCACAAAATGATGAGCCGCGAAATCGTGCGCGAGAGTGGCGTCATGATGCTGCTCGGGGTGATGCGGGCCGAGGAGCGGATTGCGGCTTTCCTGCTCAACCTTTCACAACGTTTGAATGCACGCGGCTATTCGCCGCTGGAGTTCCATCTGCGCATGACACGCGAAGAAATGGGTAGCTACCTTGGACTCAAGCTTGAAACGGTCAGCCGCGCCTTTTCAAAATTTCATAACGACGGATTGATCGACGTCGAACAAAAGTTCGTGCGTATCCTCAATATTGAGGGCCTGAAGCAGGTTTACGCGCATCACGTGAATTGACCGCTAGCGGCAGACCAGTACCGGCAACTTGCAATGCGTGAGTACCTTGGTGGTCTCGCTACCGAGCAGGAGCGCAGCCAAGCCGCTGCGTCCGTGCGATGCCATCACAATAAGATCGCATTTTTTCTGCTTGGCGGTATCGATAATGGCGACGTGCGGCTGATCGATTGCCGCAGTTAGAAATTGCACAGCCATGGATTTTGACTTAGAGCGTTTTTCAACAAGGTCGCGCACGCGGGTCATTGCTTTTGAAATGGACGCGTCCCATTCCTTTGCCGACATCGGCGTGACCATGTAACCATCGCCACCAATCATCGTCGGGAAGGTGGGTGCAACATACAACACTGAGACCTTCGCCCCGCAGCTGTTGGCCAGCCCGGCAGCCACATCGATGGCTTTTAACGATAGTTTGCTGCCGTCGGTGGGGACCAGAATGTGCTTGAACATGTAGATTCTTTCTCTGTGAAGAATATATCAAGCATATAGCGCAGGAGACTGGCGGGTTTGATCGAAATCAAACAAAGTGCAATTTACAAAAAATCTGGGCGCAGTGCTCTTGCCTGTACGGCGACGAGAAAAATTACCTGATGCTCAGCACCGGGACCGTAGAATTTGCAATTACACGCATCGCGACCGAGCCCATGATCAGATTGCCAAACGCGCTGCGGCCCTGCGTGCCCATGACGATCAGGTCGCAGCCGTTGCCTTGCGCGGTTGCGATGATTTCTGCCGCTGGCTGCCCAATGAGAGGCCGTTCAGTCACGCGATACGCTTTACCAGCGAGCAGCTCACGGGTTGGTCCTAATGCTTCTTCGCTTTCATCTTTGTAATACTGCTCGATAACGTCGTTTCCCACTATCGCCTTGACGCGCGAAGACGGTACCGGCAGGTGCACGAATACAAGTAGCAATTCTGCATTGTCGCCGAAAAAATCTGGATGATCGACAACATAATGCAATGCGCGCAGTGCGGTTTCAGATCCATCGATGGCGATAAGCAGCTTCATAATTGCAGTCCTGTTCTGTATGAAATTTGTGTGCCAACGATCAGTATGCCCAATGTCTGCTGAGCACACTTGATTTAAAGCAAATAGTCCACTTGGCTGCATTGTGTCCGTCATGCGCGCGACACCCCGGGCTACAGCGCA
>ENA-OFCE01001605-OFCE01001605.1-metagenomes-genome-assembly--contig:-NODE-1605-length-11193-cov-4.367750_pt1 | contig 11193 bp, 7 predicted proteins | sample MGYA00153388_OFCE01 | MGnify analysis MGYA00153388
TTCATTCATGCATTTCGCTCCTCTTTTGCACATTCAGAATAGCCCGATTGGTAATACAGAACATCTGTAAAATCAGGCTCCAAGGCAACAAATACGCGGGTAAAAAGCTACTATTTCAATAGCGATACCAATGTCAATATGCCCGACTAGGAAGCCGAAATCTTATGAATAGACGCACGCGTAAGCGTTTTGAACGCCTGCGCAGCCAACTCTTGCTTACTGCGAATCAGCAATTCGATTTCGGATGGTGTCAATCGCCTCAGTTCGGGCGAGGTACCGAGCTTCTGATTCAGTAAGCGCGTCGAAGGTGTGAGCGAATCGTCCGACCCACCAATTTTCAAGTTCTGTTCCATGTTTTGCTCTCAATTCGTTTAACCGCTCAGGCGATGGTGCAAGTTTGGCGGAATGGGGCTTGCCCGTCAAGCAGACTGCCGCCAACACCTTGCCGCCTTTGGATTCGATGTAACCTTTCAAGTTCGCGAGCGTGCCGCCCATGCCCACAAAGTCGTCTACCAAAACATATTTACAACCTGCCCGGATAAAGCCAGTGAATTCAGCCTGCCGCGCCATACGAGAAAAGCCATCTGCGCCTGTATGTGCCACCACGTTGATTTGCGCTACCGCCGTGTCGTGTGGCCATCCTACGGCTTTGCTGATTTCAACGGCAAATGCATCTGGAATGGCATTGATGCCTTCTCTTTCATAAGCGTGTGCACTGACTAAAGTGGGCGCAAGCCCTTGAAGCAAATCAACCAGACGCTGGTTTTGCTGCTCACTCATCGTGTCATTGACCAGCGCAGTAGCCGACAAACCATGCCCTGTTTTGGCTGACTGATAGGCAGGATGCTGCTTTACCGCCGACTCTTTGGCATGAATCTACACGTCCGGGAAAACGCCCCAAGGTGTACGTGGAGGTCTGGCTGGCATGATCATTTAATGGATTTTCTCACGTGGCCTATGAAAAAACCTGCGGGGATCTAATTTTGGGTGTTGTAGGCCGTTTTAGGGTGTATTTTAGGCCTCTAGACCAATGAATACGGGCGCAAATAGCTATAAATTAAGTAGCACCTGATCTGCTTGCTGCGGTCGAATAAAATTACTGCAACTAACCCGTACACACAACGGCATCACCTCGGTGCCGTTTTTTATTCCAATATGACCGACTCTGCCTCCACCTCCACGTCAGCCACACCTGCCACCCCCGGCCTTGACAGCCTGGCCAAATCGTTTGAACCCGCCGCGATTGAGGCGCACTTTGGGCCGCTGTGGGAGCAAAGCGGCATGTACGAGCCGACGCTTGATGCTGCCAAGCCTTCATTCAGCATTCAATTGCCACCGCCGAATGTGACGGGCACGCTGCATATGGGTCATGCGTTTAACCAGACCATCATGGACAGCCTGACGCGTTACCACCGCATGCGAGGCCACAACACGCTGTGGGTGCCGGGTACCGACCACGCTGGCATTGCGACGCAGATTGTGGTGGAGCGCAAGCTGCAAGCTGCTGGCCAGACGCGCCATGACCTGGGGCGCAAAAACTTTGTGGCCAAGGTGTGGGAATGGAAAGAAGAGTCTGGCGCGACGATTACCCAACAGATGCGCCGCATGGGCGACTCGGTGGCTTGGAAGCATGAGTACTTCACGATGGACCCAAAAATGTCCACCGTCGTTACCTCGACGTTTGTGAAGCTGTACGAACAGGGCCTGATTTACCGGGGCAAACGGCTGGTCAATTGGGACCCGGTTTTAAAGTCAGCGGTGAGCGATCTGGAAGTGGAGAGCGAAGAACGCGACAGCTTCATGTGGCACATTGAATATCCGTTTTCTGATGGCCCGCAAAAGGACGCCGATGGCAACCCGCTGCGCGGCATGCACATTGCCACGACACGGCCAGAGACCATGCTGGCCGACGGCGCGCTGGCCGTGCACCCTGACGACCCACGCTACCAGCACCTGATTGGCAAGATGGTGGACTTGCCGCTGTGCAACAGGGCAATACCCGTGATTGCTGACACCTATGTTGACCCGGCCTTTGGCAGTGGCTGCGTGAAGATCACGGGCGCGCATGACTTTAACGATTACCAGGTGGCGCAGCGGCACAACTTGCCGCTCATCACCATCTTCACACTTGACGCCAAAATTAATGAAAACGGCCCGGTGGCCTATCAGGGCATGGACAGGTATGTGTGCCGCAAGGCCGTGATCAAAGACCTTGAAGGGTTGGGCTTTTTGGAAAAAGCCGTGCCGCATAAAAACATGGTGCCGGTGTGTGCGCGGACGGGCGCCGTGGTGGAGCCAATGCTGACGGACCAGTGGTTTGTAGCGCTGAGCAAAGTAAGCGATCAAGATCCGACCGGAAAATCCATCTCGCAGAAAGCCCGCGATGCCGTGGCCAACGGCGATGTGAAGTTTGTGCCCGAGCAGTGGGTCAACACCTACAACCAGTGGATGAACAACATTCAGGACTGGTGCATTTCACGCCAGCTGTGGTGGGGCCATCAGATCCCGGCCTGGTATGACGACGATGGCAAGGTGTATGTGGCTGAAAACGAAGCGGCTGCGCAGTTACAGGCGCCGGGTAAAAAATTGACGCGTGATGAAGACGTGCTGGACACCTGGTACTCATCAGCGCTGGTGCCCTTCTCGTCATTGGGCTGGCCTGAAAAAACAAAAGAGCTGGACTTGTTTTTGCCCTCCAGCGTGTTGGTCACGGGCTACGACATCATTTTCTTCTGGGTCGCGCGAATGATCATGATGACGACGCACTTTACGGGCCAGGTACCGTTCAGGCACGTTTACATTCACGGCCTGGTCAAAGACGCTCAGGGCAAAAAAATGAGCAAGTCCGAGGGCAATGTGCTGGACCCGGTGGACTTGATTGACGGCATTGAGCTGGCCCCGCTGCTGGACAAGCGCTCTCAAGGCCTGCGCAAGCCCGAGACTGCGCCCCAAGTGCGCAAACTGACTGAAAAGGAATTCCCCACTGGCATTCCCGGCTACGGCGCAGACGCGCTGCGGTTTACCTTTGCGTCACTCGCCAGCCTGGGCCGCAGCATCAACTTTGACAGCAAGCGCTGCGAGGGCTATCGCAACTTTTGCAACAAGCTCTGGAACGCCACACGCTTTACGCTGATGAACTGCGAAGGCCAGGACTGCGGGTTGGCCGAGCACACCAAAGAGCAGTGCCAACCGGGTGGAGAATTCCACAATTACATGAGCTTCTCGCAAGCCGATAGATGGATTGCATCCACCTTGCAGCGAGTTGAAGCCGATGTAGCCAAGGGCTTTGAAGACTACCGCCTGGACAACGTTGCCAGCAGCATTTACCAGTTTGTGTGGAATGACTTTTGTGACTGGTATCTGGAGATTGCCAAGGTGCAAATTCAAACCGGTGACGATGCGCAAAAGCGTGCCACGCGCCGCACGCTCATCCGCACACTGGAAGCGATTTTGCGGCTGGCTCATCCGGTGATTCCTTTCATTACCGAATCCTTGTGGCAGCAAGTGGCGGTTGTCGCGGGCGTTAAAAAAACCATCTACATCGGACAAGCTGCGTATCCGCAAAGCCAGCCTAACAAGATTGACGAAGTGGCCGAAGCCCACGTGGCCAAGCTTAAAAAGCTGGTGGATGCAACCCGCGAACTGCGGGGTGAGATGAAGGTGTCACCGGCTACCCGTATGCCATTGTTTGTGCTGGGCGACACTGAATTCATGTCGCAGTCTAGCGCTGTGATCAAAGCGCTGGCCAAGCTGAGTGAAGTCAAAGTGTTTGACGATGAAGCTGCTTGGGCGGCAGCAGCTCAGGCTGCACCAGTTGCCATCGTTGGCGATGCCAAAATTTGCCTGCACATGGAGGTCGATATGGCTGCAGAAAAACTGCGTTTGGGCAAAGAAATTGCACGCCTGGAGGGCGAGTTGGTCAAAGTTAACGCCAAGCTGGCCAACGAGGCGTTTGTCAGCAAAGTGCCGCCCACAGTGCTGGCGCAAGAGCAAAAACGGCTGGCTGATTTCACGACCACACTGCAAAAACTAAGTGAACAACTGAACCGGTTGCACTGACAGGTGTACACCTGAACCTATCATCTGGTCTGCCAGATGTTGGGCAGCCTCGACCTCGGGACAAACATCATTTGCCAAATGTCTTCCATGACGCTTATGCAGTGTCAGACGACATCCCGTTGCGCGCCAATTTGACGTGACTGCCATCCGCTGTGCGATAAACCGCGTACGCTGTACAGCTATGAACTTGCAACCCAACACCACTCGCTCCAGTGCAGAAAGCGCGCCAGACACTCCTCAAGCGCCAGCATCAGCCGCTGATCAATTGCATAAACCGGCCAGCATTTTTCTGCTGACGCTCAATGCGGGTTCGTCCAGCCTGAAGTTTGCGGTCTTCGATGTTCGTTCACCGCCTGCCCAGATTGCTTTTGGCGCGATCAACGGCATTGGCTCGACGCTGGCAACCTTCACTTTAAAGGGAATGACGAGCGATCTGTCAGAGCACGCGTCAATCCCGGCACTTGACCAGGTTCGCGCTCTGACCTATTTGCTGGAGCGTCTTGCCGACACGCTGGGTTGCGCCGGTTTTGCAGCGGTTGGCCATCGAGTAGTGAACGGCGGTTTGCACTATCGCGACCCGCAGCGTATTGACAGCGCGATGCTTGCAGAACTCAAGCGCATCAGTGCATTCAATCCGGTGCATCTGCCGTGTGAAATTGCACTGATTGAGATGATCACTGCCAAGTTTCCGCAGGCGGCGCAGGTGGCCTGCTTTGACACCGCTTTTCACAACCACATGCCGCGTGTGGCCAGGCTGCTCACGATTCCGCGCCGCTATGAGGCGTTGGGCGTAGTGCGCTACGGGTTTCACGGTTTGTCATACACCGGCCTGATGGGAGATTTGCAACGTCTGGCTGGTGCACAAGCCGCAAACGGGCGCGTGGTTTTGGCCCATTTGGGTCAGGGGTCAAGCATGGCTGCAGTGCGTGACGGTCAGGGCATAGACACGACGATGGGCTTCACGCCAGCCGCCGGCTTGATGATGGGTACCCGGTCAGGTGACCTGGATCCCGGCCTGATGTCTTATCTATCGCATACCGAGCAGATGAGCCCCGCAGAGTTTGACCACATGATCAACCACGAGTCGGGGCTGCTAGGCGTGTCAGAAACCAGTGCTGACATGCGGCAACTTCTGGCGCGTGAAGGCGGCGATGTTCGCGCAGCGGAAGCCGTAGCGTTGTTCTGCTACCAGGCCAAAAAGACCATTGGTGCGTACGCCGCCGCACTGGGCGGTCTTGATACGCTGGTGTTTGCAGGTGGCATTGGCGAGAATGCGCCAGTCGTTCGTGCGCGGATTTGTGAGGGGCTTGAATTTTTGGGCGTGGAGCTTGATGCAACGCGCAACGAGGCAAACGAAGAAGTGATCTCTAGTGCCGCCAGCCGGGTTATTGTGCGGGTGATTCGCACCGATGAAGAGTGGGTCATTGCGCGATGTGTTTGCAGCATCCTTGGCCTTGGTACCGATGTGAAAGACGTCGAGATCAAAGCATGACAGCGACTGTTAGCCCATCCTTGCTCGACGGGCTAGCGCCCGATCTGTTACGAAAAATGGATGCTTACTGGCGAGCTGCCAACTACCTGTCGGTCGGGCAGATTTACCTTTTAGACAATCCGCTGTTAAAGATCCCGCTAACGTTGGCGCACATCAAACCGCGCTTGGTGGGGCATTGGGGGACGGCACCTGGACTCAATTTCATTTACGTTCATTTGAACCGCGTGATCAAAGAGCGCGACCTGAGCGTCCTCTTCATCACCGGCCCGGGCCATGGCGGTCCGGCTATCGTGGCGAACGTCTATCTGGAAAAAACTTACAGCGAGGTGTACCCGAACATCACGCAAGACGAGGCGGGAATAAAACGGCTGTTCAAGCAATTTTCGTTTCCGGGGGGTATTTCAAGCCACGTCGCGCCAGAGACGCCCGGCTCCATTCACGAAGGAGGCGAGTTGGGCTACTGCCTGGCGCACGCCTACGGTGCAGCGTTTGACAACCCCGACTTGCTGGTGGCATGTGTCATTGGCGATGGTGAAGCCGAAACCGGCCCGCTGGCCACCAGCTGGCATTCCAACAAATTTCTTAACCCGGTGCATGACGGCGCGGTGCTGCCCATCCTGCACCTGAACGGCTACAAAATTGCCGGGCCGACGGTACTGGCGCGCATTCCGCACGATGAGCTTGATAGCCTGCTTCGAGGCTACGGCTACGCGCCTTATTTTGTTGAGGGCGACGACCCACAACAGATGCATCGCCTGATGGCGGCAACGCTGGATGTTGTATTGGCCGAGATTGACAGCATCCAGCGTGACGCTCGCGCTAATGGCTTTACCGGCAGGCCGCGCTGGCCAATGATTGTGTTGCGCTCACCCAAGGGCTGGACCGGGCCAAAAGAAGTTGACGGCAAGCAGACCGAGGGAACGTTTCGCTCGCATCAGGTGCCGATGGCAGGCATGAGCCGGCCTGGGCACCTCAAGATTCTGCAAGATTGGCTCAAAAGTTACCGCCCGCACGAATTGTTTGACGAAAGCGGTCGCCTGCTGGCTGAGCTGGCTGCACTGGCACCCACTGGCGACCAGCGCATGGGCGCCAACCCTCACGCCAACGGTGGCGCGCTTTTGCAAGATCTCAGCCTGCCAGACTATCGCAATTACGCTGTGGCTGTGCCGCAGCCGGGAGCCGTGGATGCCGAGGCCACCCGCATTCAGGGCGAGTTGATCCGCGATGTCATCAAATTAAACCTTGACAATTTTCGCGTTTTCAGCCCCGACGAGGCGGCATCAAACCGGTGGGGAGCCATGTTTGAAGTTACCAGTCGATGCTCCACTGCCGAAATCATGGCAACCGACGAGCACGTGGGGCCCGACGGCCGCGTCATGGAGATGCTGAGTGAGCACCAGTGTGAAGGTTGGCTGGAAGGCTATCTGCTAACCGGGCGGCACGGATTTTTTTCTTGCTACGAGGCCTTCATTCACATCGTCGATTCCATGTTTAACCAGCATGCCAAGTGGTTAAAGGTGTCCCGTCAGATTCCGTGGCGTCGGCCGATTGCATCGCTCAACTACCTGCTCACATCGCATGTCTGGCGACAAGACCACAATGGCTTTAGCCACCAGGACCCGGGCTTTCTTGACCATGTCGCCAACAAGAAGTCCGACGTGATTCGGATTTATCTGCCGCCCGATGCGAACACGCTGCTTTCAGTCACTGACCACTGTTTGCGCAGCCGGCATTACGTCAACGTCATTGTTGCTGGAAAGCAACCCGCACCTCAGTGGCTGGACATGGATGCCGCCATCAAGCACTGCGCCGCCGGACTGGGTGTCTGGCACTGGGCCAGCAACGATGAGGCGGGCGACCAGACCAACGGGCCGAGCAAAGGCCCGGATGTAGTGATGGCCTGCTGCGGCGATGTGCCGACCCTGGAAACGCTTGCAGCTGCTCAATTGCTGCGGGGATATTTTCCGGATTTAAAGGTGCGGGTCATCAACGTCGTCAACCTGATGAAACTGCAGCCAAATAGCGCACATCCTCATGGCTTGAGCGATGCTGAGTTTGACCTGCTTTTTACAAACAACAAGCCCATCATCTTTGCCTTCCACGGCTATCCGCTGCTGATTCACCGACTGACGTACAGCCGCACAAACCACCACAACCTGCACGTACACGGCTACAAGGAAGAAGGCACAACGACCACGCCTTTCGACATGGCGGTGCTCAACGATCTGGACCGCTTCCACCTCGCCGCTGCAGTGATTGAACGCGTGCCCGCGCTTGGCGCGCGCGCCTTGAATGTGCAGCAAGAAATCAAGGCTAAATTGCTGGCGCACAAGGCCTATATCCACCAACACGGGGAAGACATGCCGGAGATCCGCGACTGGAAATGGGGTGCGGCGGCACCATAAGGTCGCACACGACGCCCTGTGCAGCCAATCCAAACGCACCCAAACGCGATGGAAAGCTGGCTCCAAGGCCTGAGTGGTCCATGCCAACGTGTAAACCTGTATTCGGGCAACCGCTTTAAGCTTTGGCAAAAAGCAGGAGATTTCCGCGCTACCGCGCTTTGCTGAAGGAACACTGTGCTGCAATCTTGTAGCCTGCCGGGCGTAGCGGCACCAGGTTGTCGGCTAGCGCCGACCGTAACCGCAGAATGTGCCAAGTCTCTCACCCTGCACTAGCCTCAGGCACCAAAGCGTCTGGAAGTAAGATGTCTAACCGCTCTTTCCTTTCATGTTTTAGCGCGTACATCGACGGTCGTCATTGGTCGTCATGCCTTGTATGTCACAGAGTAAAGCGTTCGTTTGACGCCCGCTGAGTGACAAGTTTGCGAAACTTCAGAGGGATTTGATTCTCAAAATTTATGGAAAAACTCACATCCTTAAACAAAGCCGTTTTTCCAGTGGCGGGTTTGGGTACGCGATTTTTACCTGCTACCAAAGCGCAACCGAAAGAAATGCTGCCGGTGGTCGATAAACCACTCATTCAATATGCGGTTGAAGAAGCTTATGCAGCCGGTATTCGGCACATGATATTTGTGACTGGCCGCAATAAACGTGCCATAGAAGACCACTTTGATACCGCTTACGAGCTTGAAAACGAACTGGAAGTTGCCGGAAAGCTGGAGTTGCTGGCACTGGTGCGGTCGGTGCAACCCGCTGATATGGATTTTTCATATGTGCGCCAACCGCGGTCATTAGGCCTGGGCCACGCGGTGCTGTGCGCTGAACACCTGGTTGGCAATGAGCCGTTCGCGGTATTGCTGGCAGACGACTTGATGGTGGGACCAGCCGACGGAAAACCGGTGCTGGCGCAAATGGCCGAGCAGTTTGCAGTGCTTGGCCGCTCCGTTTTAGCAGTGCAAGAAGTGCCATTGGCGCACACCCGGCGCTACGGAATTGTGGCGGGCGAAAAAACCGGTGACCGCTTGACGAACGTGAGAGCGATGGTTGAAAAACCAGCGCCTGAAGTTGCGCCATCGCGCATGGCAGTGGCTGGCAGGTACATTCTGACGCCTGCCGTTTTTGCGCATATTCGCAGCCAGCAACCCGGCGTGGGTGGTGAGCTGCAATTGACCGACGGCATTGCCAGCCTTCTAGGAAAAGAGGCTGTTTACGCCTATGAATACTTGGGAAAGCGCTACGATTGTGGTAGCAAAGAAGGTTTTTTAGAAGCCACCGTCGAGCTGGCTTTGCAGCACCCTGAAGTTGGCGCGCACTTTAAAGAGTATTTGAGAACGCTTAAGCTGGACTGAGCGCTCTTCATGCGGTTATTGGCGAAGTTACCGACGCTTCAACACGTGAATAAAGTCAGCGCCTGCCACCACCTGCTCCATCAAATCGTTGCCAGTTTGTTTGGCAAAGGCCTGAAAGTCACGGGTCGATCCGGCATCGGTTGACACCACTCTTAAAAGCTGGCCAGTCTGCATTTCAGTCAGTGCTTTCTTGGCCTTCAAAATGGGCAGCGGGCAATTCAGGCCTCGCGTGTCGAGTTCTTTGTCAATTTGCATAAAGATCTTTCAATGAACCCTGATTTTACGCAGTTGCCACATCTTTATTCTTCCAGTCCACAAACTTCGGCGTAAAACCGCGTGTGGTCAGCCAGTCTGCAAGTGCATAACCTGTGCCAGCAGGCCAGCACATGACGTCGGCCGGGTTGTAAAGTTTGTACTCGACCAGTTCAGGCGACAGCTTGACCTCACCTGCGCACACGGCGTGGTATGCAATGATGATCTGGTTCATGCGTTGAAAGTCGTACACGCCAATCAGGTTCAGCGACGTCGTTTCCAGATTCGTTTCTTCTTTGATTTCCCGCGCGATTCCGCCCTGCGGGGTTTCGCCGGCTTCCATAAAACCCGTGATCAATGCAAACATTCGGCCTGACCACGCTGCGTTGCGTGCCAACAAGATTTGACCGTTCAGCTCGACCACTGCAGCCAATACCGGGGTCGGGTTGTTCCAGTGCGTGTAGCCACACTTTGGGCAGCGCAGGCGGGCTTTTTCACCGCCATCTTCAAGTTGCGTCACCATTTCAAGTGGTGTGGCGCATTGGGGGCAAAATTTAAATTCTTGGGTCATATTGAGAGTGCTATTTAATCAGGAGCTGCTAGCGCCCATATTCATTGGGCTAAACGGCTTTATAATCATATTTTGCTGAGTTATGCTGGAAATATGCCAGTGGACAGGTAGCGGTCACCCCGGTCGCAGACGATGAACACAATCACTGCGTTGCTCACCGTTTTCGCAATTTCTTGTGCCACCCAGCACGCACCAGCCGCCGACACGCCAGCAAACATTCCCTCTTCGCGTGCCATGCGCCTGCACATATCTTCTGCATCGCTTTGGCTGACCAGCATCAGCGCATCAATGTGGCTGGGATCGTAAATTTTTGGCAAGTAGGCTTCTGGCCATTTGCGAATGCCCGGAATGCGTGAGCCTTCAGACGGCTGTGCACCGATGATTTTGATGGCCGGGTTTTGCGACTTCAGGTACCTTGAAACGCCAGTGATCGTGCCAGTAGTACCCATGGCGCTCACAAAATGGGTGACTTTGCCGCCCGTGGCTTGCCACACTTCAGGGCCTGTGGTTTCAAAGTGGGCGCGCGGGTTATCGAGGTTGGCGAACTGGTCAAGCACCTTGCCCTTTCCTTCAAGCTGCATGCGCTCGGCCAGGTCTCTGGCGTTTTCCATGCCCCCGCTTTTGGGCGTCAAGATCAGCTCGGCGCCAAAGGCTTTCATGGTTTGCGCACGCTCAATCGACAGGTCTTCCGGCATGATCAAAATCATGCGGTAGCCCCTAATCGCTGCAGCCATGGCCAGCGCAATGCCGGTGTTGCCAGACGTCGCTTCAATCAGCGTGTCACCAGGCTTGATTTCACCGCGCTCCTCAGCGTGTTTGATCATCGCAATTGCCGGACGATCTTTAACCGAGCCAGCCGGGTTGTTACCTTCCAGTTTGCCCAGAATCACATTGCCGCGTGCTGCGTTTTCAAGAGCGCCAATACGCTGCAGTCTGGCGAGTGGTGTGTTGCCAATTGCGTCTTCAAGGGTGGGATAGTTCATGTCCACTACTGTGCCATAATCCAAGGCTGCAAGCAGCGTCGCCCGGGTGGTGGAATTGGTAGACGCACGGGACTCAAAATCCCGC
>ENA-OFCE01001606-OFCE01001606.1-metagenomes-genome-assembly--contig:-NODE-1606-length-11192-cov-2.880848_pt1 | contig 11192 bp, 9 predicted proteins | sample MGYA00153388_OFCE01 | MGnify analysis MGYA00153388
TTGAGCAGCTTTATCCCCACTACCAAGACCGCGCCAAAGTCATTGCAGACTCCGAAAAGGGCCGCGCGCAATTTAAAGCGCAAATGACCAGAGCGCGCGAGCAGTTGGCGCAGGAACAGTCGGTGAGCAAGCAAGATGGCGCTGAGGATACCGTTCCAAACGGTGAAGTGGGTGAAAAGCCTGAATTGACCTGAAACTGCCTAAAAAGCGGTTAAAAGGCTGTTTTACCTTTTAAATTGGCTTTCAGACCAACAAATACGGGCGTAAATAGCTATCTAAAATGTAGCAATGAGGCACGCATCATTGGCGGCTGCGCTCTTCTTCCCGACGCCGCTCATCCATACCCCGGCGTTCGACGCAAATCGGGTGCTGGGTAAAGACGGGCCGGGCGCACTGCTCTGACATGCAGTTTTGAAAGCCCAGCAGCATGCGGTCTTCACAGGCGGCCCGTGGGCCACCGCCCGTGGTGGGTGCAGTTATAGCTGCGGGGGGCGTCGCTCTGGCAGCTTGCGGGCTGGGTGGTGGCTGCGTAACACCTACGTCTTTACCGGGCTGGTCTTTGTCAGGTGCGCTTTTTTTGGCGGCCATTGACGCAGCCGCTCTGGATGCAGCCAATGCTGCGCGTGCAGCAAACCCTGGCGCCGATGCCGCCGGGCGTGCAGCCGAAGCGGCAGCCAAGGCAGGCATGACCGCAGCAGAAGCCGGCTGTTGCGCAGCCACGGCAGGCGATGATGCAGACAATTGCGGTAGTGCGCTGCTGGCGGGCGGGATGGCTGCTGCTGTTTGAGGCGCAGCGCCTGGTCCGGAAAGCAGCTTGAAAGCCACGCCAAGGAAGGCGAGCGCGGCGACACCAGCCACCAGCCACACGGTTTTTTTAGGGGATGCTGCGGGCGCTGCCTGTGCTGTGTCGGGCTGCGAGGTGGCTTGAACGGAGTCAACAGCCGGTTTCGCCGGATTGGCAGACGTTTCAACCTCGGTACTGTCCCGCTTGGGCAGCAGCAAAGTTTTATCGGTATCTGTTTCAACAGACGCCACGGTGCGCGTCGTCACCAGTGTGGGCTCTATTGGCGTTGCAACACCCAGACTTTTAAGCCGCCTGCGCGCCAGATCGGCGTAAATGCCCGACGGAAACTTGACTAAAAACCCATGAATATCTTCAACGTCGTTCGACTCTTTGATGTCTTTCCAATACACCAGCTCAACTTCTTGCGTGACCAATGAAGAGCTGGTGCCGCTGCTTGTGCTTACACCCGACTCTGTAGCCATTAGCGACTCGCCGGGCATCATGGTGGCAGTCCAGGTGATGTTGCTGCCCTTGGCGGGCAAGACGGCTGCGGGGGTAATCGTGATGTCCGCTGCCTCCTTGCAGGCGGCTTGCAAGGCGCTTGAAAAATCTTGCGCAGTGGCGTAACGCATATCGCGCGACTTGGCCAGCGCTTTGGCCACCACCGCATCAATGGCGGGTGGCAGTTTGGGGTTGTAAAACGTAGCGGCTGCGGGAGTGTGATTGACGATTTTTTGAATCACCGCGAAGTCGGTGTCGCCATCAAACGGGCGCTGGCTGGTCAGCAGCTGGTACAGCACCACACCGGCGGCAAACAAGTCAGCCCGCGCGTCTATCGGTTTACCCTCCAACTGCTCGGGCGACATGTATTTGAGCGTGCCAACAATCGAGCCTTGCGTGCGTGTCGCATCGCCAGAGTCCTGAATTCGTGCCACGCCAAAGTCGGCCAGCTTGATGCTGCCGCTGGCTTGCACCAGCAAGTTGGCGGGTTTGATGTCGCGGTGAACGATTTTTTGCTGGTGCGCATAACTTAGCGCTGACAGCAGCTCAGACATGATGCTGAGGGTTTGCTGCAGGTTGTACACCTCGCCTTTGTCCAAGTGGTGTTTCAGGTCATCGCCCTCGACATATTCCATCACCAAATAGGCAATGTCGATGTCGCGGTCTGAGTCGTACACGCTGACGATGTTGGGGTGCTGCAGGCGGGCGGCTGAGCGTGCTTCGGTGCGAAAACGTACTTCGTATTCAGCGGCGGCTTCGTCTGACAGGTTTTCAACCTTGATGGTTTTAATAGCCACCCGGCGGTCAAGGTTGGGGTCGCGCCCTTCATACACCAAGCCCATCGCGCCCTTGCCGAGCACGCGGAGTAAATCGTAACGGCCTAATTTTTTAAGACTCATGAGGGGTTGAAAATAAACACGGTATTGGCGCAGTACCAAGGTCAAAAAACGCCGTGACTCACATTATCACCATTGGTAGCGCATGCGCCAGTCCAATTTAGTCATGCTTGCGCTTCAGCTTTTAATGGCGAAATCGATCCGGGGCGCGGTCTCATCGTCGCGGCTGCAGCCCGGCACAATTTGCCCGCTGCCCACCAAATAGCATTCGGTCCGGCGCAGCACCACGGCCTCTACCTGGTTGCCCATATAGACCCAGGTGCCGTAAGTTGATGCGTCCGTCAGCACAAACTGCCCGCCACGCCAGACCAGCGTCGCATGCATGCGCGACACACGCTGGTCGTTCAAAGGCAGCGCCGATTCGGCTGCCCGACCCAGGCTGATGGGTTTGCTTTTGGCGTCCAGCCGCACCACCAGGCCTGCGCAGGACAGCTCCAGAAAACTTGTCTGGCTGACCGCAAACATCGAGCGCCCGGCCATGGTGGCGTCTTCGTCGCGCCCGGTTTGCCATTCAATCCGGTAGACATGGCTGGCTTCAGTCCGGCCGCGCAAGTACATCGGCCCCATGCTGCGCAGGGTTGCTCGCTGGACCGGCAAAAGCGCCGCCCAGACGCTTTGCGTCGTCAAAATCTGACCACCACCAGCCAGATCCGCCAGTCGGGCAGCGGAGTTGACGGTGTCGCCAAAGCAGTCGCCATTGATCTCCACCACCTCGCCGGATTCAATGCCCATTTGCATTTGTACGGGTGGCCCCTTTCCGCCACCGCCAGGTATCAGGGGGTTGTCAAACAGCTGCTTTTGAATCTGCATACAGGCAGCCAGTGCATCGCCCTCACGCGCAAACACCACAAACAGGCCATCACCCAACAGCTTGACGACGCGGCCCTGGTGCTGCTCAAACACCTGGCTCAGCATGCCTACCAGCTCCGTCACAAAGCGCGACGCCGCAGCGTCACCGAGCCTTTCATACAGGCTCGTGCTGCCAACAAGATCAGCAAAAACAACGGTGGTCATGGCGAAATGTAAAAGTCATGGGACGCTTCAATATAGCAGCGGTCTGCGCCGCGCCTTCAGGCCAGACCGTCCCAGAGCAACTTGCAGCCCGTTAAAAACATGCCACCATACAGTAGCCGGTAAAAAAGCACCGGGCTGACGCGCCGCGCAAACCGCACGCCAATCCACACGCCAATCGGTGCCAGCGGTAACAACACCAGTGACGTTGACATGTTGCGCACGTCTAGCAGACCCAGCCAGGCATAGGGTATCCACTTTGACAAATTGATGACAAAAAATAAAAACGCCATCGTTGCGGTGAACTTGATCGGCGACAAGCGCAGCGGAATAACGTATGCGCTGATCGGCGGGCCGCCTGCATGGGCAATAAAGCTGGTAAAGCCCGAGGTGATGGTCAAAATGGCGCCCAGCCAACGGGGCGGCGGCGGGCTGTCAGGCTTGGGCGGGAAAAGCAGCCGTTGCGCCAGAAATAATAGGGTGAATGCCCCCACCAAACCAGCCACAACTTTGGCATCCAGCAGTTTGAAAAGCAGCGCGCCTATGAGCGTTCCTACCAATGCAAATGGGATCAAGAATTTCAGCAGTTGTTTGTCAAAATCTTTGCGAAAAACCGCAATGCCCAGCAAGTCCATCAGCAGCAACACGGGCATTAATATCGCTGCGGCCTGCGGTACTGTGACGCTGAGCGCCATAAGCGGCACGGCCAGCGACCCAAAACCCGCACCAAACCCGCTTTTGCTGATACCCAGCAAAAGCACCGCTGGTATGGCGACCGCGTAGAAAAACGGGTCAGTGATGAGGGGGAAATTCAACGCAGTGCTTACAGTACCGTACAAGCCTGTTCAAACGTCAGGCGCGGGTTGCGGTCAAACAGCTTGCTGTCATCGCCGTAACCCAGGTTGATTAGAAAGTTGGTTTGAAACCGGCCATCAGGGAAAAAGTCGGCATTGACTTTGGCCAGATCTACTCCGCTCATGGGCCCACAATCCAGCCCCACGGCGCGGGCTGCGATCATGAAATAAGCTGCACCCAGCGTGCCGTTTCGCGTAGCGGTTGCTTGTGCCATCGGCAAGTCAGCTTCAAACATTTCTTTGGCACCCGCACCATGCCAGATGAGCGGCATGTGCTCGTAAAACCGGGTGTCAGTGGCAACGATCACAGTGACCGGCGCGGTTCTGGTTTTTTCAACATTGCTATCCATCAGCGCGGGCAGCAGGCGGGCGCGCGATGCAGCGCTGTTCAAAAAAACATAGCGCGTGGGCTGCGCGTTCATCGACGTCGCGCCCATTTTGGCGATGTCATAAACCTGTTGCAGCAAGGTCAACGGTACGGGCTGGTCGGTGAAGCCGTTGGCGGTACGGGCTTTGAGGAAGAGCTGGTCGAGACTGGCTTGGGTGATGGCGGTTTTTGTGGTCATGCTTTGCGTTGATAGTGTTGATGAAATGCGTTAAATTTGCCGTTTTTCAGTCTGGAAAAGCATAAAAATTGGCTTTTCACCAATGAATACGGGCGCAAGCAGCTATTAAATATGTAGCGCTTGCTGCGCCCCGTGTTGCGACTTGAAAGCCGGTATGCGGCGCTGCGGTGTGCTGGGGGCTTGCGCCAGCATGTGGGACTGGCGCTGGTTGGCGTTGGCGCTCAAGGTACTGATGAGCTGTGCTTCAGGCAGGTTATGCCAGTAGCGGCGCGGCATTTCTTTTTGCATCATCTTCAGCTTTAATCTGGCCGGGTTGAAGATGTTTTGGTAGTACGTCAGCCACAGTGCCTCGCCAGCGTCAGGCGGGGGTGCGTCGCTTTTTTGCGCGCCGGGGCTAAAGCGGATGGTTGCGCCGTTCCAGGCCATACACCGCTCAGGCGTCAAAATCGCCCAGCGCATTTGGGTAAAGCGGCGGGCAAAAAACGGGGCAATGGCCTCAACAACATGGTGCTCAGGCTCAAACCAGGCCACGTGCAGCGGTCCGCCGGTGGGCCGGGCTTTGAAGGTTTCATCAGCTACTGTCCTGAAGCGCACGAAAGCCTTCATCTTGTGCATGTCGCGCCGCACGGCTTGGGCCATGTGCTGGGCTTGCAGCATGTCAGCGTCGAGCGCATCGTGACGCAATCCGGGCTGATGCGCCATGCGCCACAGCAGTCGGTAGAGCAGCTCAAAACGGGCGTTGTCGCTGTGCAGAATGACGGTTTCGCACAGCGCCAGGAAGTCGGCGCCGACGTTGATGGCGGGGGCGTGGTCAAGCTCTGGCGCCATCAGATCCACCGCGCCGCCTGTGCTGTGCCAGGCCACTTGTTCGGGCGGTGTGCCGTTGGCGACCAAGCGCCGTGCAGCGCGGCGAAACCCTGCCAGGTCAGTTGGGCTGGCGAGATGGATTTGTTGGCGTTCATCGGCAAAGAGATCGAAACAGAGGTCGTTCATGGCGGGCCTTTAAAAGAGGGCGTGCTGTAGCGGCATGGGCTTGGCAAGCTGCGCTGGCAGGTTGGCGGCGTCCAGCGTTTTGCCGGGCTGGTGGTTGGGCAGCAGTACAAAGGGCATGACTTTTTTAAGCGGGATGTGCATGCGCTGCAAATCATCCAGCCGCACCTGCCGCACGCGGCGTGCCTGCAAAATGCGTTGCACCGAATGCACACCCAAGCCGGGCACGCGCAGCAGCATGTGCCGCGCGGCGGTGTTGATGTTGACCGGGAACTGTGCCCGGTTGGCCAGTGCCCAAGCCAGTTTGGGGTCGGTGTCCAGGCACAGCATGCCGCTGCCGCTGGCGGTGATCTCGTCATGCGCAAAGCCGTAAAACCGTATCAGCCAATCGGCCTGGTATAGACGGTGTTCGCGCATCAAAGGCGGCTGCACCAGCGGCAGGTTTTTGGACGCATCGGGGATGGGGCTGAACGCGGAGTAGTACACGCGCCGCATTTTGTAGCCGCTGTACATGGCGGCGCTGGTGCTGAGAATGGTGCGGTCGTCGGTGGCGTCCGCCCCGACAATCATTTGCGTGCTTTGGCCGCCAGGCGCAAAGCGCGGTGCGGCAGCACGCCGCACGGACTGGATTTTGTTGAGCGAACGCGGCAGCGAGATGATGCTGGTTTTGGCCTGGTCATGCACCGCGCCCTTGGCGTCATCAATGTGGCCGCGCAGCCGCGCCATGGTTTGGCGAATGGCCGGGCCGTTCTTTTCAGGGGCCAGAGCGGCCAGGCCTTCAGCTGTGGGCAGCTCGATGTTGATGCTCAGGCGGTCGGCGTACAGACCCGCTTTGGCCAGCAGCTCGGGCGATGCGTCTGGAATGGTTTTGAGGTGGATGTAGCCGCGAAAGTCATGCACCTCGCGCAATTGCCGCGCCACTTCAACCACCTGCTCCATCGTGTAGTCGGGGCTTTGAATGATGCCGCTGGATAAAAACAGGCCTTCAATGCAGTTGCGGCGGTAAAAGTCCAGCGTGAGGTTGACGACCTCATCAATGCTGAAGCGGGCGCGCGGAACGTTGCTGCTGACGCGGTTAACGCAATACAGACAGTCGTAGGTGCAAAAGTTGGTCAGCAGTATTTTCAGCAGCGAGATACAGCGGCCGTCAGGTGCGTAGCTGTGGCAAATGCCTGAGCCTTCGGTAGAGCCAATGCCCTTGCCACCCACCGAGTTGCGCTTGGCCGTGCCACTGGACGAGCATGAGGCATCGTATTTGGCGGCATCGGCCAAGACCGCCAGCTTGCGCTGAACCGTTTGAAGGGATGAGGAGAGAGGTGAATTAAACACTGTATTAATGTAAGGGGTATCCGCTTAGCTCCAGCGGGTTAAGATATACTGGTCAAATACCCAGTTATTATGCCAGTTCCTGTCCAAGACTACCCACGCACCTGGAGCGAATTCCTCGATTGGTTTTCCTCCGAGGAGGCTTGCCTGTCTTACCTGGAGCGCTTGCGCTGGCCGCACGGCTTTGCCTGCCCTGATTGCGCCAGCATGACATCGCCTTATCGCGCCAGCCGCACCCGTCTCATGTGCCAGGACTGCGGGCGGCAAAGCACTGTGACGGCAGGCACCATCTTTGACAAGACCCGCACGCCGCTGAAGGTCTGGCTGGCTGGCGCATGGTATGTCACCAGCCAGAAACAGGGAGTAAGTGCCCTGGGCTTGCAGCGGGTGTTGGGCTTGGGCAGCTACCAGACGGCCTGGACGATGCTGCACCGCTTTCGCCGCGCTATGGTCAGGCCCGACCGTGAGCACCTCAAAGGTTTGGTCGAGGTTGATGAGACTTACCTGGCGATCTCAGACCGGCAACGCCCCATTTCCCCTGTAGGGCGCAAGTCCAGCACCCGCAAAGTGCTGGTGGTGATGGCCGTGGAGATACTTGAGCCTAAAGGATTTGGCCGGATTCGCCTGCGCCGCATTCTGAATGATTCTGATGAATGCGTAATGCCGTTTGTCCAGGAGTCGGTGGAGCCGGGCGCTCGGGTGCGCACCGACGGATCAGCAGCTTACCGCTCGCTAAAGGAATTGGGCTACGCGCATGAGCGCACGGTCATGCTAGGTTCGGACACGCCTGCGCACGTCTCCATGGCAGGGGTGCATCGGGTGGCCTCACTAATCAAGCGCTGGATACTGGGCACGCACCATGGCTCGGTTCAGCCCGAACATCTCGATGCCTACCTTGATGAGTTTGTCTTTCGCTTCAATCGCCGCACCTCAGGCTCTCGAGGGATGCTGTTTTATCGGCTTTTGCAGCAAGCAGTGGTCACCAAACCCGTCACTTATCGGGACATTACCCAAACAACTCAGGAAATGGTGCAATCGGCTTAGTGGAGCTAAGCGGATACCCCTTACATTTATACAGTTATTTTCAGTCAGGAGTAATCATGCAAAAACCCTTTTCTGTTTCCCTTCAAGGCGTCGAAGACTTACCTCCAGCTGAACGCATTTCAGCAGAAGTTCGCTTTATCAAGGAGCTCGAACGAAACCTAGGCGGCGAAGTAGCCGTCGTCGAGATCTACCGAACATGGACCGAAGCCGCTGAAGCCGAAGCAAGCGAACTCAGTGAGGAAACTTCCACCCTAGCGGTCAAATGGCCCAAGGCTTTCAACGCAGCCCAGCGGGCTGGTTTAAAGAATATTGGCGAAGGCGATGCGCACTTCGAGTTTCATTTGGAACGTCAGACGAATCCAACCAATTAGAACGTCCGTTTTAGTCATGACCGCTGTTTTCTTTTGGGTAAATAAGCACATCTACGCCCTCAAAACTCTGGTCGGCTATGCGTGGTTCAGTTCTGCGCAGTTCATCTGCTTTTTCGTAAAGTCGTGCTTGTGTTCAAGTCGAGTTCATCATAAAAAGTCGTGCAGCGTAGGGTGGTCAAGGTTCAAACTAATCTACTGTGGATATCCTCAATTCGAAAGATAAAGGTGAGGGCCATTGAACTCAATTGACGTGCACGATTTGAAGTTGGGTCGATTGCACACCAAACGCTTGCGTGAGGTGTACCGCTCTGCGGGATGGCCGTTCCTGGACATGGTAGAGATAGAGCTGATCGGTGCAGGCCTTTTGGAACAGGTTACAGAGGCCACAGGCCACACCACAGTTCGCGTGACAGCCAATGGAATCGCACATCTGGCTCTATCCATCCAACGAAACCGGAAAAATCGCTCGGCACATGAAATGCTTGTCGACAGAGTCGCCCAGGAAATGCTGCGTGATGGACGTGTTGTGTGGACGGGTCTTGGCTTAAGGGCAGGGTTGACGGCAGGCGATGGAGAGCCCGTACGCTGGAAGATGTGCCGACCGGATGTATTCTCCATACGCAACACGACAGTTGCCAGTTATCTGGAGCCCATCGTTCATGAAATCAAAGTCAGTCGGGCTGACTTGCTGGGTGACCTTAAATGCAAGGATAAGCGGGACAGCTACCTTGATGTTGGCGGTCAGTGCTGGTATGTCTTGGGATGCGACAGCAAGGGCAGGCTTATTGGAAAAGCTGATGACGTGCCACCCGAGTGCGGCGTGTTGATTGCAGAACCTGACCGGTTGCATGTTGCGAGAAATGCTGCAAAAAGAACTGCTCGTGATTTGCCCTTTGCGATCTGGATGGCGCTTGCAAAAGCGGTTCCACTTCATTCAAGTGACCCGACAAGCCCGCAATTACCGTCCTAGTCAGAATGCTGCGAACTGCGTTTTCATGGCAATTAAATGTGTCCCAGACGATGCCGTCATCAAATAAAAATTTCGATAGCGTGGTAGTTTGCGGCACGGTAATGCAAAACCCACCTAATGTCCTATCGAAAATCCCGGCTCTGTGAACCTAGTTTGCCAAGAAATGGGGTCAAGTCAAACAAAGTGTCAGCGATGAGATTGGAAACATCATTGGCGACCTGCCAGTAACCGTAGACGCCCATCAAGCGCGATTCAAGCAGTTCCCGCCGCTGCCTTTCACGAAGGCTTTTCCAGACGATCACCTGAATGCTGCCGTGTTCGTCTTCCAGCGACACAAAGACAGTTCCCTTGGCTGTTTCTGGCTGTTGTCTCAGCGTCACTATTCCGCAAACACGAACCATTTCCCCGTCTTCGACTGTGAGCAGGTCAGAAGACGATAAGTAACCCTTTTCTGCCACGCGCTGCCTCAGTAGCGCCATCGGATGTCGCCTCAGGGTCAACCCGGTCGAGGCATAGTCCCAGACGATTTCCTCCCCTTCAGGCGCCTCGGGCAATTCGGGAATGTCTTCGTCAATTGGCGCTTCACGAAACAGCTCAGGCAATGGGCGAAGGCCAGCAGCATCCCAAACCTGTTGTCGCCTGTGGCCCGACAGGCTGACCAATGCATCGGCAGCCGCCAGCATCTTCATTTCATGTAGTTCAAGGCCTGCTCGCCTGGCCAAATCGTCAGCGCTTGTGAAAGGGCTGTCCAACCGCGCGCTCACCATTTTTTGAGCAGACGCCTGGCGAAATCCCGATATGACCCGAAAGCCCAGTCTGACCGCAGGCTGGTGATGAATATCCTCAAGTGTGCAATCGACTTCACTGGCCATCACATCAACCGGGCGTACCTCGACGCCGTGTCGGCGTGCGTCCTGTATCAATTGGCTGCTTGAATAAAACCCCAGGGGCTGAGAGTTGATCAAGGCGGCCAGAAAGGCGGCGGGTTCGTGACACTTGATCCAGCAACTTGCATACACCAGCAGGGCAAATGAGGCCGCATGTGACTCCGGGAATCCATATTCAGAGAAGCCTTTGATCTGCTCAAAAATCGCTTCAGCGAATGATTTCTCGTAGCCTTGCGCCGTCATGCCGTCAACGATTTTGGAGTAGTACTTTTCGAGGCCGCCTTTGCGTTTCCAAGCCGCCATGGCGCGGCGCAAACCATCAGCTTCTCCCGCTGTAAAGCCCGCAGCAAGAATCGAGATTTGCATCACCTGCTCCTGAAACACCGGGATGCCCAGTGTTCTTCCCAGTGCCTCTTCAAGAGCGGCGCTGGGATATTCGACAGGTTCAAGTCCTTGCCTGCGGCGCAGGTAAGGGTGCACCATGCCGCCTTGAATAGGGCCTGGCCGTACCAGCGCCACTTCAATCACCAGGTCATAAAAGCAGCGCGGTTTCAAACGCGGCAGCATGCCCATCTGCGCCCGGCTTTCAATCTGGAAGACGCCAACCGTGTCCGCCATGCAAATCATGTCGTAGGTAACGCTGTCCTCCGCGGGAATATCCTGCATCTCGAACTCGTAATTCCTGCGCTGGCTGATGAATGCCAGGCTCTTGCGTATGGCGGTCAGCATTCCAAGCGCCAACACGTCCACTTTGAGTAGACCCATCGCATCAAGATCGTCCTTGTCCCATTCGATGACGGTGCGGTCTGCCATGCTGGCGTTTTCAATCGGGACGATCCGGGATAGTGGACCTTTGGTCAAAACAAAGCCGCCTGTATGCTGCGATAAATGGCGCGGGAAACCCAGGATTTCGCTGGAGAGCTTGAGCAGTTGCGTCAAGCGCACCTCTTCTTCAGGACCCAGACCGATTTCGGCCAGACGCTCAGGTTGGA
>ENA-OFCE01001608-OFCE01001608.1-metagenomes-genome-assembly--contig:-NODE-1608-length-11176-cov-4.923658_pt1 | contig 11176 bp, 6 predicted proteins | sample MGYA00153388_OFCE01 | MGnify analysis MGYA00153388
AGGTAAATGGGGGACGTTGCTGAATACAGGTAGGAATTTAATTCCGGCAGTCAGGCCGAAATGATATCAAATCCGCGCCCAGAAAGTCGGGCGTAAAGTCGAATCAAGCTGCTAACAAATAATTCGCACAATTTTCATTTTTTTGACCCCTCCTTCTACAGTCATTAATCATTAGTCAACAGTTAACAGTCATTAATCATTAGTCAACAGTCAACAGTCAACAGTCAACAGTCAACAGTCAACAGTTGACTGATAACTGTTCCCCATTTCCTCATCGCAACAACTTATCGATTTCCTTCTGCGTAAACGGATTATCACCCTTCTTCAGGGCATCAATCCAGCCTTGCCGCTGCTTTTTGCCCTCTGCCCAATCCGTGCCCTCGATAAACGCTTGAAAATCTGCGATCGCCCCTGCCCTATCCCCCGTCAGCGCCCGGGTCACCCCACGACTATCTCGAACGTTGACATTGCCCGGTGCAAGTGCCACCGCCGTATCGCACGCCGAGATCACGGTCTTTGCCCCTTCGTGCAGCGCACCGTACCAGCACAGCGTATTCCAAGACTTTTGAGGAATCTTCCAGGTTGACTCGAACTGCTTTGCTTTCTCGAAGGCATCCAGCGCTTCCTGAACTTTACCCTCTTGGACTAGGTTTTCCCCTTTTTCGATCAAACCGCCCGCAGCCCACCGTTTAACCTCGTCCTCTTCTGGCACCTTAATGCTGGGCGATAATTTCTGGGCCTGTTGGAACGTCTCGATGGCTTGGCTGACATCGCCTTGCCGCGCGCGCGCGCGACCTCGATTGACTAAAAATAAAAACTGGGCGTTTTCCTCATCCTTCCAGGCCAGCTTTTGACAGGTTTTCCCCGCCTCTTTCGCCACGAAGAGCATTTCCGTATCCCCACCAAACTGCGTTTCCGGCGCGACTAAAACGGGATGTAAAATTACTCGGTTGCACGCCATCTTCAGCCAATCTTTCCAAGTTCCAAGGCGCCATTTGCGAAGCGTGCCATCATAACTACCGCTGATAATGGTTTTACCGTCCGGGCTAAACGCAACTGACTTGACTTCCTTCGTATGTCCCTTGAGGGGCTGACCGATGGGTTGACCGGAGGTGTCCCACAGGCGAATGGTCTTATCGGAACTACCGCTGGCAATGGTTTTGCCATCCGGGCTAAATTTCACCGAGTAGATTGAATTGGCGTGTCCTTTAAAGATACCGAGGGGATTGCCTGAAGTATCCCACAGGCGAATTGTATTGTCCCCACTGCCACTGACGATCGTTTTGCCATCCGGGCTAAATACCGCCGAGTAGACATCATCCTTATGCCCTTTGAAGGGTTGACCGATGGGATTGCCTGAAGTATCCCACAGGCGAATTCTATTGTCATAGCCACCGCTGACAATTGTTTTGCCGTCCGGGCTCCAGGCCACGGACTGGACCGGATATTGATGTCCCTCAAAGGGTTTACCGATGGGCTTGCCTGAAGTATCCCACAGGCGGATCGTCCCGTCAACGCCACCACTGACAATGGTTTTACCATCGGGGCTAAATGCCACTGAGGATACTTCACCGTCCTGGGTGAAGGGTTGACCGATGAGGTAGCCGTCCGTATCCCACAGACGAATCGTCCCCTTATCGTCGCTACTGAAAATGGTTTTGCCATCAGGACTCAATACCACGGACTCGACTGAACCCACGTGCCCGATGAGGGGATGACCCAGGAGAGGATTCCCCCGGATATCCCAAACAGAAATGGTTCCATCGAACCCCCCACTGACGATGGCTCTACCCGTGGGACTAAATGCGAGTGACCGAATCCACGCACCCTCATGCCCTTTGAAGGGTTGAGTGATCAGTTTCCCCGAGGTGTTCCACAAACGAATCTGCCCGTCATTGCTGCCACTGGCAATGGTTTTGCCATCGGGGCTCCAGGCCACTGACGCGACCTCATCCTCATGCCCCGTCCAAGGTTGACCAATGAGTAGACCCTGACGAGTCCACAAACGAACCGTTTTGTCCTTGCCGCCACTGACGATGGTTTTGCCATCGGGACTTAATGCGATCGATCGAATCCCACCCTGATGCCCTGTGAAGGGTTCACCGACGGGATTGCCAGAAGTGTCCCACAGGCGAATCGTCCCGTCAGAGCCACTACTGACGATCGTTTTGCCGTCGGGGCTAAATCGGATTGACCAGACATCGCCTTGATGCCCTTTGAAGCGTTGGCCCATGAGCTTACCAGAGATATCCCAGAAGCTAATCGTCCCGTCTGCACCGCCACTGACGATCGTTTTGCCGTCTGGGCTAAATCCCACTGAATTGAGGGCGATTTTATGCCCATTGGGCAACAGGTCGATCGGTTGACCGATCGGATAGCCAGAGGTATCCCACAGGCGAATCGTCCCGTCTTTACCCGCACTCGCGAGGATTTTGCCGTCTGGACTCAACGCTAATGAGTTGACTCCACCGGCTTGTCCCGTAAGCAGATTGCGCTCTCTGGCATCCCCGGCGGCATCGCGCAAGCTAGACTGCACCTTGGCCAACGTCTCCGGGCCAACCTCTGACGATGCAGATGCGCTTTCACCCGTGGCTTTAATCGCCAGAATGAGTGCCTCTAGGGGATCGGCATCAAGCAAAGTCTGCACGCGGCCAGCATTTTCCTCTAACCTAGCAATTGCAGTTTGCTTGTTCGCCTCTATTGTCTTAAGTGTTGTGACAATAGTGGCAAGTGTCATGATCGAGAGCGCACCCACGACCGCTCCCCTTAATAGCATCTTATTTTTGCGTTTTTCTGCGCTACTTTCGGCTATATATGCCTTTTGTAACTCGGTCGCGACGGGCTGTTTCTTTTGGGTTTGAATGTCTTTCAACCACGCTTCGGCAATGGCTAATTCACTTCCTCGCAATAGTAGATCTTTCGTCTTATTTTTTTGCTCCCATTCTAGCGATCGCTGAGACCATTTTGTATGATTCTGTAAGTGTTCTCTGTCTGTATCCAGGGTTCTGATCAATTGATTAAAATTGGCATTGAAATCCCCATCGTTTTGATTGAAATCAATCCACTGAACTTTGGCTAACTCTGGGTGCAAGTCGGCTGAATTGACCGATCGATGCAACAGCGTCACAAACCGCTTATTCAAATTGGCGGCATACTCCACTTCCATCGTGCAATAGGGTGAATTTATCGCTTGCGGGGAAAGAATAAATAAGAAATTATCGGACGATTGGATGCCCTGCTCGATCTCTCGCGCAAAATCCGAACCCGATGCAATACTTTCTTGGTCGAACCAGGTCGTTTTTCCCTGTAGTTGCAGTTCGTTATTGAGCTTTCTGGCTAAATCCGAATCGCCACGAGAATAAGAAATAAAAACATCGAGGGACTCCAAGGGCGGTTGCCGCAAACTTTCAGCAATGAATTCTTCAATTAATGCTGTAGGGCGATGCTGCGTCCGTTTCTGCCCTACCTTCAACCACGCCTCTGCACTTCGCAAGTTATAACCTCGCAGCAGAATACTGGGATTCTTATGTTGTCGCTCCCACTTCAAGGCTTGAGTTAGGAACACTTTATGCTCGTTATAGTAAGCCTCATCTTGATGCAAAATCTTCAGCAGTTGACTTTCATCGAGCAAGTAATCGTCTTCTTTTACGTTGTCGGTGAGGTCGATATACTGCACGCCCTGTAATGCGTTGGGGAGCGAGTCTGGTGGCGTTTCCCGAACTAAAACGGGGATAATTCGCTTCTGGAGCGATACGGCATAGTCTATTTCTTTCCGAACGTACTCGGATTGTACAGAGTCGGGCGACACCAGATAGACTAAATTATCGGTTTGTTCGATTCCGCGATCGATCGCACTCTGAAAATCTTCTCCGGTTTGAATATCGGTTGTATTCGTCCAAACTGTCAAACTTTCTCGCCTCAGACTGTTGCGAATTTTCTCCATAGCTTCCCGATCTCGCTCGGAATAAGAGATAAACACCTGAGTCATCAAGTTATTGCCATTCTTGATGCTTTCAGTAATGTATTCGCAATGCAAGTCCGTCGGAAAGCAAGGCGGCTGTTCCGAGTTAAAATGAATTTTTAACCAAGCTTCTGCTTGCTTTTTCTCGTCGCCAACTAACAGCCATCGATTTTGTTTTTGCTGCCGTTCCCAATCCAAGGCTTTGGCTAACAATTGCCTATGCTTTTCTACATAATCGGCGTGGCGTTTTAGTAATTCCAGTAATCCGGTCAAAGATTTATCGAAGTCATCAATTCCCTCGCGAAAATACACCCAGTTAATTTTGCCGATCGCCTGGTGCATATTGTTAAAACTCGAATGCAATCCTTTGGCTTTGTAGGCTTCCCACTCCTCGTCGGTTCCCTGGGGTTTTCTCTGCTGCCAAATGTCTCGATCGATCTGTTCGATGTGCAGTAAGGGAATTATCCGTTTGTTGCGCCGAATCGCCAGTTCGATTTCCTTGCCACAATAAGGCGAGTTGATCGAATGCGGTGCGATGATAAATAAGAAGTTGTCCGCTTTCTCGATGCCGTCGTCAATTTGATTTTGGAAATCGACTCCTAGGGGAATATCGTTTTGGTCGAACCAAATATTCAACCCTTGTTCTCGCAATTGCTCGTATAACTTTCTGCCGAAACCTAGACTATCTGCTCGTCCGTAGGAGATAAAAGCGTCAAAAAATGTTGCCATAGTCAGGGATTAGGTAAATGGGGAATAGGAAGTCGGGAAATTTCCATCATGGAATTCAAACGGAAATTGTAGAGAGGGCGAAGGGTAGACCCCAAAACCGCACAACCTCACGCGATCGGATTGGATGGGACTCGAACAACATCTAAACTGGCGGTAAACTGCCAGTGTGCTATCTGCTACACCGATTTTTGGGAAGCTTAGGAATTTGACGGGGTTGTCACCCCGTGAGCCCATACAGTGTTTACTTTTCCCACTGATTGACTAAGCACTGATTATAAATAATGATTGCTTTGTCATCTATCTATGGTAGGATGTTTTTGTAAAATAACACTTAATCAAAAAGCCATAGGGCATCAATATTGTCGTCAGCAACTCCTAAGTAGACGAACAAATTGGCTGTTCTGAATTGGTGGTGGAAACGGTAGTGTGAGCGTCTCGCTCCCACAGGCTTTCGGGCCTGTACCACGGGAAGTTTTATTTTTACTATCACCTAAAACTCAGAACAGCCTTACAAAATTCACCATAGTTGGCTTATGGCAATGCCGAAATCTTGAATTCATACCTGTATTCAGCAACGCCAGTTTTGCGAGAGTGACAGAAGAGGGATAGTTCATAGGATTCCAGTCGTTCGTCATCAGTCGAACTAACAAAGCGCTTGCGCTATGGAACTGCTGCCTCGTGAAATAAAGGGGGTGAACAACTCAGATTTCGCAGCCACGATGCGAATCTAAAAAATATACTGCATCAAAACAGAAGTCCACATGGCGAAAAAGACCTCGTATTACGACTACCTGCGCCAAGAAATGACCGATATGGTCGAGCAACTGGAGCTACCCGATCTTTGCAAACAGTCGCTGAAAAGTCGCTGGCTCGATCAAGTAGTTTGGGCGGATAAAAAAGCCGAACAATGCCGTCGCTGGCACTATCGCTTGCGCCTGACGACGATCGTCGGTGGTGTACTGTTGCCTGCCGTAGTTGGAATTAACTTTCAACTGGGCAAAGATAATGAATACTTTCGCTTTTGGTTTCCTTACGTCCCGTTTGTCTTGAGCCAAATTATCGCAGTCAGTGCGGCAACGGAAGAATTTTTGCGCTTTGGCGATCGCTGGCGCGAGTACCGAAAACTAGCCGAAGAGCTCAAAGCAGAAGGCTGGGAATACCTGCAATTGAGTGGCCCCTATCGCTACAAAACCCAGGAAGAAGACGATAGTCCGCCTCCTTTGTCGCGCAGTCGGATGTCCGAAGTCAGCGTCGAAGACTGGAAAGCCCTCAAACCCAGGACTGAGAACAACGAATCTACAACCCACCAAGATGTCTATACCCTGTTTGCAGGTCGGATCGAAAGTCTGATTAAGAATGACGTACAAAGCTATATCGCGACGTTGCAGCAAAAACAGGCTAAGGAGCAAGAGCAAATCAAGCAAATCCTGATAACCGCCGAGAAGGTTTCCACCAATAAAACCTTGTTTGCACAGCCTACTCCTGGGCTTCAACAGCCTCCATATGCGGCTGCAAACCTTCCTAGCAGTGGATTTGGAGCAATGGGAATCCCAGCGCAACCTGCTGCGTTCAACGCTCCAGGAAACGCTACAGGGTACGCGATCGCACCAGTTCCCCCTCAGAATACCCCGATGCCGCAAACCGCGTTCGCCCAACCTCCCGCCGCCTTTGCACCCCCACCCGCACCGAGTGCCCCAATGCCTCAGCCGACTGTTGCCCAGCCTCCCGCCGCGTTTGCGCCTCCACCGGCACCGACGCAAATGGCTTTTGCCCAGCCTCCTGGCGCGTTTGCAGCAGCCCCCTCTGCCAGCGCTCCGGTGCAGCAAACCGCGATCGCCGACCTGAATGCTCGCATCCTCGCCTCCACCCTCAAACTGCGGGGAATGTCTACGGCCGACGGCCCTGATGGCGGCAACAACGCCTGCGCCTGGACGGTCAACAAAGTCATGCAGGATACAGGCATCAGCCCACTTGGCGGCAATGCTAATTACGTTCCCGCAGTCCTGGACGCGCTCAAACAAGGGCGAGGACAACTGGTGCCGAGAGAATCGGCGAAAGCGGGCGATTTGGTGATTGCGCATGGAGAAGAACACATTGGCATTGGACTGACCGATGGTTGCAGTCGAGTCCTCTCCAACTCATCCTCTAAAGCTTGCTTTGTGTGGGAAAGCGATACGGATTTTGACGGCTCCTACGGTGGACAGAGTACCATTTACCGCCTGAAAACTTAAAAGTTGAAAGTTGAAAGTAGGGGCGCACGGCCGTGCGCCCCTAGGTTGAGAGTTAATCATGCTGACTGGATTGAGTATCCGAAATCCGGGACTGAATGCCTCCTCCAAAAATTAAGCTCTTGACAGTCCGTCTCTAGATATTATTTTCTGAGGAGCAGCCTCTCGATCGACCTAAAAAATGGGTCGCATCTGCGGATTTTGCCTAACCTCAGATGTACCCCAGCCCTCTACCCTCTAACAGAACATCCCGATGGCTAAGAAAAAGACCTACGAACAATACCTGCGCGAAGAGTTGGGAAGCTTAGTCGAACAGTTGAAACTCCCCAACCTCTACAAACAGTCGCTCAAACAGCGCTGGATCGATCAGGTAGTATGGGCGGATAAAAAAGCCGATCAGTGCCGCCGGATGCACTACCGATTGCGTCTGACGACGATTATTAGCGGGGTGGTGCTGCCTGCTCTGGTGGGGATTAATATGCAACTGTCTAAAGATAATGCCTTCTTCCGCGATTGGTTTCCTTACGTCCCCTTTTTCTTAAGTCAGGTGATTGCCGTCAGTGCGGCGCTAGATGAGTTTCATCGCTATGGCGATCGCTGGCGAGATTATCGCAAAATGGCAGAAGACCTCAAGGCTGAAGGCTGGCAGTACGTGCAATTGAGTGGTTCCTACGACAACCTGCTCGATCATATCGACGGCTATGCGAACTTTGCCACCCGGGTCGAAAGTATCATCAAGAACGACGTACAAAACTACATCGCGACGTTGCAGCAGCAGCAAGCCAAAGAAAACGAGCAAATTAAGCAAATTATTAAGACAGCCAACACTGTCGCCACCGATAAAACCCTGTTCGATCGACCCGAACCCGTCCGCCCCCCCCAACAGCAACAGCAACAGCTTTGGGGGAATCCGGCTCCCGCCTTTCCTGGTGCAGGGGCTGCGGGCATTCTCCAAGTTCGCCAGAATACCGAATTCAAGCTCAGTCCCCAACATTCATCATTGTTGCCCGATAACTATAAGATTTTTGTCGGTGGCGGCAACAGCTTTGGCTTGATGTCGTATGGTCAAGCTGAGAACAATCACCTGCAAGTGGCGATCGATCGCGGACTCGGCCCTGAAAACCGCAACGTCTGGTTTGTCAGCGCACCCGATGTCGCGATCGTTGGCAATACCGGGTCTAGTGCCCCCAATTTCATGGCGACCTCTGCTGCGCCAGCACCGATGATGGCAGCAACGGCCCCCGCTCCAAGCCCGATGATGGCGACCTTTGCTGCTCCACCACCGATGATCGCAGTAACGGCCCCCGCTCCAAGCCCGATGATGAGCGCTCCTCCCCCCGCGCCCACTGCTCCCCCGGCTTCCTCTGCCCCGGCGGCAAGCAACGGCGCAATTCAACTCCCCGTTCCCTATTTCTCCCAACGAGACAATCAGGAGCAACCCGACCGAACTTGCAATACCTCCAGTTGTGCTATGGTCGCTAAGTTCCTGGGCGCAAACATTTCCGAGGATGACGACTACTTCAAGTACGTGATTAAGTATGGCGATACCACCGACCATGGCGCCCAGACTCAGGCACTGACAGAACTGAGAATTCAATCAACCTGGAATACCAATCTTGATTTTGACGATCTGGATAAATCGCTAGCCAGTGGACTGCCTGCTGTCATTGGTATTCTGCATCGCGGGTCGCAGTCCGGGCCTACAGGTGGCGGGCATATGATTGTGGCGATCGGTCGCAACGCAGACGGCGATTACATTATCAACGATCCCTACGGCAACTTGTTGGACGAATACACAACTAAAAAGGGCGGCGGATTGACCTATTCTCGCCAGGAATTGAGCCGTCGCTGGACGGTAGAGGGTCCGAAAACCGGCTGGGGACGGCTGTTTTACGGCAATAACCCACCGGGTACATCCGCCCAAAACGCACCCGCTCAAACGGCACCTGCTCGGATGGCTCAAACTCTTGTTGCTTCGGGTACGGCTGGGAGTCCTACGGCCAGCACCCAACATATAACGGCCGAGCAACTGATTCAGATTGCCGGATCGAATTCACCTAGCGATCGCCTGCGCCAACTGGCTTCCAGCGTCAACGAGGTTCTCAATCACTACCAGATTAATACGCCTCTGCGGATCTGCCATTTCATCGCTCAGGTGGCTCACGAGTCGGACTGTTTCAAGGCGATGGAAGAATATGCTTCTGGTGAAGACTACGAGGGACGGGACGATTTGGGCAACACCCAACCGGGCGACGGCGTACGCTTTAAGGGACGGGGGTTAATGCAACTGACCGGAAGAGCGAACTATGTGAAGTTTTCTAAGGCAATGAATCAGGATTTTATCGCTCAACCCCAACTCGTCGCACAGATTCCGTGGGCGATTCGGATGGCAGGCTGGTACTGGGATGACCACCACCTCAACGAGTATGCCGATCTAGATGACCTCGAACGAGTCACCCGCGTCGTGAATGGGGGTTACAACGGCCTCGAAGATCGCCGGCGCTATTTGCAAAAAGCGAAGTCGGTGCTGGGTGCCTAACTGGCGATCGATCAAAAAAGCTGATACGAATAAGCAACTCTCAGTCAATCTCGATTCTATCCATCAGCATCATTTGGATAACCAAATTGGTCGGGTAATTCAGCAGAGGTAATTTGCAGAATCTCCAGCAACTTTTTGTATTGAACAGGCGTTAGCTTCGGTACGGATCGCCCCGATTCCCAGTTGCTGACTGTCGCTTCCGTAACTCCAAGTGCTTCTGCTAGCTGCTTTTGAGTCATAAACCGCTGAACTCTCAGTCGCATTAGGGGCGATCGATCGGCTCTTTCTGAGATTTCCATAGACTATTTGTTAACTTATATTAAATTATTTTGGCTTTGCCTAAAATAATTGACATCTGCCCTAAATTAATTTAGACTTAAACCATAGAGATTTAGACAGCACCAGCTAAGCCACTTGTGCTGTAGGGGAATTGCTGTCTTTTCTTCAATTTGTTATTGTACGCGGTTTTACTGTGACAAAGCATCAAACCTATCCAAAATTATTCGTCAAAGCTATGTTGCAAGATTCATCATCGAACCAAACATCGCCGAATGTTTTAACTAACCAAACCAACCAAACCTTTGAGGGCTCACGCGAAGCAGTCCGTCACATCATCATCGGTTCACCGTTGGGAGTACGCCGAACAATCCACCAACTACACGCATTGCGGTACGAGGAAGCTGTTCGTTGGACTCATCCAATCGCCATTCCTGACGATCGCATCATCATTACACCGGAACAAGGAGAAATCATGAGTTTGTTGGTCAAATTAATCCGGTTGGAATGAAGTTAGGAGTTACGCAAAAAAGCGCGATCGCCCTTCCACACAAAAGAGCGATCGGCTGTTTTTTTGAGAAGGGCAAGTTCTTCAAAATCTTTTATAATATGACCAGAGCGTAAGTCCAGAACAAAGTCTGGTGTAGTTTGGAAAACAAGCGTGTAATGCTTGTTATCAGCCGAAAAATCCTGCGAGATTTCTGTGAAAGCCATGCCGATTCCTGTGATGCACTTTATGACTGGTATAGAGTGTCAACTAAAGCCCAATGGCAGAACCTAATTGATATTCAGCAGATTTATCCAAAAGCTGAGTCAGTCGGAAATTTTACAGTATTTAATATTAAGGGCAATCGATATCGGCTGATTGTTGATTTGGTTTACGTTTTTCAAAGAATCTACATCAAATATGTTCTGACTTACGCTGAGTACGAGAAGGATGAGTGGAAAAATGATCCGTACTTTTGATGCAAAATCTTATACAGATTTACTGGTTCGGTATCAACCAAAACCGATCGCAAATGAAGCAGAAAACGAGGCCGCGATCGCTCTTGCTTACAAACTGGAACACGACCCTATACGATCGCTGGAGGAAGAGCTATTTCTGGAGCTTTTGATAACGCTGATTGAAAAATTTGAAGCTGAAAATTATCCAATTCCCGCAGGAAGTGCTGGTTCAATGTTACAACATTTAATGGAGGTGAGAGATTTGGACAAATCCGATTTGATTCCTGTTTTGGGAACGGAAACAGAGGTTGAGAAAGTTTTTGTTAGTGGAAGGGCGATCGAAATAGATGAAGCCCGGAAATTAGCTGATTTTTTCCAAGTTGATATTAGTTTGTTTCTTTAAGGGCGAGCTGCTACTTGTTGAGTAGGAGTTGCTGATAAGCTGTTCGACATCTAAACTGCATTAACTAAGTTACCTTTATTTTTTATTTTTCGGTT
>ENA-OFCE01001611-OFCE01001611.1-metagenomes-genome-assembly--contig:-NODE-1611-length-11153-cov-2.525230_pt1 | contig 11153 bp, 10 predicted proteins | sample MGYA00153388_OFCE01 | MGnify analysis MGYA00153388
TCGTGCTTCTGAATTTTGTTGTAAGAATAAGATAATGTCAAATTCTCGGGGTCATAAATATGAGGTTTTTGTTTTGCACCACGCTCTTTTTTAACACCTATAAAATTGATTCTTACACCGAATCCCCAAGTGGCGCGTTTCGATTCACTGCGATCGCCCGAACCCCTGGAGTTTTGAAATATCGAACAAACAGCGGCGATCGCTATGAATTTGTTTCGCCCGATTTAAACCGTTCACTAGATTCAAACGGTTTCCCTTTTGTTGGGCAGTTAGGTGGGGCTAACGCAACTTTAGAACATCCACACGAACAAGACGCATTGACCGGGCAGCGGATACCAGTGCTACTTGGAAACAGCCAAGATAGGGCTGAGCGTCATGCAGTCGGTGAAGTGTTGCCCAATGTAAAAGTTTATAGCGATGGGCGCGTTCAAGTAGAAGTAGAAGTCTATAACCAAGACGCGATCGCAGCCATTAAATCAGGCGAAAAAGTTGGCGTATCCTGCGGCTATCAAGCAAAAGTAATCCGCAAAGACGGTATCTGGAATGGGCAGCGCTACACCCACGTTCAATCATCGCCCTTAGTTTTCGACCATCTTGCGATCGTCTCTCAGCCTCGTGCTGGCGGGGCACTGATCACCCGGCATGATTCAGCCGATGATGCTGACGTGGCTTGGTATGTCGATGCGGCGTGTTGCGGTGAATGCGAAGGCAAGCCCAAGAAAAAGAAGAAAACCCTATCAATGGATGGCGTAAGTATGAAAGTGGATGGCGCGATCGCGGGGCTATTGCAACGGCTTGATAAAGGTAAGGGATGTCCCGGTCCCGGTGACTGCAAGGGCGGTAAAGGTTTGGTTCGCAAAGAATCTAATGCACTCAAAGGATTAGGCAAAACTAAGACTCCCAAAGCTACAAAGAATCGGATTGCGGAACTAAAAGCAAAACTGACTGCTAAAAATTCATCGTCTAAAACCCCGTTAAAGTCCTCCGAAATCCTATCGGCGGCTGGCATCTCTGAGGGCAGCGATCGCGATAAAGGTAAGGGGGCTATTACCGCAGCTAACACGAAACGAGCAAAGACAAAAACTGCTAATGCAAAACGGGCGGCAACGAAAAAAGTCAATAAAGAGTCGTCTGGGCTGGACAGGATAGCGTCTGAGCAACGGGTTAGGACTCATCCTAGAACCGCTGATGAACTTGGGGCAAGCCTTTCTAGTCAGGTGATTGGCGAGGCTAAAGGCAGATCTCAGCAAGCTAAAAAGCAAGCCAAAAAGCAAAGGACAAAGAAACGGGATTCCGCGATCGCATCAATACTCGACTCTCTCAACATGGATGGCACTATGGCAAACTCATTGATTCCGGTAAAACTTGATGGGCAAACCTATCACCTCGATTCTGACGGCTATGATTCACTTCTAGCAACCCTTGCAGGACGCATGGATGCTGATGACGATGAAGATGAAGAGGATGGAGACGAAGTGATGGATTCCTCCGACGATGACGATGAAGAAGACGAAGACGAAGACGAAGCAATGGAAGAAAAGTATAAAGACCTTCCTTCATCATTCTTGAAAAACATCAAAAAGAATAAGGCTAAAGCCAAGTCTAAAGCTGATTCTATGCAATCTAGGATTGACCATCTAGAGGGACAGCTAGCCGTTGCCGCTCAACTGTTGGTAAGGGCTGATAAGAACGATGAAGATGAAGACGAAAAGGAATCGATGGATAGCGCGATCGCGGAGCGGTTGGATGAACTATTCACGGCTTTTGACGATGCCCAATCTTACCTGCCATCCGACTTTAAGTTAGACGGCGCGATGACGGGCGCTGATGTCAAACTCGCAGCGATTTTGAACTTTAACCCAGACCTAAAACTTGACTCAGTTGAATCGGTTGAGGGTGCCTACGAAATGCTGAAGTTAGGGCGGCGTAGCGATGGGGTGAACAACCTGCGATCGCTCGTTTCACCTCCTGCAAATGGCAAGGTTCGTAGAGATGCAATGTCGGATGTGAAAGATATGTATGAAAACGCTTGGAAGGAAGAACAAAACTAATGCCTGTACTTACTGGTCAAGATTTATTAGATGGTCAGCTTTATTATCCCGGTGGTCCGATTACGTTAGCTGGGGCACGAATCGAATCAGCCCGAACTGGGGTTAATGCGCTCACTGTCGTTATCCCGTTTGGGTTTGGAGTTTGTAAGGGAACAGGTGAAAAAGATTTAATTTTACCTACTTCTGGTAGCTCTGTGTTTATCGGGGTTGCGCGGGAAATGGAAATCGAGAAACGTGCAGGCTTCTCACTGAATGCGACTGGTCTTTTTGGTTGCCCAGTCAAGCACGAACTCACCTATACAGAGGCGGGTGATATTGCGGTCTATGTCGATGGCAACGTCACATTAGGAAGTCCGGTATTCCTACGCCATACCGCAAACGGTAGTGTTGTCGGCAGTTTCCGAGGTGATGCTGACGGCAGTAATGCAGTTTTGATCGCTGGCGCTAGCTGGATGGGCACCGTAACTGGCGGAATACCTTCAGACCTCAAACTAGCCCCATTACGAATTAATCGCCCTTAACGGAATTAACGGAGGAATAGAAAACAATGCCAGTATTTCAAGGCGGAACAAATCTTTTTAGAGATTTAGAACAACGATTACCACAGCTACTAGCTCCAAGGCGGCGCGAATTACCGTTTGAAAGTGGCGTATTCGTGCCCACTAAACCTGACTTGGCACCAGGCTCCTACGAGGTAGTAAAAACGGTCATCAATGATGTGGGAAGCGCGACCATCTTAGGCGATGGAGCGTTTGATTTCCCTGTAGTTGATGCCAGTGCATCCGAAGATCGCTACCGTAATCTCATGGCTGTTGCCGGGTTCACGATTGGTTATCAGACCAGTCGCCGCGAAGCTTATGCGGCATCGATAGACACGCTTCGGGTGAGTCAGTACGACATGAAAATGCAAACTTGCATCCGAGCGATCCAAGAACGGCGCAACCGGATCGCCGCGATCGGGGATGCGACTATTGGCGCGACCGGGCTGCTCAATAATGCCAATATCGTAGCTGATAACAATTCATTTAACCCATACCTTGCGACCGCTGACGATTTGATTGATTTCTTCATCAGCCAAGTCGAGTCGTTTTACACAAACTCCAATAATGTATTCTTTCCGACAACCGCTCTGGTATCGGACCAGCTTGATTTCAAGATGATTCGATCGCGTGTTCCAAACAGCGAACTAACCGTAAAAGAGTACATTCAAAATGCTCTTAAAAAGCGTGGGCTTGGGTTCAAAATTGAAGGCGTTAAAGAAGCGGGATTTGCTCAGTTAGAAGCGGCTGGAGTGCTAACACCTGGAACCAACAAAGATCGGATTGTGTTGTATCCGCTCGACCCTGAAGTGGTAGAGCGTCACGTTGAAATGATTCAAATGGCACCGCTCCAATATTTGCAAGTTCAGGGGCTAAACACCCTGTACCCAATGTTTGGCTGCATGACACCGACGATTATCAACTATACAAACGCGATTTCATACATTGACGTTATCAAAAAGCCGTAGGGGATAGCAAATGAAATTGATCGAGTTAAAACCTACTGAATTAGTCATCCAGACTAAAACTGGGACGTTGAGCTTTGACCATGTGATGGTGCTGCCTGGAATCAACTATCAACTATCACAAGAACAAGTGGAAAAGCTGCTAGTGCATCCCGATTTCTCGGTTCATCGGCAAGGGCATCAATGTAATTGAGGCTGACCCGCAGAGCGATCCTGAATTAGTTAGACCTGATGCCAACAGTGAAATAGGCAGCTTGGCAGCGTTCCCAGTCACCAAAACGGATGACATTATCGAAGGCACCCGCGCGATCGCCATTCTTGAGCGATGGCTATTATCCGAGCAACGCGCAACGGTACGCCGTCAACTTTCAGCACGAATCACTGCAATTAAAGGAGGGCGTGAATAGTGGGCATCACATCTCAACAAATTATGATCGTGGGAGATCCGGCTAGTCCGATCTCTATCTCCAATGGTTTATTAAATTTACGGTTTCCGATTCTGGCACCAGCTGATCGCACGTTACTGTATAGCGTCGAAATCTGGAAAATAATTAGCGTTATCTATACCTCCAACGTGGCAGGAACGGACGCAGGCGCAGTTACAGCGCAGCTAACTAAATGCACAGGCATCGTCGCCCCCGCATCTGGCACGGTACTTCTAACCGCAGCGATTGATCTTAAGACTGCTGCCAATACTACTGTCTCAGGGGTTTTGATTTCCAATCAATCGACCTTAACCTTTGCAGCAACCGATCGCCTTGCTTTGGATGTCACAGGTGTAACTACCGCAGTGGACGGATTCTTCACCATCAGCTACCAGAAGGTTTAACCCATGCCTTTGCCGATGATTGATGCCACTGACTATCTAGGGGATTCCCGTTATCAGCAATTCTCAAGCATCGGCACCGATACCGTTCAAGCGGTGTTAGTAGATGCTGAGCAAGATTGCCCAATTGGAGTATGGGGCGATCGCGTCCTACGGGGCATCAAACTACTAGCGTGTCATCGGCTCACTCAACAGCAAAATCAACAAGCAGGAGTGGCGATCGCGGGGTCGGTCAGTTCACTTAACGTATCCCAAGGTTCCCAATCGGTTAGTTTTAGCGGCGGCGCAAGTACGGCTGAAGACCCTGAAGGATATGCCTCAACGGTATGCGGTCAAGAATTTGCCAAGCTTTATAAAGGGCTGGCAGTTACAGGTTTTGTAATTTAAAAGATAGGAGGCGATCGCCGTGGCAGATACTTTTTATGATAGTCAGCAGAAGGGCATAGTTTCTGCGTCGATGCGTACCGATGATGGCGGCGTGAGCAGAATCTATGTCCTACCTGCTCCTTCTGAAGGAAACTTTGAAACAGGTGCAACTCTGTCGAAGATTGTTGAAAATAACTGCCAAGGTATTTCAACAACCGCTAAACAGTATGTCTCTGACCAGGACCCAAAACTATCGCTGACCTTTGCCAAAATCCCAGAGGTTCTAGGGTTGGCATTGGGGCGCAAAATGACTCAAGTTCCCGGCAGCCAAACCGAGACGTTCAACCCTACTATTTTGGTTCCGACCGACGGCATTGTTAATGCTAGCGCGTCTGGTTATTACGGTTTTGGAGTGACGGCAAACGCAATCACTAAAGCATCCTATCAATCGGCTGATGGCTTTTCTGTGACTATCATTCAGGACTCTAACTTCTCAGCTTTTAACCCTATATTGGCTGGTAACGAGCTTAAATTTGCAACGGGTGACAACGGCGCATTCAAGTTTGGCTCTGGGTTATGGGAGAAACGAGTGTCGCTTGAAGTCAATGTCCCAATCGCGGGTATCTATCAGCTTGGTGATTCATTCAACAATATGTCTCTCAAAGTTGGATTAATCAGTCTAGACCTTAAATACTTTACATTCCTATTCCCTAGCGTATCCCTCGAACCTGGTTCAGTTTCGCTGAAAGAGCCACAACAGGAGCTTTCATTCTTTGTTAACGGTGGGTATCAGCTTAAGTTTATGAAACAACTGTTCCCTTGCTAGGAGTCTGCTGCATTGAATAGCCGTCGCCACCTATGGATTGCCCACAGCGATCGCACTCTAGCGCTAATTTATCCAGCGTGTGAAGGTGATTTACCATCCCTAGAAATCTTGATAGCCAAGCTTACTGAGCTATGGTTAGAAACTGGCTGCGACGTGTTGCCTTTGCTAGCTGGCACAGGATGGGCGATCGCTCGTTCTATCCTCGATTTAATCCCTCATGCTGCTCATCTACCCGTCAACTTAAACCTGCTGAAAAGCGACCCGACATTATTCACTCAGTTGTTTTTCCCTCAAAGCGAGAACCGACCGGGGCGAATTGCTGAATTGCATTTATACGAGTTGCCACAAGGCTCGATCGCGGAGCCTTGGACACCAGATCGAAACCTCACTATTGCTGATATACCCTTCCCCACTTCTGAGAATCGCATCGCTGACAATATCGCATTGATGTTTTATAACTTTGAAGCGCCCGATGCGTTGGCAATGTTGAAACAAATGGATAGGGAAACGAGATCGCGGGTTCAGATGGTGCTAGCAGAGCTTAACCGCCCGGTTGACGAACGGATTGCAGAGTATAGCCGTAAATGTTTCGAGTCATGGCGCGAGGCAAACGAGGCTGAGTTTCAAAAATCTATCTATGAGGATTGGTGATAAATGTCTACATTAACTCTGGCATCGTCCACTGTTGCAGCGGTGCCGACAGTTGTAAACCTCCCAATGGTTTGCACCTATACCGATAGCGATACGACCGATACATTCACGATCAAAATCGCTTTAGCTGGCTTGACCACTCCACCCCCTGTCACCATCACCGGTACAGGCGTTAATGCTTCTCCTACTCTCACACTAGCTAGCGGTGGGCTAGGAACTCGTAAAGGTGACGTAGTGACCAGTGCGATCGCGGGTATCCCTGCTGGCACTTCTGTTCTGGCGATCAACTCTGCCACATCGCTTACCTTGTCAAATAATCTAACGGCTGCTCTAACGGCAGCGGCGGTAATTGCAACTCCTCCAGCGCCCACAGGTGAGGTTTTCTTTCTTAGCGGGGCACTTACTCAGTCGGGTTCTGCTAGCGGAGCGCTCGACAATCAGACCCTAATAGTAGATGTGATTCGGTTTCCAGGCGATGGAAAGGCAGCGCCATTAATCACCGATGGTCAAAAGGTTGGAAGCGTTCAGGCGGCGGTAAATATCAGCAATTATCGAGTCGGTCAACGTCAGTAATACACGAACACCCTACTTTGGAGAGTGAAGCATGGTAACTGTGCAATTTCGCGGCATGGAATTTGTAGCATCAGAGTACAGCGATCGCGATGTAACTCGCCTATCGGCAGCGTTAAGCGATACTACAATTGATGCTACAACAGCAGAGAAAAACGTTTGTTCGTTGTTACGCGCAATCTTCCCAGCATTGCCGCCTGAATGGACTCAGGGCGATCGCTGTGTCCTCCATAGCACTGAATTAGCTCCCGCCACGGTGCGATTGCAGGAAGCGCTGCTATCGAGTGAGACATTTATCGATTCGCTTGCTGGCTTGAAAGCGATGCCCGGCGTGAATGCGATCGCGGGTAAAGAGATCCACGAATTGCAGCAAAAGGCGAAAGGTAAAGGGGTGAAGCCTCGACCTCCGCGAGGAAATCAAATTAATCATTATCGGTAACTCCTAAACCTTATAAACCCTGAATGTGGCATCTAGAACGCTTGAACTAATTCTAAAGATTACGACCGCTGCATCGGCTGACTTGCAACGGTTGAAAAAGGAGCTACAGGAACTAGGCAACTTTCAAGCCGCTGGCGTTACTCAGGGTTTTCAAGGGATTAGTAAAGGGGCTGAGGAGGCAGGCGATCGCGTCGGCGGTTTGCGGGGCGGTCTCGATAAATTAGGCAGTGCTATTCCAGCGATCGCTGGGATTGGCGCTGCCTTTTTTGGCATTCAAACGGCAATCCAAGGCGCTATATCAGCAGGTTCAGCCTTCTACGCGAAAACGATTGGCGCGAATGAAAAGCTCAATCAGCAGATATTAGAATCACAAACGTCGATCGCGTCTACCTCCAAAATCTCTAAAGACGGAGTGGAGATCACAGACCCGCTAGCCAAAATCAAAGCAGTGGAGGCGCTGGTTACCAAAACGACCGCTCAGATTGAGAAAGATACTGAAAGCTTGGTAGGCGTAACAAGTGAACAGGTCCAAGGGGTGGGCGCGATCGTCTTTAGAAATATTAAAGACATTCAAGGACAATTCGACCCTAAGAAATTTGATTTATCGCAGGCAGCGGCAGGTCTAGCTAAAGGATTTACAGCAGAAGCGGCACTATCGAAAGTTCCCTTGGAGCAACTGAATCAGGAAATCTCATCAATTTTCCGAGGTGAGGTTACTGATGATTCGCTGATTGCTAAAAAACTAGGGTTGACCCCTAAATCAATTGCTGGCTACAAGGCAAAAGGAACGCTTGTTGATGAAGTTCTGAAGAAGCTTGAAACTTCTGTAGCAGGTAACGCTGAACTGGCTTCTAAATCAATTGGTGGCGCTTTTTCCAACATTCAAGATTTTAGCGAACGATTCTTTCGGTCATTGGGTAAGCCCATATTTGAGCCGATTCTTCAGGGCACTAATGCGGTATTTGGTGCCCTGAAAAAGAATGAAGCGCTGTTCTTTGGTGTGGCTTCAGGCATTGGGCAAGCGTTAGGCGGTGTCACTCAAATCCTAAACGGCGCGTTAAATGCGGCATTGGCAGGATTTAACAACATACTGCAAGCGATCGCCCCTGTTGCGTCTGTGGTTGGCAATGTTCTATCGACTGCATTTAGCACAGTCGTTACCGTTTTATCGCCTGTAAAGGCATTGCTTGAAGCGATCCTGAATAGTCCAGTCGGTCAGTTTGTGGCTCAGGTTGCCGGAGTGGTAGCAGTGCTAGGGGCGATCGCGGTAGGGGCGGCGGTGATAATCCCGATTGTGACCTCCATTGGCGCGGCAATATCAGGAGTGATTGCAGGCTTCGGCATATTTGGCGGCGTAGTGGGTTCCGTTACGGGGTTATTCACCGGGTTCGGTGGAATTATTGGCACCGTGACCAGTGCGATCGCTGGCTTTGGTGGCGCGGCGGGTGGAATCTCAGGAATATTTACCGCGATCTCGTCCTCTGTTGCTGGCGCATTTACCGCATTTACCGCATTACCCGCATTATTGGCGACGGTTGGCGGCGCGTTAGGTGGATTGCCTGCACTAATCGGTGGGGCATTTGGAGCGTTGCCGGGTCTGCTAGGCGGCGCGTTCACCGTTATCTCTGGCTTTGTCACTGGCACGTTACCCGCATTCGCAGCGGCGGCGGCTCCCATTGTTGCAGTAGGGGCAGCGATCTCGGCGGGTTTTGGCGTAGTCGTTGCGGTACTGTCTCAACTACCTGCACTATTCGCCCCAATCGTTGAGCCTGCCGTGAAGCTAGGGCAGACGATCTCGGTGATTGGCGGGGCAATCTTAGGCGGTTTATTTAGCAAGATTCCACCGCTAGCCGATGGAGCAGGAAAAGCCTTTAGCTTCTTAGCTGAAATTGTTGGCAAGACTTTAGGCGGTGCGTTTGGGTTAGTTCAAGATATTGCGTTAGGCATTTTTAGCGGAATCGGAGATCTAATTGGTGGGGCGATTGGAATCGTTCAATCAGCGATCGTGGGATTGATTAACAATCCGGCGTTTCAAGCGCTGGCTAAAACGTTAGGAATCAATCTTGATGAGGTCAAAAAGGGCTTAGATGACTTGGGGAAGGTGGGCAGTGAAGCCGCTAAAAAGACTGGAGATTCGACAAAAAAAGCCGTTGACAATATGCAAGTTGCCGGGACAGGTGCCGTTGCTTTAGGGAACAGCTATAAACAGTTAGGTGACAAAGCTGAGAATGCTTTACGACGTTTGAATGATGCAAGCTCTGATGGAAGGGCAGTGCAAGAATCTGCTAAAGAACTCACTGAGCTAACTAATCAGCAGGTAGAACTAGGGCAAATCACCCAAGCTGAAGCAGAAAAACGACTGAACGCGATCGCGAACAATGCCAAGGTCGAAGTGGATGCCCAGCAAAAAGCTAAAGACTCCATCACTAAAATTCGTGAGTCTGGTTCTAAAGAAGTGATTTCGAGTTTGGATACTGAAATCAAGGAAGTTGAAGCCGCTGTTAAAACGAAAGAGCTATCAGAAACCGATGGCGCAACCCGCATCGCTGATCTCAAGAAACGCAAGTTAGCAGAGCAATTACAAACCTTGAATGAATCGATCGCAGCAGAACAAGCGGCGATCGCGAAAGGCAATGGTAGTCGGGATAAACTCGAAGAACTGCAACGCAATAAGCGCGGCGTTGAAGCTGATATTAAAGTTCAAGATACTGGTGGAGCCGAAGCGATCGCGAAGGCTGCCACTGAGACTAAGAAGCGTGAACTTGATACCCAAAAAGCTAACCTAGACGCTCATCTAGCCCAAATCGATGCAGCGGTTGCGAATGGGTCAATCACCGAAGTAGAAGCAGCTAGGAAAATCACAGGAATCAAAAAAGAGCAGTTGGATATTCAACTGAAAGACATTCAAGCCCAGATTGTGGCGGCACAGGCATCAAACGACCCTGAGAAAGTAAAACAGTTGGAAGCCCAAGCGACAAAGGTTAGAGCCGATATCCAGAAGTCGGGTGCCGATGGGCAAAAGGCAATATTTACAGCCCAACTAAAAGACTTTGACGATAAAGAAAAGAAGGCAACTGATACCGTCAAACTGGCTGAAGCAGAGCGGACGGCTGAAATTGATAAACAGGTAGCCGCTGGCACTCTCACCCGTGAAAAGGCAGAAGACCAAAAGCTTAAACTTAAACAAGATTCTCTCAAGAAAGAGATTGAATCAGAGAGGGCTGCGATCGCGGCTATTCAGGCGATTCGAGCAGACAACCCAGAAGCGCAAAAGCAAAAAGACCAACGGATAATCGATGGCAAAATGAAGATTGCCAACCTGGTATCTTCACTTGCTCAAAATGAATCGGCTCAGCAAGAGAAGCTGAAGGAGGCTGCTAAAAAATCTGCTGATGATGCTAAGAAATCTCAGCAAGAGGCATCGGCAGCTAGGGCTAAAGCCATTGAAAGCGCGTCTCAGGTAGTTCAAGCTGCCTATGCAAAAGAAGCCCTCGCACTGCAACCACAGGTTAGAGTTTACGATGCGATTACTAAAGCGATCGAGAATCAAAGTAAGCTGCTAGGGGCTAGACAGTCGGTATTACAAGCATCCAATGATTTAGCTCAGACCTTTTACGGGGTGGCGATCGAAGCCGCAGAAAGAGAGGGCGATTCTGAAAAAGCTGCAAAGTTAAAACTTGAGGCTAAAAATGCTGAATATGAAACGCTAGTCCAAACACAGGAATATGAACGGCAGTCATTAGGGTTTGAAATTCAAAAGAATCTACAACTACTAGAACAGGAAAAAATCAAGCTCCGCATTCAACAAATTGATGCTGCAAGCGCAACGGCAAAAGCTAAAGCGGATGATTTGAAATTGCAATCTGACCCAGAGGCGACAGCAGGGCAAAAAGCGGCATCCAAGCAAGGTGTTGCAGCGG
>ENA-OFCE01001612-OFCE01001612.1-metagenomes-genome-assembly--contig:-NODE-1612-length-11145-cov-2.641749_pt1 | contig 11145 bp, 9 predicted proteins | sample MGYA00153388_OFCE01 | MGnify analysis MGYA00153388
CCCTCCACCACCAGCGTCACCGGCACGCTGTCGCCGGCCTTCAGCGCCTGCTTCAAGTCCATCAACATCACGTGGTAGCCACCGGGTTTCAGTTCAACTGCCTTGCCAGCGGGTAAATCGAGTGAGGCAATGGCGCGCATCTTCATGACATCGCTGTCCATTTTCATCTCATGCACCTCGCTTACACCCGCAACAGGAGACGACACACCCACCAGTTTTGCGCCATTTTTGGATGTGATCTTCATGAAAGCGCCTGTACCCATTTGGCCGGGCACAGTGCTGCGCACCCAGGCGTCTTTGACATCGATGGTCAAGCTGGAAGTATGGGCAAAAGCCAGGCTAGCGAAAGTGGTGATCAGGGCAATGAATGCCGATTTGAAAAGTGTCATGCGGTGCTTTAAAACTTGATGTTGAAACAAATATCTACTAACGATATTGTAGAAAGATCTGCCGTCAGCCGGAATCTACTTCACCGCGTTCGGAAAAAACAATTGCTCACCGCCGATTTTGTAGCCGGCAATCACGCTCTGCCCGACAGGTGAAACTACCCAGTCGACAAACTTTTGCGCCTCAAGCGCCTTGGTTTGCGGGTGCTTGGCCGGGTTCACCACCATCACGCCGTACTGGTTAAACAAACGCGTATCGCCTTCGACCAGAATAGCCAGATCCGCACGGTTTTTAAACGAAAACCAGGTGCCCCGGTCAGTCAGCACGTAGCCGCCGCTGCTGGCAGCAATGTTCAGTGCCGGGCCCATACCGCAGCCGCAGGCTCTGTAGTTGGCGAAGGCAGGAATGCCCGCTGGTGTGTCAATGCCTGCGGTTTTCCAGTAGCGCAGCTCGGCGGCATGGGTGCCGCTTTTGTCGCCGCGAGAGATGAAATTGGCGTTCGACGCACTGAGTTTTTTCAAGGCTTGAGCAATGTCACTGCCTTTGACTTTTGTCGGGTCGGCCACTGGACCAATCAGCACAAAGTCGTTGTACATCACGGCAAAGCGTTTGATGGCAAAGCCTTCGGCCACCACTTTTTCCTCAAGCACTTGGTCATGTACAAACAGCACATCCGCATCGCCCCGGCGGCCCATGTCGATGGCTTGGCCTGTACCGACAGCAACCACTTTCACGTCAATGCCGGTGGCTTTTTTAAATGCAGGCAACAGGGTAGTAAACAGCCCAGACTGCTCTGTGGAGGTGGTGGAAGCCATCACAATCGCGTTCGATTGCGCTATTGAAAACGTAGCTGCTTGCACCCACAAAATAAGGGCTAGAGCCTTAAAATAGGGTAAAAAACAGCGGTTTCTGGTCATCCAAGCTCTCCTTTGAGGAAGTTTTCAGCTGCAACAGGCAGCGGGCCGTTAAAAAAATCATGGGTTGGTAAATCAGCCATCACCCGGCCATGCTCCAGGTAAATTACCCGGCTGGCCAGGCGCTTGACCTGACCCAGGTTGTGGCTGCTAAAAATCAGCGTCATGCCGCTGCTGGCAAATTCAGCCATCAGCATCTCCACCTCGCGTTTGGCGGTGGGGTCCAGGCTGGCAGTGGGCTCGTCTAACAGCAGCACCTGCGGCTTGAGCGCCCAGGCACGAGCGAGCGCCACGCGCTGCTGCTGGCCTATCGACAGCGCCTTGGCGTTGCGCATTGCCAGGTCAGCCAAGCCAACCTGCACAAGGGCCTGCAAGGCTTTGGCTTTTGCGGCCGCCCAAGGCACGCCACGAAGCCACAAACCCAGTGCAATGTTGTGGCGCACGCTGGTACGCAGCATGTAAGGACGCTGAAACAGCATGGCTTGCGGTGCAGACGCATCGACCGACAGAGCCCCTGTCGAAGGTTTCAGCAAGCCGTGCAGCACCCGTAACATCGTACTTTTACCGCTGCCGTTGGCGCCAATCAGCGCGACTCGCTCGCCTGCCTGAATCCGCAGTGCGCAGCCCACTAATGCATGCACCGAGCCAAACTGTACCCCCACCGATTGCAGATTGAAAAGCTGCGTCATTTGGCACCCACCACACGCTTGACCAGGCTGATCAGCAGGTTCAGCAGCAAAACCACCCCCAGCAGCACGATGCCCAAAGCCAGAGCCAATGGCAGGTCGCCCTTGCTGGTTTCCAACGCGATGGATGTGGTCATCACCCGGGTAAAGCCATCAATATTGCCGCCCACCACCATCACCGCGCCGACTTCAGAAATAGCGCGGCCAAAAGCGGCAATCAACACCGTGAGCAGCGCATAACGCTCGTCCCACAGCAAGATCAAACTGCGCAGGAACCGGCCAGCACCCAGCGACGCGAATTGCTCACCGTGTTTGCGGTCTGCGTCTTCAATGGTTTGCCGTACCAACGCCATCACCACCGGCAGCACCAGCACGCTTTGCGCCAGCACCATCGCCTTGAATGAAAACAGCCAGCCCAAAAAGCCGAGCGGCCCGCTACGCGACAGCAGCAAGTACACCACCAGCCCGACGACTACCGATGGCAAAGCCAAAGCCGTATTCAGCAGTGCCAGCACTGCGCCGCGCCCCTTGAAGCTTGAAACACCCAGCCACGCGCCCAGCAGCAACCCAACAACGGATGCGATGGCGCAGGCAGAGGCACTGACAGCCAGTGACCGAGCAACGATACCGGCCAGCGTGCTGTCAAGCGAGGTGATGAGTGAGAAAGCAGTGGCGACACTGTCGGTAAAGGTGTTCATGCGTGTGGGGTGCTGAAATGTAGCTTAGGCGGCATGACCCGTGCGCGCATCGGGAATCACCAGTTATGAATACGTTTGCATAGGAATGTCAAGTCACGATAATCGAACACAAACATGCACAAAGTCGAACTCTCCTACCTGCTGGCGTCCGAGCGCAGCAAAGACGCGCTCATTCGTAACCCGCTGATGGACATGCTGCATGCGGTGCGCGAACAAGGCTCCATATCCAAAGCCGCCAAAGTGCTTGATTTCTCCTACCGCCACGTTTGGGGCGCGCTTAAAGACTGGGAGCAAACCCTTGGCAAGGAACTGATCGTGTGGGACAAAGGCCAGCGCGCCAAGCTGACCGAATTTGGAGACAAGCTGCTGTGGGCTGAACGCCAGGCCCAAGCCCGGCTAGCGCCACAAATTGAAGCACTGCGCGGGGACATTGAACGCGCTTTTTCCACAGCCTTTGACGACAGCGCGCATGTGCTCACGATGTACGCCAGCCACGACACCGCCCTGTCAGCCTTGCGTGACCATGCCGCACCCCAAGGTTTGCATCTGGACATCCGCTTTATGGGCAGCGTTGACGCGATAGCAGCGCTGAACGCCGGTCGCTGCATGATGGCAGGCTTTCACACCACAGACCAGCCAGCCGCCCGCTCTGTCGCCGCCCGCACTTACCGCAACCTGCTCAAACCCGGTCTGCACAAACTGATCGGCTTTGCCCAGCGCACCCAAGGGCTGATCGTGGCCAAAGGCAACCCCCTGCACATCACCAGCCTGCAAGATTTGAAACGGCCCGAGGTGCGTTACATCAACCGCGCGGAGGGTACGGGCACCCGTGTGCTGCTGGACGAACTGTTGGCAAACGCAGGCTTGACCCCGTCTGACGTAGCAGGCTACAACAGCCAGGAGCCATCGCACACCGCCGTAGCCCAAGCCGTGGCCAGCAGCGCAGCCGATGCGGGCCTGGGCATTGAAGCCGCCGCAGTTGAAAAAGGCTTGGGCTTTGTGCCATTGACCCAAGAACGCTACCACTTGGTGTGCTTGAAGTCAGAGCTGGCCTCGCCGACCGTTGCAGCCTTGCTCAAAGAACTGCAAAGCAGCCACTGGCAAAGCAGGCTGAACAAGCTGGCTGGCTACAGCGCGGATGCATTGCAAAGCGGAAAAGTGTTGAGCCTGAACACCGTGCTGCCTTGGTGGAACTACCGCAAGCCTAAAAGGGGCTGAAAGCATCAAAATCGGCTAAAAACAGCCGTTTTCAGGTAAGTTTTAGGGCTACAGGCAAATATATTCGGGCGCAAGCAGCTACAAAATTGATAGCAAGTAGTCTCAGCCTACGACTGGCAAAAACGCTACATAAGGCATTAAGCCTTGCCACATGTTCGGAAATAGCGGATTTTGGACTCGACCCGCATACGACTCCATTGACTTTGGGCTATCCTAACAACATGAATACCGCCGCTTTAAACTTCCGCGCCCTGCCCGTCTCTGAGCGCATTGAGCTTGCTCAGGACATCTGGGACAGCATCGCTGAAGAAACGCCCAATCAATTCCAGCTCACCCCCGACGAGCGCGAAGCGCTGCATCAGCGGCTGTCGGATCATCGCGCCAATCCGTCAAGCAGCATCCCGTGGGAGCAGGTTCGTGCCCTGCTCTTTAAAAGCCAGCACTGATGCAAGCTGTCTTCAGGCCAGAGGCTCAAATCGAGTTACTGGAAGCACAGGCTTGGTACGAGGCGCGTTCACCCGGATTGGGCTTTGAGTTTGCCCGCGCAATTGATGCGGCAGTCACCCGCGCTTTGCGCACACCGCTGACATTCCCACGAATTGAGGCTGAATTCAGACATGTAGCGGCTCGCAAGTTTCCCTATTCCATCATTTATGACGCTTCAGAATCCGAGCTCGTCGTGGTGTCATGCTTTCATCACAGCCGCAGGCCAGGAAGTTGGTTGCGCAACGTGCGTACTTAGTTGGTGAGGGACTTAGTTGGAAGTTGATCCCCGATTAATTTTCATGCCCAGCTAAGAACTGGAATCAAAGAGTGAGCTGAAGGACGTTATCAATGAACCATACCGACTGGCTGGCTGGCAGGCCAATTAAAAGACGATGACTTTGCAGCGCACTACCTGACGGCTGCAGCGCAAGACTTGGAACCCGCCATGTTTACCGCAGCGCTTCGTCATGTGATCGACGCACGCGGTGGCTTGGCCGAAGTGGCTGATAAGGGCAAGCCGTCGCGGCAAAGCTTGTACAAGGCTTTTCCTTAGACAGGACAAGGCAACCCAACCGCTAAAACCATGTTTGCAGCTTTGTGGGCTAGTGGTTTGCAGTTGACGTTTAAAGCAGCGTAACTTTTTAAGCCACGCTTGGCCGCAAGCCAAAAAAATGCTAAAAACATCAAAAATCAACTAAAAACAGCCGTTTTCAGATGTGTTTTAAGTCTTCAGGCCAATGGTTTCGGGCGCAAACAGCTACTGAATTCATAGCGTTAATTATTACATCAATGTACAAAAGGGCAAAGAATGCCTCCCTCCTTGCATCAAACTTTGGGAATCAACGCACGCCCGACTGGCTTAAAAGCCATCGCTTCGCTCCCGTGCCGCTTTGGGTCAAACTGTGCCAGCAGGGTGTTCAGGCTGTACCGCTTGGCTGGCGAATCAATCGCCACGCGTTCGAATACGACGGGTTTTGGAGTTGATTTCGAGCCGATACCTTTAGCCATAGTGACTTTTTAAATTATTAAATTGCACTGACTGTTTAGCCGGCTCTGATTAGACGAGATTTGGCTTTTCTGGTGGAAGGGGCACCTGATCCAAATGCCCCGTCTCATAAGCGACCGTGTAGTATCGCTTGGAGGCAGGTATAAAAAAGGAGCGCGCTATGAACGAAAAGACTAAATTGTTAGCTGGAACTGGACGTCGTTTTAATGAATCGAGTTCAGTCTTACACAGAAAAACAAGATCGCTTGCAAATTGCTTTGCAGCGTTATTGTTTCTTTTTTCGGTCACTGCTATAAATCTATCCTTTGCAGCCACACCGGAAGAGTTAAAAAAGATCGATCAAATCGCCGAGTTGATAACGAAACTCAAGACTGAGAAAAATTGGCAGGAGCTAATTCAACAAGCGACTCAAGCAATAGCGCAATTCCCAACCGTTCCTGGATTTTTTCTTGAGCGCGCAAGTGCCTATAAAGAACTCAAGCAGTTTGAGCCAGCGCTCACAGACTATCGTCGCGTCAGGCAAGCATTGCCTAACAATCCATTGTCACATTTGGGAATAGCTCAAATTTTTTTGGCGCAACAACAACCTGCGTTGGCAGAAGAGGCGTTGACAGAGGGACTCAAAATTGCACCGAGCTTCTCCAGCTTGCTCCATTTGTCTGCCCTTGCCAATTTGCAACTGGGTCGAAAAGACTTGGCTGAGCGAAGATTCTCAGAACTCAAACGGGTAAATCCCCAGTTTGCTGAAGCTGTGGTTGGCGGGTTACGCGAACTGGGCCTTCGTAGTGCAGCGTCTACTGCATTGATTTCTACGTCTACCTATGCCGTGTCGCTACAACAAGCGCTTAAAGATCTGCGCGCCGGTAATGTCGATGCAGCACGAAAACTGTTGGCAGAGCTATATGCAGTTGACCGAAAAACACTTTTGCACGCTGGAGGCATGAGCTTGGATAGCGATGTTGTTAGCGCCTTGTATGTGGCGGAAGTATTGCAATTAAATCTGATCAATGCAACTACGATGTATGGCGACTTTGATCTTTATTCGCGAGCTGACGACTTCGCGTATTCGCTGTATGAGCATTATTTAAAGTCTCGTGGTCCAGCCGACTCTTTAACTTTAAGAGCGTTGGCCGCGGCTGTCATTGCACACACTTCGTTTGGCCGTCTTCCCCTCGCACTTGAACGACTAACACGTGGCACAGCGTTGGCGGGCAATGGCGCGCGGCCAAGCGATGCTGCCGTAGTACAGCTTGCTTTCAGCAATCTATACGTAGCGATGGGGAGGAAAAAGGACGCACAGTTTGCAGCATTACGAACGCAGGAGTTGTTGAAAAACAATACAGGCCAAACAGAGGATCTCAACCTTTTGAGTCTCTCATTTTTGCAAAATGCGTTGTTTTCGATGTCTGATGCCAAAAACGCAGAAAAGGTCAGTGACGAGCTGACCACTAAATTGCAACAGCTAAAACTTACGAATACATTTTATGCTGCAGACAATGCTCTCATAAAAGCTCAGATATTAGTTTTCTTGGGTAAGACTGATGCATCGATCAAATGGAACGAAACGGGCTTCAATTGGTTGAAGTCTGTCCCTAGTCTCAAAAGTCGACCACAGCATCGTAATGTAGCCAGTACAACATCGAAAATGTCTTGGCTGGCATCTGCGTTTGGAAATCACGATATTGCTGCAAAGTTGCAAGAACACGCAGTTCTTGTTTTGAACGATAGCCTTGGTGCTGGAGCTCCCGTTACAACCATTTCAGAAGTCAATCTTGTTCCCGCCTTGATTAAGGCGAGCAGGCTTGCTGATGCCCTAACGTTATCCCGAAAGATTGTTCCAAAACTAGAAGCCCTGCGCTCTGATTTAGATTTGGCAGAAGAAGATCGAATGAGCGTTTTTGGGCGTGTAGCGCGTGCGTATCGCGATTCTGCTTTTCTGGAACTTGATGGAGACCCTACTAGATCTTTTCGTGCCAGCGAGCAATCCAAAGCACGCGCTTTGCTTGAATCAAATATGGTGCGTCGCGCACTAGCCTCTGGCGTTCTTGAACGTGCGGACTCAGACAAACTTGAATCGCTTGGTCGCAATCTGCTTGCCTTAGACCAGCAAGTAGCGTCGGCACGCTTGGTTGGTGAGAGTACGGTTGACGCAGAATTCAAGCGCCAGCAGATTACAAACGAAAAAAAGACATTGGAAAGATCTTTTTTAGTCAAATATCCAAAATACGCGAAGCTCAGTGATGTTCAAATTTCAAGCCCGACTGATGTTGCTGCACAAATCCAAACTAACGAAGTTTTCATAAGCTACTTGGTTACTGCTGATAACTTGCTTATTTACGTCATCAACAAAGGTGGCTTCCGTGCATTAAAAGTTCCTGTTCGTGCAGGGGCGATTAAAGATTTGGTTGCCAGCGCTCGCACATACTATTCGGGCCAAGTACCAGTGGGCGATCCGGCGATTGTCAAGGGAAAACAAGCTGCGGAGCAACTTATCAAGTTGATTTTTGATCCCATAAAAAGCGAATTGTCTACAGCTACAGGACTTGTTATAGCACCTGACGAGTCCCTGGCCATGTTGCCGTTCGATGCCTTGGACTTTGAAGGCAAACCGTTGGTGATGAATAAGGATGTCACCATGATTCAATCGGGTTCACTTTTTGTCCTGGCGCGACAAGAACTCAAAATCGAACGAAAGTTTGACCTTGATTTGCTGGCAGTTGGTGGGCCGCAGTATGAGCAAGTTGGCGGCGAATTAGCGGTTCCAGTTGCGATTGGACAGCCACCTACAACAAACGCCAAAGTCATAAAAGAGAACGTGCCTGAACAGAACTCAAAGGATGTATCAAGTCTGTTTAGTTTTATCAAAAATACTTTTAATTTAGCAATGACAAATGTAAAGTCATTTTTCGCTATTAAAAAGGTAGAGCCTAAAGAAATAGATGTCGCCAGCTTTGTGCGTGGGAGCGGTGGTGATAGCAGAGTAGTTGCGCGCGCGTTTGCGGAATTAAAAAATCGCTGGCCCGAGTTACCTGGAGCACAACAGGAAGTAACTGAAGTGGCTGCGCTGTTTCCAGAACAAAACAGAACAGTTATCAAAGGTCGAGACGCGAGTGAGCTGCGCCTACAGCAGCTAAATGCAAGTGGACAACTTGCGAAGTATCGATATCTTTTATTTTCGACTCATGGCTACCTCAGCATGTTTGAGCCTGCATTGAGTTCTGTTGTTTTGAGCCAGACGAATACTACCGATGATGCAGATGGATATGTGACGGCAAGTGAGTGGGCTGGCTACAGACTCAACAGCGAGTTGATCGTACTTTCTGCTTGCGATACAGCTGTAGGCGAAATAATTCAAGGTGAGGGCATCACCGGGCTGCCCTACGCGATGAGCGTGGCGGGTAATCGTCGATCAGTGTTGACCCTTTGGCCGGTTGCCGATGATGGGACTAGAGAGTTTATGGTTGCTTTTTTCACAAAAATTCGTGCTGGCAAAGCAGTCAATACGGCTTTAGCAGAAACGAAACGAGAGTTTATTACGCACAAAACCTTTTCCGCGCCAATTTACTGGGCACCGTTTGTGCTTTATGGCGGTTAGTAACATCAGAAACGTAGACCATGTCAGCGAAGCCTGACCCAGTCTATGAAACTTGAGGTTGCAATTTGCAACCTTAGACATATCGCTTCCCCAGCATCGGGTTGGAACATGAAAGCTGTGGGAAGCTGTACCGTATTCTTAGTCAAAATACTAAAAAAGGACTAAAAACGACCGTTTTCAAACACGTTTTAGGCCTCTAGGCCAATAGATTCGAGCGCAAGCAGCTCCTGAATTCATAGCAATTATTCATAACGCACAGGACCTGAACCCGCAAAAAATATCATCCCTCTCAGGCATATAAAAATTTCGATATTTGGCGTTTTTCATTCGGGCACGGGTAGCGAACGACGCGCCACGCAGGACTTTGTGGCTACCGAACCAAGGCTGCGAATAGTCGATGTATGGATCAGGCTGAAACCCGTCAAAACCCCTAAAGGTCGTGCCCGTCCACTCCCAGACATTGCCCCACAAAAAACCTCGCCTGGCAGCCAGGTGCACCGCGACTTCCCACTCCACTTCAAACGGCAAGCGACGCCCGGCCCAGCGGCACCAGGCATCGGCCTCGTACCACGTCATGTGCATGGCGGGTTGGTTGCCCAGCATGCGTCGGGCTGTGCCGAAGCGGGTTTGCATGACTGCGCCGCTGGCGACGCCGATCTGGTCTACGTAACGTGGGCCTCTTCTTCCTTCGTACTTGCCCTCACTGCTCGCCAGCTTTTGCAGCCATTGCCAGCCGTCAGCGCTCCACAGGTCTTCGCTGTCGTAGCCGCCGTCATCGACAAACTCGACAAATTGCGCCCAGGTCACGGGCTGGGCGTCGATTTCAAATTCTGGCACTTGCACGCTGTGCTGCGGCCTCTCATTGTCAAAAGAAAAGCCACCTTCTGCGCTGCCCATTTGCCAAACACAGGCGGGTATCAACATGGGCTCGCGCAAGTTCATGGGTGCGGGCGTGAAGGCCTGCTGGATATTTGCATCGAGTTTTAAACCCAGTGTTTGCGCCATATATACCAGCGCTTCGGCATGCATGTCTTCATGAAACAGACACAACCTGTAAAAGTACAACGCGTCGTCGCTGTTGTCTGCCTTTTCAAGCAAGTCCAGCGTGCTTTCCAGTGTGTCCAGCAAATATGCGCGAATGTTGTTCGCGTCTGGCAAATCAAGTGTCCAGCGGGTGTTGTGCGCCACATGGGTGGAGTCCCACCAGCGGTCTGCGTTGGGCTCAATGCTGGCCAGCCGTGCGTGGGCTGGCTCGCAGCGGGAGCCCAGGGCTCGCTGCATGTTGCGAGCTATCCACCATTCTTGAAACCAGCCGACATGACCCAGCTCCCACAGGGGTGGGTTGACCGTGGCCAGCTGCGGCACGACGTACTGAACGCTCTCCAAGGCCTTCTGGTACTGCGCAAAAAGGTGCAGCGTATGATTGCGCGCATCCATCAGCGCCAGTGACAGCAGCTCTTTGCCTGCACGCCGCATCAGAGGCGAGTCGATCTGCCCTGCGGTGCTGGTTGCTGTTGAAAAAGGTGCGTTGCTTGAAGTCAAAAATAGTCCTGATCAGCCCGGCTGCGGTTGATGCCAACAATGGCAATTGGCACACGGCGCACCGCTGGGCAAAGTTTCTGTCTGAATATTGTGACATTGCCATCTTGCAGAACTGGAATGGCGCAGATAGTGATTCAGTCGCCATGATTGCACTGCATGCGCGGCGATCAGCATCATCGATTCACGCTTGGGCGGCGCGGCATCCGGGAAAGCCGTTGATCGTTGTTCTGACAGGTACAGACTTGTACCGGGACATTCAAACCGATAGCGATGCAAAGGAATCTTTGCATCTGGCAACGCACCTGGTTGTGTTGCAAGAAGCTGGTTTAACTGCATTAGCTGAAGATCTGCGCGCCAAGACAAGTGTGATTTACCAATCTGCACCACGCTTGAAACCCGCCGTTAAGGCAACCCAGCGTTTCAAAGCGGTGATGGTGGGCCATTTGCGCGATGAAAAAAACCCGCTCACCTTTATGAACGCGGCGCAACTGTGCACTGAAAGTGGTTTCGGCTTTGACCAGATAGGTGACGGGCTAGACGCTGCGTTGGCCAGCGCCGCCCAAACTACTGCCGCGCAAAACCCGCACTATCGCTGGCTGGGCGGCTTGCCGCG
>ENA-OFCE01001613-OFCE01001613.1-metagenomes-genome-assembly--contig:-NODE-1613-length-11142-cov-6.821503_pt1 | contig 11142 bp, 10 predicted proteins | sample MGYA00153388_OFCE01 | MGnify analysis MGYA00153388
AACTCGCCGAGCAAGGGCGACTCGCTCATGCCCTCGGCCTTGTTGGCCGCGATGATGACCTTCTTCTGCTGCGTACGAAGGAAACGCGCGATGTCGTGGTCCTGCGCCGACAGGCCGCCGCGCACGTCGACGACGAAGATCACCACATCGGCCTCGGCCACCGCCTGGCGCGTCTGCTTGGCCATCTCGGCGACCACGCCGGTGGGCTTCTCGGGCTCGAAACCGCCGGTGTCGACGACGATGAATTCCTGTGCATCCAGGCGCGCGTCGCCGTAATGGCGGTCTCTCGTCAGGCCGGAGAAATCGGCGACGATGGCATCACGTCTTTTCGTGACGCGGTTGAATAGCGTGGACTTGCCGACGTTGGGTCGACCGACCAGCGCGATGACCGGCTTCATCGAGGCGGGTGGCCCGCGCCGGGCCGCTCCCAAGCGGGCCGAGCGCCTCCTCGGGGGGCCGACGCGTAGCGGCGCGGGGGCTCCATCAATTGGGGCGGAAAGCGAACAGACTGCCGCTGCGCGTCATCACCATCATGGTCGTGCCGCTGATCACCGGCGTGCCGACGATGGCCGAGCCGTCGGTGGGCAAGCGCAACTGCGTCGTGCCGTCGGCGGCCGACAGAAAATGCACATACCCCTCGTTGTCACCAAAGACCACACTCGGCCCGACCGACAGCGCGCCGCTCAGACCGCGGTAGAGCAGTTTCTCGCTGGTCCACGACACGTCGCCGTTGCTGGTGCGCCAGGCGGTGATGCGGTCGCTGGCGTCGGCGCCGAAGACCCGTTCGGCGTCGCTGCCGACCGCGTTCACGCCGCCCACGGTACGCGACCACAGCACGCTGCCCTTGGAGGCATCGGCGCAGGCGACGGCGGACTGGAATGCGCGGGCGCAGACGCGGTCGCCGATGCGCACGGCCGGACCGATCAGGTCGGCCAGTCGCTCGACCTCGTTGGTGCCGCGCGGCGCGGCCATCGAAGCCTCCCACAACACGGCGCCACTCGACGGGTCCAAGGCCGCCAGGCGCGGACCCTGGCCTGCCAGCAAGGTATTGCGGTAAGCCAGCACGACGCCGGGCTGCGCCAAGGTGAGCGCCTCGCCCGGACGTTGCTGCACCCACAGGCGGCGGCCGTCGACAGCGTCGAAGGCATGGACGGCGCGGTCCACGCTCATCACGAAGACCCGTTCACCGGCCACCAGCGGCGCGGTGACGACGCTGGACGGCAGGCGCTTGCGCCAGACCTCGCGCCCGGCGTCGAAGGTGACGACTTCGTTGCCGCGCGTGACCACGCTGGTGTAGCGGCCGTCGCTGCCCACGCCGGCAGACAGAGCCGACCCCGCGCTGGCGCGCCAGACCTCGGCGCCGGTATCGGCCTGCAGTGCCAGCACGGTGCCGTCACCAGAGGCCACGAACATTACGCCATCGCGCACCGTGGGCGTCATGGCCAAGGATGCCCCCGGCAAGCGCATGTTCCACACGGCCCGGCCGGCGATGCGCGGCTCGAAGGTTTCGAGCGCGGTGGGCTTGGGCTTGTCAGTCGTGGAGCAGGCCGCCAGCAGCAGTGCCACCGACATCGTCACCGACATCGTCACCGACATCGACACGGCGGCCTTGAACTTCGCGCGCATCACTTCGCCGCTCCAGACGCTGCCGAGGCGGCAGGCGCAGGCGCCGCGCCCAGCGACGTGAGCTTGGCCTCGACAAGGCGCTTGTAGTCCACCTTGTCGCTCATGGCGGCCCAGGCGGTCTGGTAAGCGGCGCGGGCCAGTTCGGGCTTGCCTTGCGCCGCCAGCACGTCGCCGCGCCTGTCGGCCACCAACGCTTCGAAGGTGGGCGCGGTGGCCGCGTCCAGGGTCTTCAGCGCAGCGTCGTACTGCTTGGCCTCGACCTGCAAGGCAGCCAGGCGCAGGCGGGCCACGGTGCGAATTTCTTCCTCGATGCCCTTCTCGGCCACCCAGGCCAGCGTGTCACGTGCAGCGTCGACCTGCCCCTGTTCGAACTGCAGCTTGGCTGTGGCCAGAGCCCCTTGCTGGGCGTAGGCGGTGCGCGGGAATCGCTCCTTCAGGTCGGCGTAGATGCGCGCCGTCCTGGCCGCGTCGCCCGCCTGTACCGCGCGCTCGAGCTCGTCGTACATGGCGCCGGATTTCATGGCCTGGTCACGCTCCCACCAGTTCCAGCCGTTCCAGGCGGCAAACGCACCCATCACCACAACCAGCAGCCAGGTGATGAGATTGCCGTACCGTTTCCAGAACGCCTTGACGGCGTCGAGTTGTTCCTGCTCCTGCAGGTCGAGATTTGTAGCCATGGGGCTTGTTGCGGTCCAGCGAAAGAGCGAGATTATGTCTTGCGCAGCCCGGCGGCCCAGGCTGTCGCGTCGGCCAGGGAGCGCGTGGTCTGCACCGCGCCGGCGTCGCGCAGGTCCTTGACCGCAACCTCTGCGCAGGCCAGTTCTTCGGCGCCGAAGACCAGGGCGTAACGCGCGCCGCTGGCGTTGGCGCGCTTGAACTGCGACTTCATGCTGCCGCCCCCGGCATGCAGCTGCACGCACACGCCGGCCGCGCGCAGCAGCTCTGCGGTGTGCATGGCAACGGGCATGGCCGCTGCGTCGGGCACGATGGCGTAGGCGTCGGGTGTGGTGTCAGGAATCTGGACGCCGGACTCGTGCAGCAAGTCGAGCACGCGCTCGATGCCCATGCCCCAGCCGATGCCGGGCGCAGGCTTGCCGCCGACCAGTTCCACCAGGCCGTCGTAGCGCCCGCCGCCGCACACCGTGCCCTGGGCACCCAGGCGGTCGGTGACCCACTCGAAGACGGTGAGGTTGTAGTAGTCCATGCCGCGCACCAGGCGCGGGTTGATGCGGTAGGGCTGGCCCGCGGCGTCGAGCATCGCCCGCACGGCGTCGAAGTGCTTTAGCGAGGCCGCGCCCAGAAAGTCCATCAGGCGCGGCGCGGCCTCCACCAGCGATTGCATGGCCGGGTTCTTGGTGTCCAGGATGCGCAGCGGGTTGCTGTGCAGGCGGCGCGTGGCCTCGGCGTCGAGCAGGCCCTGGTGCGCTTCGAAGTGCGCGATCAGCGCGGCGCGGTGGGCGCGGCGTTCGCTGGCGTCGCCCAGGCTGTTGATCTCAAGTCGCACGTCGGCCAGGCCCAGGTCGCGCCACAGGGCGCGGCACATCAGGATGACCTCGGCGTCGACCTCGGGCCCGGCGAAACCCAACGCTTCGACACCCACTTGATGGAACTGCCGGTAGCGGCCGCGCTGCGGCCTTTCGTGCCTGAACATGGGGCCGATGTAGTACAGGCGCTTGCCGCCGTCGTAAAGCATCGAATGCTCGACCGCCGCGCGCACCACCCCGGCAGTACCTTCCGGTCGCAAGGTCAGCGCATCGCCGTTCATGCTGTCGGTCCAGGAGTACATCTCCTTCTCGACGATGTCGGTGACCTCGCCCAGCCCGCGCACGAACAGCGGCGTGTGCTCGACGATGGGCACACGCACGTTCAGGTAGGCATAGCGGCGCATCAACGCACGCACGGTGTCTTCGAACCACTCCCAGCGCGCCGATTCGGGCGGCAGGATGTCGTTCATTCCTTTGACGGCTTGCAGGGCTTCGGGCATGGCGGGGACAGGCAAGTGGGGTGACGCGGGCGCGGTGCCAGCCGGGCGACGGGCCCGGGCCGGTGAGACATGACGGCGCGGCAGCGGCCGTCAGCGAGCTGCTGTGAGGCAGCGGCTTTCAGGCAGGAGCCGTCAAGCAGCGGGCGTCAATGCGCGCTGGGCACCGATCCAAAACGGCGCTTGACGTAGTTCTCGACGATCTGGTGGAATTCCGCCGCGATGCCTTCCCCGCGCAGCGTCATGGCTTTCTCGCCGTCGATGAAGACGGGTGCGGCCGGGGCCTCGCCGGTGCCGGGCAGGCTGATGCCGATGTCGGCGTGCTTGCTTTCGCCGGGGCCGTTGACGATGCACCCCATCACCGCCACCTTCAGCGTTTCCACCCCCGGGTAGCGCAGCTTCCACACCGGCATCTGGGCGCGCAGGTAGTCGTCGATCTGCTTGGTCAGTTCCTGGAAGGTGGTGCTTGTGGTGCGGCCGCAGCCGGGGCAGGCGGTGACGCTGGGGTTGAAGGTGCGCAGGCCCAGGCTCTGCAGGATCTCCAGCGCCACCAACACCTCTTGCGTGCGCGACTCACCGGGCTGCGGCGTCAGGCTGACACGGATGGTGTCGCCGATGCCTTCCTGCAACAGCACCGCCAGCGCCGTGGCCGAGGCCACCGTGCCCTTGGTGCCCATGCCGGCCTCGGTCAGCCCCAGGTGAAGGGCGTAATCGCAACGCCTTGCCAGAGCGCGATAAACCGAGATCAGGTCCTGCACGCCGCTGACCTTGCAACTGATGATGATGTTGTCGGGATTCAGCCCCATTTCACGCGCGACCTCGGCCGAGCTCAGCGCCGAGGTCACCAACGCCTGGTACATCACCTGCTTGGCATCCAGCGGCTGCGCGCGGCGGGCGTTGTCGTCCATCATCTGGGCCAGCAATTCCTGGTCCAGGCTGCCCCAATTGACGCCGATGCGCACCACCTTGTCGAAACGCATGGCGGCTTCGATCATCTGGCCGAACTGGCGGTCGCGCTTGTCGCCCTTGCCGACGTTGCCCGGGTTGATGCGGTACTTGCTCAAGGCCTGGGCCATGGCCGGGTAGTCGGTCAGCAGCCGGTGGCCGTTGTAGTGGAAGTCGCCGACCAGGGGCACGTCGACGCCCATGCGGTCGAGTTGTTCGCGGATGTGCGGCACGGCCTCGGCGGCCTCGGGCGTGTTGACGGTGATGCGCACCAACTCCGATCCAGCCTGGGCCAGTTCCTTCACCTGGATGGCGGTGCCGATGGCGTCGACCGTGTCGGTGTTGGTCATCGATTGCACGCGCACCGGGGCGTCGCCACCGACGGTGACGACGTGGTCGGCCCAGACCACGCGGGCCTGGCGCGAATGGCGCGGCGCCGGCACGGCGGCGGTGATGATGTCGAAAGGTTCAGCAGCGTTCATGGGTCGGCCTCTGGCGGAAGTGTCTCACTGCAGTTCGACGCGAGCAACGTTGTCGCGGGTGTTCGGCGCCAGGTTCACGGGCTGGCCTCGAAACGACATTTGGGTGGCTGCGGCGTTGCCGATGGTCAGGCGCATCGGCGGAGCGCCGTCCAGACCGACCATTTCGCCGGGCTGCACGATGCGCGACAACAGCACCTGGCCCTTGCCGTCGCGCACGTCGACCCACGAGGCCTCGGTCGTCCGCAGCTGCAAGGCGCCCACCGCCGGTGGAACCTGCAGCGCGCTGGCAGGCGGCGCAGAGAACACGGTCTCGCCTGCCGACGGCATCGCCGCTGGCGCAGATGCCGCTGCCGGCGGCACGACGCGGTCTGGCAGCGCGGCTGCGGCGCTGACCGACACGTCCGGCGCCGAAGCGGCCGCCAACGCCGCCGATGCCGCTGGCGCAACGGCCACGACAGCCACCGGCGGCGCGCTGTTGAACCAAGTCTCGGGCACGAAGTACACCGCCACCGCGGCCAGCATCAACACGGCGGCGGCCCACACCATGGGGCGAACAGCGCCGCCGGCCATTGAAGAAGCGTTGCGCCCGTCGGCGTCGCGGTAGGGCGTGTTGAGCTGCTCGCCCACCTCGCGCAGGGCCATGGTCTGGGCGGGCGGCAGCAGGTCCAGCACCGGCTTGGCGTCGACCTTCAGTGTGCGGCACACGGTCAGCGCCAGGGCGCGGACGAAGGTCGCATCGGGCAGCTCGCTCCAGCGGTCGTTCTCCAACGCGTCGAGCTTGCGCGGGGCGACCTTCATGGCCGCGGCCAGCGCGGCGATGTGCAAGCCGTGCTTTTCGCGCGCCGCGCGCAGCAGGCCGCCCGCGGTCACGGGGCCCTTGGTTTCGTCAGCCATCGAAACGCCCCAGCTCGAACTGCAATGACTCTGACGACTGCGGGAACCGATCGCGAAGCTGGCGACCAAGGTCTTGCATCGCGCCCAGGTTGCCCAGCCGCCGCTCGATGCGCGCAGCCAGCCACAGGCTCTGGGCGGTGGCCAGGTCGGGCTGGGCATTGATGCGCAGCACGTAGAAACGGGCACGGTCGAGTTCGCCGCGCTGCAGAAGCACCTCGCTCAGGCTGAAGGCGGTGAAGGGGTTGGCGGGGTCGAGCTCGTAGGAACGCAACAACGAGACTTCGGCCTCGGGCCAGCGGCCCACGCGAGCCCGGCACACGCCCTGGGCCAGCAGCGTGCGCGCACCCTCGCGGTAGCTGGGTTGCGCCAGCGCTCGTTCGAACTGCGCATCGGCCGGCTCGTAGCGCCTCTCCTGGCACAGGAACCAGCCGTAGTTGTGCATGACGTCGGCGTCGCGCGGACTGAAGTCCAGTGCCCGACGAAAGCTGTCGTCGGCTCGGGCGGCATCGCCCAGGCTGGCATACACCAGACCACGCAGGCTGTACGCCTCGGGCATGTCGGGCTTGGCGGCCAGCGCCTCCTTCAGCTCGGACAGCGCCGTCTCGGCCTGGCCGCGTGCAAAGTACAGGCCAGCCAGTTCCAGCCGCGCCTGCGCCCGGCGCAGCGGGTCGGGCGTGTCGCCGGCATTGCGCACGTCGCGCGACGGGGCTGCGGCGGGCGAGGTTGTGGTGGTCGTCGTCGAGCAGGCCGAAAGCAGCATCAGCGCGGTGGTCAGCGCGGTGATCAACGCAATGCGTACCGCAATCCTCTGGGGAATGCTGCCGCTCATGACGCCGCCTGCGCGGTGGCAATCGGGATCACCGCCCGACGACGGGCCATGCGGGACCCGACCTCGGTGCGGTCCTGCACCGCGCCGGCCAGCTGGCCGCAAGCCGCGTCGATGTCGTCGCCACGCGTCTTGCGCACGGTCGTCACCAGGCCTGCTTCCTGCAACACCCGGGCGAAGGCCTGCACACGCTCAGGCGTCGACCGCTTCAACCCCGAAGCCGGGAACGGATTGAAGGGGATCAAGTTGAACTTGCACGACACGCGCAGCCCGGGCGGGCCATCGGCCCCCTGCCCCGCTACCAGCCGCACCAGTTCGTGCGCCATCTCGGGGCTGTCGTTGACGCCTTCGAGCATGCAGTACTCGAAGGTGATGAAGTCGCGCGGCGCCGACTCGAGGTAGCGCACGCAGGCCTGCAACAGCTCGGCGATCGGGTACTTGCGGTTCAGCGGCACCAGCGATTCGCGCAACGCATCGCGCGGCGCGTGCAGCGACACGGCCAGGGCCACGGGGCAGTCCTGGCGCAGGCGGTCGATCATGGGAACGACGCCCGAGGTCGACACCGTGACACGCCGGCGCGACAACCCGTAACCGTTGTCGTCGAGCATGGTGCGCAGCGCGGGCACCAGTGCGGCGTAATTCTGCAGTGGCTCGCCCATGCCCATCATCACGACGTTGTCCACCACCCGCTCGTCGGCGGCCCCGGGTCGGGCGCTGCCGGCCGCAACCAGCCGCTCGCGCAGCCGGTGCTCGGCAAACCACAACTGCGCCAGAATTTCGCCCGTGCCCAGGTTACGGCTGAAACCCTGGTGCCCGGTGGAACAGAAGCGGCATCCTACGGCACAACCGGCCTGCGACGACACGCACAGCGTGCCGCGATCGGCTTCGGGGATGTAAACCGTCTCCACCGCGTTGCCCGCGCCCACGTCGAACAGCCACTTCACGGTGCCGTCGGAGGAGATGTGCTCGCTGAGCAGCGGCAAGGGCTTGATCTCGGCCACCGCCGCAAGCTTGCTGCGCAGCGACCGGGCCAGGTCGGACATCTGTTCGAAGTCGCTCGCACCCTTCTGGTGGATCCAGCGAAACAGCTGGACAGCGCGAAAGCGCTTCTCGCCCAGCCCTTCGCAGTAGGCCGTCAGCCCGTCGAGGTCAAAATCGAGCAGGTTGACGGCCATGTCATCGCCCGCCTCAGCGCGAATAAACGCCCATGCCGGGGAAGAAAAAAGCGATCTCGGCAGCCGCCGTCTCAGGCGCGTCCGAACCGTGCACGGCATTGGCGTCGATGCTGTCGGCGAAGTCGGCGCGGATGGTGCCTGTCTCGGCCTTCTTGGGATCGGTGGCGCCCATCAGATCGCGGTTCTTGGCGATGGCGCCTACGCCTTCCAGCGCCTGGATCATGACCGGGCCCGAGATCATGAAGTTGACCAAGTCGTTGAAGAAGGGGCGTGCCTTGTGCACGGCATAGAAAGCCTCGGCCTCTCCGCGCGACAGGTGGGCCATGCGGGCGGCCACGACCTTGAGGCCGGCAGCCTCGAAGCGGGCGAGGATCTGCCCGATCACATTCTTGGCCACGGCGTCGGGCTTGATGATCGAGAGGGTTCGTTCTTGAGTCGGTGCAATGGCCATGAAAATCTCTCCTGAATCAATGACTTGGCAAAGCTTTGCATTCTAGCCCGGCGATGTTCAACGGCCGCGACCGCCCTTGCCGCCGCCGCGGTTTCCGCCACCACCACCACTACCACCGCCACCGCCACCCCCACCACCCGCGCCGCCACCCCCGAAGCCACCGCCCGACGACCCGGGCCCACGGCCGCCGGATCGGCCGCCTCGGCCGCCACTGCCCTTGCGCAGGAAGGCATCGCCGCCGATGTAGCCACCGCCGCCGCCGCCGCCGCCGCCGCTCGCAGCGGGGTCGCCGCCGCCTTTGTTGCGTTGACCGCCGCCCGCGCCGCCGCCACTGCCCGCAGCACCGTGGCTGCTGCCTCCAGGGCCGAAGCCCGGGCCGCGCGAACCACCCGCGAAACGCTTGTCATAGGTCTGCTGCAGCGGGTTGGGGATGGGGCCGTCCTCGGAAATCTCGCGCCGAGGGGCGCGGTCCTGCTGCAGGGCGCGCTTGTCGTAGGTCTGCTGCAGCGGGTTGGGGATGGGGCCGTCCTCGGAGATCTCGCGCCGGTTGGACCGGTCCTGCTGAATGGCCCGGCGGTCGAAGGTCTGCTGCAGCGGGTTGGGAATGGAGGCGAACTCGTTGGACTCGCCGCGCGGTGCCCGCTCGGGCCGCGGCGGGCGATCGCCCTGCACGGGGGGGGTGCCTTCGGGCCCCGAACGCCCACCGCGCCGGTTACGACCGCCACGGCCGCCTTCGGCATCGACGGGCGCCGCGCCTTCGGGGCGCTCAGTGCGTTCAGTGCGTTCAGTGCGCTCGCCGCGCTCAGGCCGCGGCACATCGGCCAGCCGCCGTAGGCTGCGCAGGTCGTGGTCGTCCAGGTCCACCCACACGCCGCGCTTGAGCCCGCGCGGCAGCACCACGGAACCGTAGCGGATGCGGATCAAGCGGCTGACCGCATGGCCCACGGCCTCGAACAAGCGCCGCACCTCGCGGTTGCGACCTTCGGTGATGACCACCCGGTACCAGTGGTTGACACCCTCGCCACCACCGTCTTCCAGGCTCTTGAATGCCGCCCGTTGGCCGTCGATCTCGACACCCTCGAGCAACCGCGCCTTGGCCGGCGCGTCGAGCACGCCCAGCGAACGCACGGCGTACTCGCGCTCGACGCCGAAACGCGGGTGCATCAGCTGGTTGGCGAGTTCACCGGAGTTGGTGAACAGCAGCAGCCCTTCGGTGTTGATGTCCAGCCGGCCCACCGACTGCCACTTGCCCTGAGGCAGCCGCGGCAGGCGGCGGAACACCGTGGGCCGCTGCTGCGGGTCGTCGTGCGTGACGACTTCGCCCACGGGCTTGTGATAAGCCAGTACCCGCGGAGCAGGCGGCGCGATGCGAAAGCGCACCGGCTTGCCGTCGACGGCCACCCGGTCGCCGAAAGAAATGCGCTGCCCGGTATGCGCCGGCTCGCCGTTCACGGTGATGCGCTTCTCGACGATCATCTGCTCCAGGTCGCGGCGCGAACCCACACCCGACTGCGCCAACACCTTGTGCAGCTTGGGGGCGTCTGGCTCGGGCAGCAACACGCGCTTGCCGGGGTCCTGGGCGGCTTCTTCGACCACCGGCTCGGCGTCGTAGGCGCCCGACAGCACTCCAGCGAAGACCTCGCCGACTTCTGCGGGGGGTGGGCGCGGCGCCGGCGGGCCGGCGGCTTCGACGGCGCCCTCGCCTGCCTCGCCTGCCTCGCCTGCCTCGCCAGACACGCCTGCTTCGTCGTCATCGCCGCCAGACACAGCCTCGCCGCGCTCGGCACCGCGCCGGCCGCGCCGGCCAGCAGGGTGCTGCGGGGCAGCTGGCCCGACAGGCGCTTGCCCGGCAGGGCGTACTTGGCCGCGATGCCGGCCACCAGCAGGGCGGTCATCACGCCGACGACCACCCAGCGACCGGTGCCGGTCTCCTGGACGAGGACCGCCCAGGCCAGCCCCGCCACCAGGATGAGCGCGGTCCCCGGCACCAGCGGGACCAGGACCCCGAGCAGCCCGACGGCCATGACCAGGGCGACCAGGGCGCTTCCCACGACGAGGACCCCCTCAGACCGGCAGGGGCGCGCCGAGCACGTCCTCGGTGAGCTCCCACAGCCGAGCCGCGACCGCGGGGTCCTTGCCGGAGTGGTAGACGTCGAGCAGCTCGGGCCGCCCCCGCGTCTGACCGAAGCGGGCCGGACCGACGAAGGCGCCGCTGGGTGTGCTGTGGTCCAGGGCCCGCAGGGTCGGCAGGGAGCCGGCGGTCGCGGACTGCAGCGCGACCTTGGTGAGCACCCGCGACAGGGGCGCCAGCACTGTGCGTCCGCCCTCGACGAGCTGCCGGTTGAACAGGTTGGTCGCGCTCACCCCGGGGTGGACCGCGACGGCGCCGACCGGGCTCCCGGCCCGGCCCGCGCGCCGGTGCTTCGCTACACTCCGGCCGATGAGCCAACTCAGCCAACCTGCTGCCGCCGCGGCCAGCGCAGTGTAACGCTCCCGCGGCGGAACTCGCTCAAAGCTGCCGGGCACAGGCGCCCCAGCCGGGGTTAACGCCAGTAGCAGCGCGAACCGGCGGTGATGCTGCGGTCGGCCGCCCGACCGGCAAGCGCGCCGCCGAAATCGGCATCACCGACTATGACTATGGCAATAACCCGGTGGTGTTCTGGGACCTGTTCGGCGAACAGGGCCACCCGATCCGCACCACGGTCAGCGAGATGGGGCCGCTGCTGCTGGCGCGGCTGACCGACGTCGCCGGGTTGCGCGCG
>ENA-OFCE01001614-OFCE01001614.1-metagenomes-genome-assembly--contig:-NODE-1614-length-11140-cov-2.913306_pt1 | contig 11140 bp, 7 predicted proteins | sample MGYA00153388_OFCE01 | MGnify analysis MGYA00153388
TTTATATCGAATGGATGCCAAAATTACTGCAATATTAGAAACCCAAAGACTTAACTTTGAAATTCTTAAAGTTTTTTCAAATGATTCCGTACATCACTAAAATGCTATGTGTTCTAAAATTAATCAACCACATCAGACAGAGAAAACACATACTCTAAAAATACAGGGAATGAAAAAATACACGGCTCCTGCCGTGTATTTTTTCATTCTTTTGTATTGGGTAATTCTCGCCATGCCTGCTGCAGCCCATCTTCCAATTCTTTGACAGCTACTTGCAATTTGACAAAAACCTGCTCAATATCAATAAGCTGACCTACATCTCCCATATGCTCTAGTTGCGCTGCATATTCCACAACTGTTTGATTTCCAAAATACGTTGCTGCACCTTTTAAGCGATGAGCACTGAGCTTCAAGTGGTTGGCATTTTTTTCGCTTACAGCCTGCTCTATATTTCGCATATATTGCGTACCATTGTCCAAAAAGCAGCTAATAACAGCCTTCACTGTATCCACATCACCCTGACAAATGCTCAAAAGCTGATCCAAGTAGGGATTGGCTGCCACTTCCCTCGGCTCCTCGTCCATTTCTTCTTGCCCCTTAGGATTCACATACCGTTCATAAAATAGTTTTCCGACTACATTATTTAATACCTCAGCATCCAGAGGTTTGCTAATATATTCATCCATCCCGCAAGACATCAAACGTTCCCGGTCCCCCTTCATCGCATAAGCTGTCATAGCCACAATCGGGATATGCCGTTCATCCGCCCATTGTTCTTCTAGATCACGAATCGCAGCTGTCGTTTGTACCCCATCCATCTCAGGCATTTGTATGTCCATAAAAATAATATCAAATTGCTCTTTATTAAAGAATTCTATCGCCTGTTGTCCATTGGAGGCTAATGTAACATTGTGACCTTGATTGGTCAGCATTTTAACAGCTACCTTTTGATTGATAAATTCATCTTCCACTAATAAAACTTGCAGGCTCTCAATACGTTCCAATTCGTTGCTGCTTTCGGGCTGTTTGAGCTGCTCTAATGGATGATTGCCCAAAGGCATTTGGCAAACCTCGAAGGCAACGGTAAAATAAAAAGAACTGCCTTTGTCTATGCTGCTTTCTACCCATACTCTACCACCCATGATTTCAACCAAGTGTTTCACAATACTAAGTCCTAAGCCCGTCCCGCCATATTTTCTTGTAGTCGAAGAGTCGACTTGAGTAAATTTATGAAAAATAATATTGATTTTTTCTGGGGGAATCCCGATTCCCGTATCCCGTACAACAAATAATAAATTCACCTGATTATCAAGGTATTGCTTAACATTCACTGCAATTGAAACTAAGCCGGTCTTCGTAAACTTTACCGCATTATCTGCTAAATTCATTACAATTTGCTGCAGACGCCGAGGATCACCATACAATCCATCGGGTACATCATGGGCGATATGAATCACACACTGCAAACCCTTTTTCTTTGCCTTCATTCTTAAGATACGATGAAATTCGCTCATTACATCCCGCAGGGAGAAACAAATACTCTCTAATTCCAGTTTTCCATCCCGAACTTTTGAAAAATCAAGTAAGTCATTTAATAAAACCAGCAGTTTTTCCCCTGAAACCTGTACCAATTCTAAGCACTCCCGCTGATCTGGCTGCAATTTTGTCCCTAGCACCAGTTTCGCCATTCCTAAAATACCATTCATCGGCGTGCGAAGCTCATGGCTAATAATTGCTAAAAAATCATCCTTTGCCCGATTTGCTTTTTCAGCTTTCTCTTTTGCTTCCCGCAGCGCTTTTTCCAATTGCATTTTTTCGGTAAAATCTTCTAAAATCAAAAAAGATAATACCATTTCACCAATCACTTTCGTTGTAAGATTCACAGATAAATCTTTTACTTCTCCTGAAGCTAAGGCGTGCCTTGCCATAAACTGATACTCTCCGACATTTGCATATTGACTGCTATTCTTTTCTCCACGTTCATCAGGGTATTCAATAAATTCTTGTATCAGACAACCAATCAGGGGGGATTCATAGAAATTTTCTGCTGCTGCATTTGCTTCTAATATATGACCCGTCTTGCTTTCAATAATCATCATCATGGCTTGATGGTGATTAAACATCATATGAGCTAAGGCTTCCGTTTGCAATAATTTTTCTTCTGACTGCAATAATTGCTGAAAGCGTTGTTCCGCCAACATACGACTGGTAACATCACAGAGCACAATCACCCTGCCAAAATTTTTGCCCCGATGCTGCAAAGGCGTAGAGTTGACTTCATAATAGCTCTCGTCTTTCTGTAGCATCGTCGTGTATTTTTGAAACTTTTCGCCTTGTATAGCTTGCACTAGCCACGTTGCTGCAATTTTTTCCACAACGGCCCCTACAACATTGACTTTCTTAATGCCTAAGATTTTCTCCAACTGGGCATTCATGTCCAATATTCGGTCCTTCGTATCAAGTACGAGAATGCCATCCTCCATATTCTCAACAGCTAAGCTTTTTGCCGCTGGAACAATCTCAAAGAACTTAAACGCAATAAGACTAACTACAATACATAAAAAGGCGATACTAGCACTTATCATTGCAATATCTAAACCTTCATATAATAAGAAACCGACAATTTGTAATGTGATACCAATAAAAGCTACACTCCAAAAAAGCCATAATCCGTATATAAAACGATATCGCCAAGTATAAAAGGACATCGCATATGACATGCCGACTATAATTAACAATAGAATCAATGACACATTTATATGTTCCATGAAAATCACCTTCTCAAATACGATTACCACTTATTCATAATATAGATGATTTACTTCTAAACCACATCTGCCAAAAGATATAGTTTTGCAATAACTTAAAAAATATTGTTTCATCTCTTCACCAAAATTGTAGGAATGTGAAATAAAATAGGAATATCTGTCTTAGATATTCCACGAACTTATGTTACCTTGATATAAGTCCTATACTTTTTGCTTTCGCCACTGCCTTAATACGGTTATTCACTGCTAACTTACCAAAAATATGGTGCACATGAGTTTTAACGGTACCAATGGTAATCCCCATAGCCAAGGCAATTTCTCCACTGGTAAAACCAATGCCTAATAAGCGCAGAACCTCTCTTTCTCTTTCTGTTAATGGTTCTGTCAATGCAGTCTCCTCTTGGGACGTCTCGCCTGTAGATTGTCGATATTTTTCAAGACCAGCAGCAAGAGCCAGCACTAAGTCCTCTTGGCAGCAAGGCTTAACCAAGAACCGAAATACATTTCCCAAGTTCACCGCTTGCATGGCAACGTCTAAATCTGCAAAACCAGTAATCATGATCCGAACCATATTCGGTACCATAACACCTACAATTTGCAGCAGTTCGGCACCATTCATATCCGGCATATATTGATCCGATATAATGACAGCAAATGCCTTATCTTTCTTTATAATTTCCAAAGCCTCATTTGCATTTGCCGCAGTAACAATTTCTGCATGCTGCTCCAGCATTTTACTGTGCACTAATAGAGCTATACCATCATCATCAACCAATAGTACTCTTTCTTTTCTCATATGAACCTCCCTATATAACTAGATGTACGAATCCGCTATATAGTAAAAAAGATTTTTGGAAATCTATGAATCAAATCACTGCTTTTTAACCTTGTTATTTACCCCGTATTTCTTCGAAATCTGCTGTAGTAAGAATAATCGATTGAGGTTCTGGTGCTTTTAAAAGGATCTCCAGCGTATTTTTCTTGTCATCTACGCCTCGTTTTGTAGAGTAGCGAGTTTCTTTTACAATCTCATTATTATTTTGTAATTCAAGAGCAATCTTTAATCGGTAGTTCTTAGGTACATCAAATTCAACTCTTTCACCGCTTGAGGTTGGCCGTATAAAAAAACTTTGCCCCATGCCAGAAATTCGAATGCCATCAATTTCTTTTCCTAAAAAAGGATACTTCCAGAAATAATCCGGATTCTCAATGGTTATATTTACGGTTACCTTTATGAGGTCACTATTTTGTATAGGTCCAGCCTGAACGACAGGCAGCCATATCCCTAAACCCAAGAAGGATATCATCAGTATAACAGCCTTTTTCTGAAACCACTTCATTTGTTTCCCCCCTTATACCAATAAGAAAATAATACCATATAAGGATCAAAAATGGTAGTATTCTTTGAAAATCGTTTGTATTCGACTATTTTTTCTCGAATTGAGTCTTTTTATAGCTGAGGCTGTCCATCTTTGTCATTACAAGTACCCCGGCACTCCGGAAAACGGGAGCATCCCCAAAAGGCTCCATTCTTGCCATTGCGCAGTTTTAATACACCCTGCTTACATGTTGGACACTTCACTACATTCGCATCTTTATTTTCAATCTGAACTTCTTTGGCCTTTAAACATAAGCTAGTAATAAATTCGGTCTGCTGACCAATAAAACTATTGAGCTCAGCCTTTCCTTCCACCATACGATTAAAAATAATCTCCCATATGGCTGTGGAATCAGGATAGGTTAATTCTTCCGGCAATGCATCAATGAGAAGATAAGCCGACTCCGTAGGATACAGGTATTTTTTCTTTTCTTCTAAAAAAGACCGTACTGTCAGTTCTTTTATAATAGAAGCCCGAGTGGCCTCTGTCCCAATTCCAGAAACATCTTTAAGATGTTTTTTCAATTCAGGATTCTTAACATATTTATGTATTTCCTTCATAGCCTGCAGCAGTGTACTAGAGGTAAAACGTACTGGCGGCTTTGTTGTCTTTTTTTCTAACGTAGCACTGATAAAATCAGCCTTATCACCTTTTTGCATATTAGGCAGAGTCTTACTATCTTCATCCTCTTCTTCTTTGACTTCACCTCCATAAAGTTCTTTCCAGCCCATTGTCACGATGACTCTGCCATTAGCAACAAAATCTTCACCTGCATATTCAAGCTCCGCGCGAGTCTGATTATACACGTGAACAGGATAAAATTGCGCTACATAGGCCTGAGCAATTAAGAAGTATAAATTTCTTTCGATTTCTGGTAATGTGTTAATTTTACAGGGTACTTCCGTAGGAATGATCGCATGATGGGCCGTAATCTTTTTATCATTCCAGGCACGGCTCTTAATTTTTATATCAGCCTTTCCTGACCAAACTGCTAGCTCTTCCTGGTGACTATTGCGTAAATTAGCCAGAATGACAGTGGCATCCGCTTTTTGAGACTCAGGCAAAAAATCACAATCTGAACGGGGATAGGATGTAAGTTTCTTTTCATATAAATTCTGAACCCCGGTCAAAACAGCCTGGGGATCATATCCGTACTTTTTTCCGGCCAGAACCTGTAGAGCCGACAAAGAAAAGGGGAGGCGCTGAGGTTCTTTTTTTTCATTGGTATCACAAGATACGATAGAAACGTCTTCTTGTGCTTTTTCCAGTTTCTCAATCAATGCTTGTGCAATAACAGGATCAACTAGACGTCCTTCTGAATCCCTGCCTAGCTGTTCTTCTTTCGCTTTCCACGATGCTTTAAATGGTCCATTCTCATGTTTTATGTCTGCCTTAATTAAAAAGTAATCTGCTGCTTTAAAGTTATTTATTTCTCGCTCCCGTCTCACTACCAGCGCAAGAGTAGGAGTTTTAACCCGACCGATGGGTAATGTAATTTCGTGACCAGCGCTTTGGGCCGCTAACGTAAACGCACGAGACAGATTCATCCCAACAAGCCAATCAGCCCGCGAACGAGCTAAAGCCGACTGATTTAAATTAAAAAAATCCTGATTACTGCGCAGATTCGTAAGTGCTTTTTTTATACTTTTTTCATCCAGTGCATTTACAAGAATGCGCATGACTGGTTTTTCATTGTGAGTATAGCCTAATACTTCATCCACCAGCAATTGCCCCTCCCGATCCGGGTCACCTGCATGAACAATTTCTGCGGCTTTACCAATGAGAGTCTTAATAATATTAAATTGCTTCATGCAAGAATCAGCCACTAACAGCTTCCACTCTGCAGGAATAATGGGTAAATCTGCAGCCCGCCATTTTTTATATTTTTCATCATATTCTCCCGGTTCTGCTTGGCGAAGAATGTGACCAAATACCCAAGTCACGACTCCCCCGCCAGTTTCAATATATCCATCTTTGCGAACGAGAGGGCCAGGCAGGCATTTTGCAAGTTCTGCTGCCATACTCGGTTTCTCTGCAATAAATAATTTCATGCGACTCTCCCTGTCATCTATTTTAAGTCTATAATTAAGTTTGATTCAATCTAGCTCCGGATTAAATTGTCCTGAACCCTTATTTTACACGATTCTTTCTAGTTACCGCAATGATTTTCTGCCAAGAGGAAAGAACATTGACAAGATATCAACAGCTACACTACATAATTATAAAATAGAGTAGCCTTCTACAGGAAAACGATTTGCTATTCTTAGAAAAATAGTATATAATGCATATAGGAAATTTCATTGGGGCGTCGCCAAGCTGGTAAGGCACGGGATTCTGATTCCCGCATCCGCAGGTTCGAGTCCTGCCGCCCTAGCCATGTAATTTCAAAATCAATACATTATTATGTAAAATTACCCTGCATTCATTGCAGGGTTTTTATTATTTTGAAAAGCAAAAAAATAATTAAAACGCGAAGATACGAAGAACACGAAGGAATATAACATGCCCTTCCTCCCTTCGTGTCCTTCTTACTCTTCGCGCCTTCGCGTTTCAAACGTTTTTTTACCCTGTTCGCTTTTATGCTCTCTTACACTTTCCACTCCGGAACAAAAGCCTCTTCAAGACTTTTCTTTACCGATTGGTAAACCATTTTATAAAATCATCACTGGGCAAAGGTTTCGAAAAATAATACCCTTGTATCTCATCGCATTCAAGCTTTCGTAGAAAATCTAATTCTTGTTTCGTTTCAACGCCCTCCGCAATGGTTTTTATCTTCAAACTCTTTCCTAAAGCCACTACCGCCTCAATGATTGCTTCATTAACCGAGTCCGTCGACAAACGACGTACAAAAGATTGGTCAATTTTCAACCGATCCAGAGGGAAATAGCGCAGATAACTCAGACTGGAAAACCCAGTTCCAAAATCATCTAAGGATAAATTGATTCCCATCTCTTTAATAAACTCTAGCTGCTTGATAACAAATTCCGGCTGTCGCATGACAACGCTCTCTGTTAGCTCCAGATCTAGATATCCTGGTTCAATACCACTTTCTTTTATAATATTAGAAAGCATCGGCAAGAATTCCTTTTCCTGAAATTGAATGGCAGAAATGTTCACGGAGATAGGAATTGGCGGTAAGCCCTTTCGAATCCACTCTTTATGCTGCCGGCACGCTTCTGCCAAAACCCATTCGCCAATGGGAATAATAAGGCCTGTCTCTTCTAAAATTGGAATAAAATCTCCTGGTGGTACTATTTCAGAATTAGGACGCATCCAGCGAATCAGAGCTTCCACTCCAATGAGAGCTTCTGTTTTACTGTCCACTTGGGGTTGATAAAATAGAACAAATTCTTCTCTTGCCAGTGCACGCCGCAGATTATTTTCAAGCATAAGACGTTCCGATGCATATTGATTCATATTGGCTTCAAAGAACTCATAAAAATTACGTCCATTATCCTTCACCTTATGCATGGCTGTATCAGCATTGCGAATTAGCACTTCTGCCGTATCTCCATCATCAGGATATACACTGACGCCAATACTTGCAGTAATGATTAACTCGAATCCACCATGCAAGAGAGGTCTTTCCAAAGCACTCATGACTTCATGAATTACTTTTATAATCTCTTCTTTCTGAGAAATTTTTGGTACAATAAAATTAAAGGTATCGCCACCAAAACGCGCTGTTAGACTTGTTCTCTTAGAGCAGGTCTCCAGCCGATCGGCAAGCTCCTTTAAGACTTCATCCCCCACTTTATGCCCTAATGAATCATTGATATTTTTAAACCGATCCAAATTAAGAGAAATAACTCCTACGCCGCTGCCGCTATGACGAGCTCTTTCTATATCTTTTGCTAGTTGTTTGCCTAACACTTCCCGATTGGCCAGTCCTGTTAGCGCATCATGCCTTGCCAGATAATGAATCCGCTCTTCGGCTGCCTTTTTCTCACTCATATCGGTAAATCGTGCTAGATAATTAATCAAATTGCCTTCTTCATCTTTAATCTGATCAATTCGTAACCATTTTAAATAAATTACACCATCTTTTCGCTTCTCCCAAATCTCTCCTTCCCAAGAACCTGTTTGAATAATTGCCGCCCACATGTTTTGGTAAAAGATCTTATCATGATAACCAGACTTTAAAAGACTAGGCTCTCTACCAATGACCTCATCAGATGAATAACCTGTAGCTAAAGAAAAAGCGCGGTTTACGGCAACAAAGCGATTCTCTTTATCGGTGACTGAAATTGCTTCGCCACTGCTTTCAAATATCTTAGCCCAAATTGGCATTTGTTTTTCTATTTTCTTACTTTCTGTAATATCAACCACCAAAGCAACAAGTCCTGTTACAATGCCATCACAATTCATAGTTGGTATCTTATTCGTATAGATCCAACGGCTCTCACCACTGACATGATTGATTTGTTCCAAAATGCCAAGCTTAGGCTCAGCCGAGCGTAAAACTGCCAAATCATCCTCATAATATTTTTTCGAATAGACAGGAAAAAATTCCTGTGCCGATTTTCCTACAAAATCCTGAATGGGAATACCAATATCTTTTTCCACCTGTTTATTTACACGAATAATTTTATTATTTGTATCTTTATACCAAATCTGCACAGGAATCAAATTAAATAATGTCTCATATTCTCCCATTTGATGATTCATTTTTTGATAAGCCTTATTTTTCTGCCATAAAAGTCCAGCCAATTCAGTTGCCAGCGCAATCAATGTTTTTGCAGTATCAGTAGTACTGCCAATCGCAATTTTACCCCTTCTGGTATCCTCCAGAAAAATAAATTCCTCTATATAATCACAAGAAGTGTTCCTCTGTAAACTTCTAGTATGCTCATCACCAGAAAGCCTGCACTTTTCTCCAAATCCCAAATCACCAGACTCAGCAAGAAGCACCCCCGTATGATCCCAAATCATAACAGGGTACCCACTTATATTATAAATTAAAGCAACAATCTCTTGAGCAATAGACGTGCCTGACTCTAATTTCAAAACACTTTACCTCCGCTCTTTAACTCTCTGTATTTCTATATAAGAGCACCTGCAGCTCTATTCTAAAGGATTAGTCTTATACTTCGACAAGATACCACATAATTCCTATAAGAAAATACAGTATTGCGGGACTAAAAAATAAAACCTTTTAAACCGCCAAGACGCGAAGATTATAAAGAGCAGATTGGTTAAAATAGCTATAATACTCCGACGCGTTCTTTAAAACTGCGTAGAACAAATTGAACCAGGAAATTTCCCTAATCGGCAATGCACTTTAATGATATACAAGCTTCGGTGATATTTGGTACAATAGAGTAAGATATGAATGAGAAAGGAGCTTCTTTGATATGCAAACTCCAACCCCGCCAACGAGACCAACTCCTCCTACGCCTCCCACTGTGAATCCTAAATCTTCTGAGAATAGTGCTGCTGATCAGCCTTCATCGCCACCCGCATCCAATTCTATTAACGCCGATAAATCAGCAACTGTAAAGACACCAACGGAAGGCAAAACAACTAGTCCGCCTCCTGCAACTACAAAGAAGGAAGCCTCTCCCTCCTCTACCGATAACACTCCTGTTCCTGCACAACCTTCTTTAGGAACGTATCAGGAAACTTCATCCCAAACCACCTCCGCCCCTACAGTATCCACCTCTAAGAATAAACCTTCTCCTTTTGGTTTCGGCTTCTTCTTTTCTCTTGTATTACTCATTGCCATTTCTCTTACCTGCTTCCGCCTATGGCAGAACACGCACAAAAAACAGCGAACCATTCTTAATTATTCCGCCGACAGTCCACAGGATCTTCTGAATTTAATGAATTCCTCAGCAACCGCTTCTCCTTCTCCTCAGAAAATTGTACAGGGAAAGAACAAATCATCATCTAAAATAAAAGGCAACTTCGAAGTACGAATTTAAGTCTTTTTTTCCAAGGAAAAACTATTGACAAATATAATATTCACCCCCTATAATGAAAAGCAATAATAAATATGTGCTTTAGCTGGTCAGAACACTGAAGGCTGAATAAATTGGCATTGCCAATTTATTCAGCCTTTTTGTTTTTGCCAAAAATAATTCGCATATCTTCCCATTTACATTCTAGGAGGAATCGCTCTATGGCAACTAACGAAAAGCAATATTGGGATTATAAATTAGAAACACAAACCAGAGCTGACTGGGGGTCTTTAAAACTACAGCTGCTCATTTCACATCTAAAACACGCCTATGAAGGTTCTGCCTATTATCGAAAAAGCTTCGATGCTTTAGGCTTACATCCAGACAAAGTAAAAAATTTGACGGATATTAGGCATTTTCCAATGCTGCAAAAATCAACACTGCGAGAAAGACAAGAAACAGTAGCCCCTTTGGGCGATATTGTTGCTGTACCAGAGAAAGATATTGTGTATATTTCAACATCCAGCGGCTCAACGGGTATTCCTACAGCTTCGCCATTTACGGCTAAAGATTTTGATGACTGGATTGATTATGAAGCCAGACAGTTTTTCTCCAGCGGGCTGCGTCCCCACGATCGCTATTGCCATGCTTTAAATTTCTCTTTATTTGTCGGTGGACCTTGCGTACTAGGTGCACAAAAGGTAGGTGCCCTTTCGATTCATGCAGGTACCGTTCCATCTGAACGCCTCTTGAGTCTCATCCGTCAGTTTGAGGTGACAGCGATTTGGACAACACCTTCCTACGCCTGGTATCTAGGAGAAACCGCAAAAAAAGAAGGGATTGATCCCGCAAAAGAGCTGTCCCTTCGAAAGATTTTTGTAGCTGGTGAACCTGGCGGCTCCATTCCGGAAACAAGAACCAACATAGAACAACTATGGGGCGCACAAGTTTATGATTATTATGGTCTATCTGATATTTTCGGTTCCTGCGCTGGTATGTGCGAGAAGAAAAACGGCCTACACTGGGCTGAAGATCACATTCTCACCGAGGTATTAGATCCTGATACGGGGGAACCTGTACAAGAAGGAGAGCG